>JGI24159J19872_10002060_pt1 | contig 23358 bp, 12 predicted proteins | sample Ectturendosymbi4_FD_19872 | JGI IMG/M metagenome (IMG submission 19872) | reverse complement strand
AATTTTCAGGACTGAGGATGCGTAATTTTACGTGAAATCGATCTCCTATTAAAAATTTGCTGATCGATTCCTTGCTTACACCCATCGTGGAAAGTACATACCTTTACATGCGCTATCCCTCAAGTTTGGGATCTTCATTTGTGGTAGAAATTCAAACACATGCTAGAAGAATAGGGATAGAACGAACTTGCTAAAACAAGACGAAAAATTAGGCGGGTTTACTAGTACCGTATGCATCTGCCACACTAAAGCCATGACTGCACTAGTTGAGTACAGAACCAGGTGTTTGTATTAGGCTACTAATTTTTTCTCTGTCCTGATCGTTCGGTCTGCATCTTGATTAAAACTGAAAAGTTCTCATTTTCGGAAATGTTGTGAAGATAACTTTAGCCGTGACCGTTTGCGAAAAAGTTGTGTCACGGTTGAACAAGCACGATGACGTCATCAAATGAAATTTCATGAAAATTGCCCCCCCGAAATGAAGAGCTGGTTGCGCCCGTGCATTACGTTGTACTCTTGTTGTTATAGATTTTAAAATAAGACACAGGAGCAATTGAGAAAAATTTAAACCAGCCGATGTAGCGTAAAGCAGAGCCCCCCCTAGAGTTGTCAATCTGCACAGTGTTTGTCTGGTAAATCCCAATAGAAATGCTTCCTTGCTTCCTGACTTATAGAATATTTGCCTTGTAACTTCATGATACGAAAGAATCACCTCGTATTACGTTGCTTTCGTAAAGTTTTCGAATAGCTGCCAGCTTCGAAACAACAGCCGCGAGACGCGGCTCCTTTTCTTTGGCATGGACAGTCTCCATCTGTGATGGCCTTGCAGCTTCGGGTTTGCCCGTAGATCCACCAAGAGCTCTTATAGCCAAGTGTCGAAATCTACATATTGTATATAGTGTATCAGTTCATGCAATCTACTTTGAGCTTTCTTGTAAGTACTAGGGGTTTCCTAAATGATGGTAGTAAAAGCAAGCATAAAAAACATTTTTATGTGGTCTGTTGGAATTTCGTTAGCGGATTGCTTTTTCAGAAATTTTATGTGTATGTTTCAACTGATTTGCCAGCGAAAATATCAACCATTTCCGTTAGATGCTCTCTTTCGGTTTTACTCTATGTATATTTAACCATGCCTTCGCTTGGGAAGCAAGAACAAGTCGTGATGAAAACTGTCTCTCAGAAAAATAATCCTTACCACATTCGGCATTTAGACTCAGCATTGAGCCGTCGACTGTAATGTTACACAGCGCATACCACAAAACCGGAACGAAGTTCATGCAGAGTAATTTAATGATAGTTTGAATAAAATATTTGAATTCAGATACTTCGGTCGGTGAATACATTTTGTCTGGTACGAAACCGGGAAGTAGTTTTGTTAGCCGCGTGATATCATCTTTCGGTTAAAATCTATCGATGTTTTTCTACCATATGCCGACAATGCAGAGGTCGATGAAGGTGAACGAAGTCAATAAAGACCTTCATCGACCGTCAGACGATTTGTGGACGTGGAGCAGATTATTATATAGATTGCTGCCGGTATTACGAACATTGAGCAAGAGTCAGCTACATCGGATGACGGAAAAACAATCGTTCGAATTCTCGCGTTTGCTCTTGATTAGTCTGCTATTACCTGAAACAACACTAGGATGATGAAATACAGATTTATCCAGCAACTACTAACAGCCGCCAAATTGTGTGAAGAAAAGCCTGTGTCAACTGACAAGTAATGTATGTCACTAGCTGAATGCATTTTAAGTACCTCGCTCGAGCAAACGGGTGGTATGTTGGTTCCACAGGTGGAGCTGCTGGCTCTTGAGCAACAAACGTGCCTCCTTTTCGAAGAGCTTCGTCATGCCTAAAGTGTAAAGTTTACTCGTAGACAGTTGTCTGCTTCATTACATTTGCACAAGCTACAAGAAACATCTTCATCGTTTGCTGACTACGTATAACACAGGTGCACAGTTTAGGATTATAATCCTAAACTGTGCACCTGTGTTGTTTGCAGAATTGGGCACCTTAAGATATTTACTGCACCATTAATATAACTATGTATACAAAAAGAAACCATTTTGCAGCGAAATCAATTACGGATGCTCAGTCTACGACAAATATTCAGGTCTTGCCCATGAATTTTCACAGTAGCGTGAAATGGGCTTGCTTGCATCAAAAAAGCCCAGTGCAACTAAAGTTCAAAACCAATAAACTGCGGCTCATTGACCTCATGAGCATAAAAACTGCAAGTAACTTCTAGTCCAATGACCAAATCGCGCCAAAAGGGCAATCCCGTAAAATGTCTTTAGAAAAAGTTGTATGATCATAAAATTGTGCTAAGAAGTTATTTTTGTCTATACTTTTTGTAGTTGCATTTGCCAAAATGCCACTTTCTCAATGTTGCAGTAAAAAAATAGTATATGATGTGGTTTTAAGAAAAACTAAGACAATGCAACACGACGAAAAGAGTTGAAATATGTCGCCGTATCGCTAATTAATATGACCACCATGTCTTGGAACATAATCAAAAAATACTAATTCATTCATACAGCGCCAGACCGTGTCAACCGCTATCAGTAACAGCCAAATGCATCGATGCGTGACGATGACTACTTCACTTAAAAGCAAGCAAGTGCATCATGCCCAGAAATAGATTAAAGTAGGGGTCACCAACTTGGTGCCCGCGGGCACCAGGTCGCCCGCAAGGGCCATCTACGTCGCCCGAGGGCCTATTCAAAAATGGCAATAGCATGATCAATGTCTTCACATTAACGAATATCATTACTAAAGTAATTAAAGAAAATTGAGCAAAATTTTTATTTCAGAAGTGTGTATCAAACTAGTAGCCCTTCGCATTGATCGGGACACAAGAAGTAGCTCGCAGTTTCAAAATGTTTGGTGAACCCTGGATTAAAGAGTCTCCCAGGACCTGACTAGCAAGTTTTCTGCATGTCCCGAATTGACTTCAATCTGTGGAAAGTATCAAAGCCTCCTGTACAGAGAGGCGGGGTCCCATGCGTACCACGTGATATGCCAGCATACTGCAAAGCTTGCAGATTGCAAAAAAGAAAACAGTCGGTATTTTGGGGAAAATCGGCATAAACGCGATAGTGCTCCACTCAAAACTTGTTAACAACACCATAGCTCTCCAAAAACCTTTATGAAACTCCCGATCCTAATACTCAAACAACATCAGGACGGCCGAACAATAGTTGTTGTTAAGATAAAAATCACATGTTTTTATTGGGTTTAAACTTTAAATCTGAAGGTAAGACAGAAAAATTATATGCACAAGGAAACGGTGGTTAGTGAGATTTTAGTGAAATATACCCATGTTTGAAACGTAAATACTGAAATAAAAACCCTACCGCATGAAGCGACTCCTTTGAAAAAAGCGTAATCTCGCTTTCGTCGGCTTTTTTAATGTAAAAATTATATTGAAAAGAAACTTTACCTCGCTGGATTCGGCTTTCCAAAATTTAAAAATATTTGCCGGAAGGCTTTTATTCGTTAACAATACTTTCTACATAGCGCTAAAAGCAATAAGCATGAAAGGAATTAAAGAAACACTAGCGTGGACAGAGAACGACGTTTTATAAAGTCCCAATACACAGTTATCCAAAGATCTAAAGACCCTGCGCTAGAGTTATCTTATGCAAATTTAACAAAATTGAGACATTAGGCACGATCTGCCACAACTGCCTACTGTGTATGTAAAGAAATCTTTTCTCAGCAAAGAATCAGACACTAAGATCTTACAGAGTATATATTTCGCCTACGATGTCATCAGCTCCTACGACATCATCAACTCTTATTCAAATAGAATCTCCCTACTGTTTTACTTACAGCTAGACTCGAAAGGAAGCTTTCACAACGGGTTATTTTCATTAGTTCATTATTGACAACCATAGAATAGATATAAATGTCTTGGGGGTGGCTCCACCACTAAAAATATCAAAAATTCAAATGAAAACAAGACGTATTTTTGTCAGGAAGTTGACTGGATTTTCCGATTTTGAAATAATGTTCAAAATTTTAATTTAGTTTTAAAACCTTGTGAAAATTTTCAACCTCGCCGCTAGGAAAAAAACGATTCCAATGAGTTTCCATGAAGGTCACAGCGTGTTCTGAAGCAGAAAATTGTGCCCGTACAGTAAAACAAATTATTGTTGCCAAAATGCCTCGTTTTGGGGAATGATTCGCTCTTTGCTATGTGCGAACAGGTATAATTTGCATGGCAAAAAAACGTTTTGATACGCAGTTTACTGTACTTATTCGTATTTTGGTCATGTTGCTTTTCGTTTTTGACAACGATGGATTCGGTGTTTCTCTGATTAAAGTACTGATTAAGTATATGTTGATAGAGTTTTGAAAACCTTTTTCCAGGGCACCACGCCATGCCTCTTAGTCGAAGCGATTGCCTCGCGTGAGTACAAGGAAATGCTGAACCTTATACCAAGTTGCTCTACATTCTTGCAACGGAGTTTGGGTCGCCTGATCTGCTTGGAGCGTTGTAGAACTGATGGTATGTATTTTCTGCTGGTAAGTCCTTCCAATCACTTGTAACTAGTATTGTACTTTCAAAACTCTAGCAAGCGTAGAGAAGTTGGGCATATGAGTAATCCGCCTGCCATGCTGTGCTTTCATAACTCTGCGAGAATTCTGGTTGCACATATCCACAGTTCAGTGACAATGTGTAACAAGGAAAAGCAGCTAAATGTGTCCGCAAAGTGTTGTACTAGGAAATCGATTTAACATCAATTACGCATTTTCAATTGCAATTGCAGCAAAATCTTACAGGTGAAATTGAGAAACACTAAAGCAAGACTTACGCAATCATGCCAACTGCAGTTTTAAACACATGCTAAGGTTTTTAGAATTAGAGAAACATTTGGACTGTAGCTTAAAAAACACGCCATGACCGTTACGCTGCCATCACCGAACTGCAAGGCTAAGCTTTTTGTAGAGAAAACTTGCGAACTGTAGCCAATTGCAAAGATAACATGCGAACTGAAGTTTAACACGCTATGAGCATTACGCTGTTATCACAGAAACTGAAAGACGAGACCAGCACCAACTTTGCCAGAGGACTGGTTTGAAGCAGCCCATTTTAATGAGTTACAAATGTTTTTTCAGATGTGGTTCTTGAAATTATAATCCCGGCAAGGTTTTCCTGCCAATATCTCCATAACAAGAATCTGACTTTATTGTACACTTTGTATGGGCCAAATATCTTATGCTATAATATGAGTGGTATAGGAGTTACGAGTTATTCTGTCTCTGACCAAGTCTCGGATCTCAAGTATATGAGCTAATTCGGGACAGTGAAAGGTAAAATAATGGTGCAAACATCAGTATCGCGTGAACTATGGCGTGCTATAACCAGATGAAAATGAAAGCGTGTGGCAACCGCAGACTGCATGCAGTGTAGATAGTGATAAAGTTAAATCGGTGTGCCTGGTCCCAGTGGATTTCCAATAGGCCATTTATACCATGAAAACCCATACAAGCAGTTTTGAATTTACTTTTAGTTTGATTGGTTTAAAAATGCAAGAAAAACGTAAGTCGTATTTTTGTATAAAGTTGTCCACGAAGAAACTACATTATGAAGTGTTACCACAAAAAGTTGAAAACTTCTGTGCAAGAGATCCTAAAGTAGCAAGCTCTACCCTGTCGGACGTAAAACTAGTTAATCGCATGCTTAGCACAAAGGAAACGTTACCAACCTTTTCAAAGGTCGGGATTGGGGAAAGCGTTAATGTGTGGGCACATCCAGGGAACTTTCGTAAAGGAGAGCTAAGGAAAAATTATCAGAGACAAAAAAGCAATTATTTACATAAAACAGCTTTTTCTACCGAGATTTTTTTCCAGCATAATTAATTAAAACCTGAAAAAAAACTTTTAGGCGGGGTCGTATTTTACGAATCATCCCTGTGCATCGTTTTTCAAATGCACTTTCGATTTAATTTAAGATAATATTATTTGCGGCTTGCGTAAGCCTGAACTTCTGCCATGGTATACGGTAATGCAAGAAAAAGTTAACCACCCTGATTTTTCGAAGGGCACTGAGAAGCACCAACTACGATACTTTAAATAAATTTTCCTTTTTTGACGCAAGCTCTTAAACTAAAGTGTATCTAAGCCAGGGTTGTTTTTAAGGTGTTTTAGGGACCCGATTCGGGTCCCTAGAATTGAAAATCGGGTCCCTAGAATCAGCAAAAATTATCATCGGGTCCCTAGCATCAGGGGAAATCGGCTCCCTAGAATCAGAAAAATCGGGTCCCTACAAATCAATACAGGGTACCTACCACTTTCCTTAAAACAAACCCTGATCTAAGCTGAGAACCTAAGGAAAAACATGAATAACTTCGCACAACATAATGTAAACGTCTAAGCTTAGATGTGGATCAATTCATGACTCCCTCGTCGTCAAGCCATGACACATTGTTCAAGGATGCGTTTCAGAGTGCACTGAGCACAATATTTTGTAAAGCAGGGGTCGGAAACCTACGGCCCGTCAAGCAAAATCATACGGCCCACAGCCCCTTTGCAAACTGTATGACCCGCTTAGTGGAATTATATTTTATGAATCTCCCCTCCTTGCAGCTTCTTGTATTCCATATTTACGCGTAACTACTTATGAGAAACCGCATTGTGCTATAAATGCAATTTATGTCGCATTTTGCGTTTTCTTTATAAACTGTGAAAACCAGGAGTTAATCTGACTATAATTCCGTAAATTTCCAAGTTTTAACAACATAAACAGCAAAGGGAACGGAATTACTGGTGGAAAATTAGTACGGCCCGTAATACCTTGCAGAGTTTGTTTTTGGCCCGCGACTACGGAAAGGTTGCCGACCCCTGACGTAAAGCCTGCTGAGCTGCAAATCTTACATTGAGTTTTATGTATTTTCACGGATGGAATATTTCTATTGATTTTTGTGAAATACAGCTGTTCATAAACCCCCGGATTAAAGGATTAATGGTCTTATTACACTGAGTCTGCATAACCTGCGTTTAGCCTGCTTAGGTTCTGTTATTTGAAAGGCATCGGAGTTGTTTTTTTTCATGTGCTCAAGGTCAGTGTCCTGCTGCCGACTATAGAGCGGTTCAATCAATTGGCTGAAAGGGGGTATTGTTTACACTTCATTTTAATAAAACAAATAGCCTTCATTTTACAAATGATCTAATTGTTTAAAACAAACGAAATTTTTAAACGTAAAATGTTTTTGTAAATTGTATGAACAGTCAACAACTTTGTCTTTTTATGCCTTTCGCCCTTTCTTTCTGAATTCAATCTGCCTGGGAACAACGCCATGCAAGAAGTAGTTTTCCGTCTCCAGATCAAGCAACCAGGTAAATGCCGCAGGAAACCCGCTTTATTTCGTGAAATGTTTTTCCCAGCTATTGTTTGCGTCTCTTCAAGAGGGGAGATCTTTCGCAGGTCTAGTTGAACGTCGGATAAAAGGTTCATTTACGTTTGGCCGTTTCTTTTTTCAACTCAAGAAAACCATCTGGATTGTCACAAAAACACAAGAGATTCATTGGTAACAGGTTTTGGGAACTTTTTTCCAGCAAACAACTAATTGTTTAGAACCGTTCGGCAGTGTAGAGCAGCAAGAGACGACCTTTGGCATCATTTAATGTTTCAAATTTATTAGTTAGTTGGAATTCTATTTCTGCGTTTATTTATAGCCAAAAGGATTTCCATTGCTCGGATTCTCTTATAACGTACGAGAAATATCGAATGTCATGAGATGTAAGGCCACAAAATGTTGTACTTATTTAGAGTCATGGGACCAAACGTTTTCGCGTGTGCTCAATTGTTCCACATGAAACTAGCGAAAGCTGAATCAATTGTTTAAATAGCAATATACCACCGTCTGCGAGAAAATCAATTCATCATGGAGTTTGCGGATGCGGCCTGGAACAAAGCACAACCAACTGTAATCTGATACGGACTTTTTTTATCGCTATCGGATTTAAATCGAATTACGTAAGCAGTGAAGATTTCGACGCGACCTCGGTATTTTGCTCGCTAAAACATGACCGATCTTTCCCAGTTGTGCTCGAGATCAGCGATGACACTGTTTGGTTTGCAACCGTCAAAGTATTGCAGTTTTGCGGTTTAAGTCGACAATTTATTGTTGCTGCCGTAGCTGATCCTGTTTAGATATGTCGGTCGCGAGCAGCAATTTTTAAATCGTGACAAGTTTCAGCTTCTGGGATATTTGCGTATACGGACCACTAGCAGCATTTGCCCCCTGTATAAATAACAATCAAATTTTATGCATTCAGCACAGGGTAAAAACCTGCTGTGCTGAGGAACACGGAGTTTTCCATTTAGCTTTTTATGCTTTTCCTTTCTGGAAAATCACACCCTATTTTAGAATGAGCAGAACTGAATTAAACGCTACTCACTCATGGTCGATGTGATGACAGGTGGAAAGCCTCCTCAAGCGTCTTGGCCTGGGTGACGCAGCAAGAGCATGCGGGTCCACCAGGGAATCATTTCTGTCGAAAACAGCGGCACTTACAAGTCATGAAGTACAAAGCTAACACGAAAATCCGCGCGCGTGTAAGTGAGCACATTTTTGCTTTTAGAACCTCTTAATGAACCAGTAATCCGGTTGATCTAGAATTCATCAACGGATTACGTAAACTTGACTAGAGTATTCGACTTGTTACGATGGTTAGATCACAAGTTTATTGAAACGAACTGTGATCCAGTTTTTTCCAATAAACAAGCATGTTTTGAAAGATTTATTGATCTGTGTGTTGGAAATTGTGATGAAACGGTTGCTTTGTACGAAGCAACCCAATACAGTAGTAAACTCGAGACAAAACGTGACGTTCAGCGAAGATGTTATTGATTGATATTAAGTAAAGTTCCTCAAATCGAATTGAAACATCAACCAAAAACCGGGACAAAAGTGACATGAATTCATTTTTGCGAGGTTTGTGGTTATGACATATTAAACATTTAAACGTGACCCGAAAGAAGTGTAGAGATGATTGAAAAAATGAAGAAAACTTTTTCAAAAATACCTCCGAGCAGCTTACAACGAAATGTCGCTTTCACACTGGTCTATCTGAATCCGAATTTTAGACTTAATATGCTTCACTTTAGCTTAGCAAAAGAGTGTATTTGATCTTTACTTTAATTGGAACAACATAGACATATCCTTTATGGAGTATTTTGAATAAATCTCAAGTCAAACCCGTACAGTCAAGCTGAAAGGTGGCGTTTGTNGTTTCAGTGAGTCGAAATAGCGTGTTTCAAAGCCTGTATGCTGCGAAGATAGATCAACANTTACTTGTTGCAACTTGCTCGTCTACACCGTTTGGGCGACTGTATTGAGCTTTGCAGTGCTGCTGAACCTCTTCTTGACATGGCATAACCGTTCACTACCTGAAAATATAAAAAAAACACTGTGTGTTTTTTTCTTAACGGTAGGTTGGAATTTTCATACTTTGTTTTCGTAAAAAGCAAGCAGCTATGGAGAAGTAATTTAGAATTACTGTAACATTACCACATTAAGTCAACCAGGACAGTTAAAGCATTTTTTGTATGACAGCAGAGTGTAACTTATAAACGTATTGATTCCGAAAGAAAAATGCAAAAAAACACACAACTAAAGGAAATCATGCGATACATTTCGAAACGAGTGTTTTAGTCACAAAAATTAAAATGAATAAACAACATTAATTCTTCCAAACTTTGGATGTATAGTTGTTGAAAACCACTGTAAAACTTGCAGTCACAGAGTCGTAAGAGACAAGAATAGCTTAGCGTGGTTCAAAATTTGTTTATAATGTTTTGCTTTTCACTTTCACTAAAGAACTAGTCAGGATCGTTAGCTTTTCCCCCATAACTTTGTCATGAATATATTTCCACACCTACAGGCATCATGAACGAAGTTTGACTTACTTATAACTTCAACGACAAAATGACAAGCCGGGAAAATATATTCCTTACCACGTTTTCATCCGTCTCAGAATGCTTAACCTTTCTGTGCATAAAAGGCTGGTAACGGATTGATTCATTTTCTGTGGTGAACTTTATTGATAACAGCAAATATTTTTTCTTATTCATTGGCCAGCAAACTAAATAAAATCCTTCCAACTCCCGCAGTTGCATATGTTTGCACTGTTGTTTTCACTAATGATGACAGCGAAGTTGAACTTTAACTTGAGTGTAGAGCGAAATTAACTAGATCACCCCTGTTATAGATTTGCATGCCATATATGAACACACGTAGCCCAAATTCTTGAAGGACACAACTTTGGTTGCAACCAGTGCTGTAGAGCTGAAACCGGAACCGGAGCTCAGGTAATGTTGAATGATTGGAGTTGGATCCGGAGCCAAAACGTTTAGATGGTGGAGCAGAAGCCGAAGCCGGAGCCTGGAATTTCGGTTCCGGTTCCACAGCTCTGGTTTGTGGGACAAGCTAATTGTACGAATAATACCATGGTTTTCAGTTTTCAATGGACCAAGTAATTTTGGAGCCGGAGCCAGAGCCAAAAACTTTGAGATGCCTGGAGCTAGAGCCAGAGCTGTAGCCTGAAATTTGAGTTCCGGCTCCACAGCCCTGGTTGTAACGATCTGTTGTTTGCAAGCAAGTAAAATTAGAACTGTACGCAGCAAAGTTTTCCTGAATTTTGTTGTTTTAAAAGTGTTTATATGTGCTAATTCTGCTTTGTCCTGCTAGTTTTTGTGATAAATGTTTTGGCGACATAACTTTGCTGTTTCCAAACACTTCTTACGGGTATGATGCCGTGTAATTTATACTTCTAATCTTGACATCCTGCTTCTTGATATCTAACTAACTTTCAAATTTATTTAGGAAATGCTTAAAGCTTAGCAACTTTAATACACCCCAAACCCATGAATGATCCCTTTCAATAAAACTGCTACGTAACGCAGTTTGCCAAAAAAACAGGTGCAAGCAGGGGTGTGGTGGCACTTTTATAGGTGCCAGAGCAGCAGCAGCCTGTTGCCCCACACAGGCAGAGAGGGTCTGAACACTTGTACACATGAGCGTCCGCAGAAATTTTTCCAGCGGGGGGCAACGTCAACATTTTGCTTATCCTTTTCTGGTTGCTGATGACGCAATGTAAATGAACGTTCACAAAACGTTTTAACCTATCTACAACACAAAGAAAATGCCCAATGTTATGGCAAGAGTAACAGAAACACACTTGTTTGGCAGCAATAGCCAGGTGTATTATGATAATTTACACAATACGTTATCCGCAGATTTTCAAAGCAGGGCACTTCTTTTCATTGAAGCACTGACACGGTCTTTCAAGAAACCACAAATTATGACTTTATTTTACCTAGCAAGAGCTGTCAGCGTCACTTCGAAACAAAAGCTGCAAACGTCTGGCAACTCACTCAGAAACCAGAACTACATCTTTAACGTTTAAGACTTATTCCAACAAGTCACACAGTCTTATACTGTGTGAAAAGAAGCCTGCATAAGCGTACAGTAGTTTGTCTAAGTTAGGGGTTAACGACCCGCAGGCCACACATGAGATCCGCCTCATCGTTTTCAGTGACCCGAAGACGCATTCAGGAAAAACCATCAAATTTGAAACTTCCTCCAACTTAGCCTTAAACTTGAACCGAGATTTGCTTCTATTTCCATTAGATTCTTCTGATGATTGGAAGGTACGGCCCTCCGCGAAACGGTCCCCGAACTAAATTAATTGCCCACCCTGTATTAAGCTATTCACTCAGGCACATTGGTCACACTTTCAGTCCCGCACGAGCAATGGATTTTTCAAACTTGTGGAAGCGTTGTTGCAGATTCGCTCATGCTTTTTTTCACGTAGTATGAAACTGCGTGGCATACCGTTATCAGCAGTCACTTTCTCGCTGCATTACCTTTCAAAGATGTCTGCGTTCAACAGTCACATGCGGCAGAACGCCTACTACCATAACTAGAAGCGAACCTTTGAAGACTGCAAGCTATCTTGTTGTTATGCAATAAAGACCAACAGTAGAACAATCCGCTCGCAAGTTTCGCAACCACCCTCTGCGCTCTGCAGGCAAAGCAGCGGGCATGAGTGAACTACAAGCACATCATTGCATGGCACTAGAAAAGTGAACCTGGCTCATGTGCAATGTGAGTGTCATATCGGCAAACAAACTGTCACTGAAAGAATTAAATCAATTAATCGGAATGAAGTTGCTGGCTGACTTCGATTTTTTGGACATTTTTGGTCTTAGTCCCAGTTTCCAGGGGGGACAAGTGCCCGTTTCCTAGGCATACCATATTTTTGTGAATGAAAACCGGGACGCTTCAGAACAACGATACTTACCAGACAAATGTGGTTCATATCTTACTTGGAGTATGTAGCTATTTTGGATTCCTATAATTAAAACACCAAGAAAAACTAAAGTAATGCATTTTACCAAGTAAAAAAACAATGTTCAAGCGTTTGTAAATTTTACCATTCGCCCAATCATGCTTTTCTGGAGACAATGCTTTTTTTCAAGAAGTGTTTGTTCGATTGTATTGTCTCGTAAAAATCACAGCAGGAAATGTCATTATTTAAATTTGCAGGTGATAAGGACTTCCACATTCTGCTCCAGCATTCTGTTTCTCTCATCAGACCACATCTTATTTTTGATGGCTGGCTGAATGCCTAACCGGGACTTTTTGGTTGAGTGACCGGGAAGCTGGGACAAAGCCCTCAAACCGGGACTGTCCCGGCTAAAACGGGGACATATGGTATGCCTACCGTTTCCCCCCCTGCGGACGCCCATGCTTGTACACGGATCACCTAACTCCATTTGCAACTCGAGTTAGACCCGCGCCAAAGGCCGGATGAGATACCAATGCGCTGTAATTTACATTCAGAACCGAACTCTGTGAAACTCACATACGCAAAATAAAATGCTGTTGTAGTGGGAAAAGGCATGAGGTGAATACAACAAACTGATAACATCAAAGTCCGCAACCATACATTAGTTGACTTCAATCCAAAATAAAGTAGGCCTAGCTCAGTGAGAAATTCGATATTGCATCTGCTTGGAGTTTGGAGATATAGTAGATGCAATATCAGGCACAAGCATAGCCAGGGGTTCAGGGGGCCTTGGCTCCCCACAAATTTTTAGTCTATCTAATCATTTTGTGCTTTGAGAAGCGGCTCCCCAAGGAAAAATACTGTTGCTCGCCTGAAGTCTGAAAAAAAAATGTTGAAGTCATTTTTAAAGGCAAAACTGTTACGCTTTTTAAAAATAACCTCAACGTTTTTTCGATATCGTGAGGTCATTTGCTTTCAATATGCCCAAGGTGGTAGCAACGACTTTGTTTGGGTAATAGTCATGGGTGTAGAAGGGCGGGAACGCGTGAAAACGGCGTTTCCATACATTTATGGCGTGTGGAAACACGTTCCCACACCTTTCACAGTAACGTGACTTGAAGATGCGTACTCAGATTTCCTGTGTTCAGCTCTAGACGTCGCATAAATGAACAAACAACAAGTTATCTCTTGCGTAGTACCTCTGTGTAATTATTGAAAATGGTTAGTTCTTTCGGTGCGTTCCCACACTTTATTTCGCGTTCCAACCAGTGGCGGTTCTAAGGGCGGCCTGGGTGGGCCATGGCCCCCCAGATTTTTGGCTGGCCCCCTGCTTGGCCCCCAGTTTTGTGCTTAATTTCACGTTTCAGTTCGTTTGATTGACATAGAGCAGATAACTTCCAGCCAGAAAAATTGTAAACGATAATTCAGAAGCCCTCTTCCTGCATTCAATATTTCCCAAATGCATGATAAGCTGGGTTGTTGGTTTTGACGGCCGGGTAATGGGAGTTGTTTCTGACGACACACATCAGTGGTTGCTCGGATCCTGCGTGAAATTTAGTCAGACCGTGGTTTTGGTGATGAAAGGTTCGGTTTGAAGCTAAGAAGCATTCGTTATAAAGGAGAAGATTGATCTATCGTGCATTTCAGTGTGAGGTAGAACTGGATTATACTACTGTGAGCAGATTGTTGCTTGTCCCAGTAGGAAAACGTTTGCAACAGTATTAATGATTTCAGTTAATTTATCCGAATTTATCCTGACTGTAGGCTTGTGTTCTGCTGCCTTGTGTCTCGTAGTCGTATGACTTCGAAGCATCTTACACAACCGGTCGTGACTTCAGTTTTAAGTCTTCCCACACATGTCCTGCAATCTCATAGAACTTTGTAATGACATTTTGTTATGGTTCAGGAGCAATTCTTTCCGGCATTTCAGCTCTTTGACCCGGAGGTCAAACATTTCTATCAGAAGAACACTTGAAAAAATTCGCAAATGCATATTCAATCAGTGAAAATGGTTTAAAACATGAAACACTTCTGGCAAAGAATTTGCTTCGGAAACAGTCGCAGCTGCCTACATCGCTCGAACAATTTATTTTATTTATAGCTCCTTACAAAGGTGCGTTTGATTGTTTACAGAAGTTGTTATTTATAGCTGTAACTCTTCCGGTCACCAGCGCTTCATGCGGGAGAATTTTTTCAAAAACGCAATCAGTGAAAACATTTCTCAGAAATTACATAACCAGCGAAAGATTGAGTAGCAATGCACTACTTTCAATTGAAAGGGTACGAGCTGAAAAATGTATTTAGATGGCTTCGTTGATGAATTTGACAGTCGACATGATAGGATTAAGTTACACTGAGTTGATGTTGATATGAAATTCTGACGTACAGACGGTGCAGGGATTTGTGTGAGAATCGCATTGCTCTTTGTCTATTTGTCTAATTGTTTCATTTGGTTTATTTGAGGTGGTTGGTGTTTCGCTTATGACAAGATAGTCATAAATCAGTGGTTCTCAATCTTTTTTGTCCCATGGACCATCTTTTTTTGAAGTATCCGATGGGTCGCTTTGCTATGCTGACACCTCATGAACAACTTAGTCGAAACTTGCACATAGATCAGCGAACGTTTTAGCGAAGATTTATGGAACTCTCTGGGGATGTGGACCGCCTGGACCCCGTTGGGAATCACTGTCATAAATTAACGCTGGGTTTAAAAGTCAGCTTTTGAGGATCAGTCAGACAAAAATTTAGTGTGAATATTAAAATGAACGACTTTGTTAGGAATATCTGCTCAGCAAGTTTATGCCTGCTGTTGCATCTTGCTATCAGGTACACGACCAAAACGCCGATACACACATGCCTATTTGCGGTGCGGCTTTGCTAGTTTAGGTGCCACTGGTAGATTGGTGCCGAAACCTCGCTGTTGTTAACTGCATAGTCAGTGTTGCCGCTCTGTTGTTACGGAAAAGTGCTAGATTTCATGATAAAAACAATAGATTCACAAAAAACACCAGATTACAAACATATGACAGATTTGTCAGATTACAAGAAAATTGGTGTTGTCCTTAAAAATAGGTGGGTGTTGGATGAACATTATATATTATTAATTTGACTCAGACCAGATGGTCCATAGAACACACACACACACGCAAACGATTCTTTTACGCCTTAAAATCTTTCAAAGTTCCTTGAAGTGCAACACCTTTACACATGGTAAATTACCACATAGGGGGAAAAGACCAACAACACATCCAGGCCATTGCTCTTGACAAATTCCTTGTGCTCTGAAATGTGAAACTTAGGCAGATGTGGAAATGGCACCTCTGTTTAGTGTTTCATGACTTTCAACATGGCTACATGCAACGCTTGCCTTTGTTTGAACAGGTCACTGAAACTTTTAACAGATGACCACAGTGACTTCGTAGCGGTTTAACTCATAACAAATTATATGCTCTTGTGTAATTTAAGATGTATGGGTAGAATTTTTAGCAAATTACAATTGCACAAAATCAAAGTCTCAGTTACAGTTACAATTACACAAAATAGTCTAATTGATTACATTCAGTTCACTCGTGAAAAAAAACACTAGATAGCTATGTAAAACCACTAGAACACTAGACGAAATGCAAAAACACTAGATCTATTGGAAAAACACTAGGAGCAGCACCACTGTGCATAGTGCATTGAACTGTCCTTACCCTATCCACGTTGCACATGGTATTGCACTTGTGATAGTAGTTGCATAAGATTGTTATTGTTACATCACAAGGCGTTCGTGAGCTACCACAAACATGGATTAATCATAGTCACTAATCTGTCAGCAGATGGTTTTAAAAAACTTGCTTTATATTAAGAATAGTTTGACGAAAATAGTTGGCTATCAACAGCTTACTTGTCTCTGTGTCAGAATAGCATTCATCTTTGGAACCATTTCGCTTTCATGTGAATTGTTTTCACTTTCGTGCAGCTGTTTTCGTTCATGTGGGGCCGGCACCGGCACAATTGTGTACGGGAAATGGTGTTTCATTTTACATGTGTAGAGTCAGAGCGTAGTGCTGCGGAAGTTGCATGTTTAGTACGTCATATTCGACATAGCAGTGGAAGTGTGCGATTGAATCTGGTTGTGCTTAGGTGTCTCTAGTGGATAATAACGCTAGGTCGTATTTAACGATATTCAGTCCGGTCGCCACGGGGGTTTTGGAGGGCTTAGCCCCCAAAAACAAAGCTCCAAGGCCCCTGAATTGAAATATGAAACACTGCAAATCAGTGGAATTTTTGTCAATTTTTAGAATGTCAAGCAACCCTGCGCAAACGTAAAGTCCCCTATTGAAGACTTTCTGGCGACGGTTCTGACGATATTCACAAGCCTATCTTGGGTTTGATAGGGTTAATCATAGCAAGTCAATCTTCATTGCAACGGAAAGTCCCCATGCAGGAGAGACATTTATGCTGGTCTCCCTACTTTTTTCCTTGGCCCCGCAGTGGACCCCTCCCTACTTTTTTCATTCTAGAATAACCACTGCTTCCAACACTTCTTTTTTCAGCACTGCACACCTGGTCATAATGGTTGTAAAACAAAGCCTCACAACCAAGATTTTTTGTGTGTTGCACCATATCGCAGTTCCACTGCTGAGTACATCCTCCCACGTGTTTGTGGCTTATCAGCAAAATTACTCAAATAGCAGTCATCGTCAGTTTGCGCAAACACACTACACTTTGCTAGGGTATGTACGCAAGTCAGGGATATCTAGAACGGAGTTCTAAGGGAGAACGGAGTTCTAGATATCCCTGACCAGTGGCGTAGCCAGCCAAAAATTTTTGGGGGACCAAATCTTTTGACCTTAACCCAGCAACAGTATTTTGTTTGGGATACCGCCTCGCAAAAGCACAAAATGACAAGATATGCTAGAAATTTGGAGGGCAGACCCCCTCGGCCTCCCTGGCTAGGCCTATGTCCCTGAAGCGGATGCACGCTATGCTCCTTACTGTGCTGTCTGCCGGAGGTTGGTCTTCCACGCTGCTGCACCAGCGATGATTCGCTTTTCTAAACTTGGCAATCCACCAGTTATTGTCTTGGGCATAAGCACTTAGAACCAGGATAGGAAAGAATAGAAGAGTTAGCCAGGCTTCCCACCATTCTACTTCATTTCGCGAGCTCCACAGCAGCACCACTAAAAGCCATACGTAAGCTAAAAGAGACCAGACTGCAGTCAAGATGAAAACTCCTGAAACAGAAAAAAATGCGCGTTTTGCAGTTATTAGTCAGTGTTCAAGCATTTACGAGTATGCATAAGAATTTGTGGGCGGCAACAGCATAAATGTACTTACAGAAGTTAGCCAATGGTTTACAAAATTTAACCATCATAACTTACTGAAGTTAAAACAACATAACTTACAGACGTTCACCAATGGTTTCAACATTGTGCGTGCGTTGGACATTAAATTTCAAATGTAATGCATGTACTAGCGCATTGAATATTAACTATCAGCGCTCCAAGTTAGGATATCGGAGGAAAATAAACTCAACGTCAAGACAGAGCACGTCATAACTGCAAAAATATCAGGCTGCGTGTTAAAACAGTGGAGTAAAACACACTCATCACTGCGTCAGAGCAATTTACAACTGCAAAATGAGGCTGCGCTGATGACTTGTCGAATACGAGCAGTCGAGCACAGAAAGTGTACTGCGGCTGAACTAGCTGGAGCACACCCCGATTTGCAAGATCGAATCATGCTAACCTACACAAGAATTGAGATTGCGCAGAATGCACGCAAGAAAACTTTCAATTTTTTGTTATGTATAGAAGTCCAGCAAACTTCTAGTTTTCCTTTTTCCCTGCTGAGATATTATGAAATGCCTGAATGCTTCTATGTTAAAAACTGCTGTTTTTGAGCTCGTGCAGCAGTTCTATCATACTACAGAAATTGGTAATGTAGCCAATGCGGTCAGCGCATGCGCTGCTCAGCCATAGCAGACAAAATAAAGACAATTGTTTCGGATAAAGTGAACTATCGCAGAACACAATCTTAAACATGCGTAGTGGACGAAAGGTCTGCAAAAAGTGGTGAGATGGTTTCTGGACGTAGACAATAACCCAGATTCCCACCAACACGTAATTTTTACTCTTTGGCCTATTTACAATGCTCCTTGAAATTTGCATGGAAATTTATTCTATGGTATTTCCATTAAGTCGACAAATTAACAAGCAACAAGAATGTGAAAATAAATAATCTCCTTTGCGAAGGTAATGAAGTTTTTGTAAAATATCAAGCTGAAGGGGGGGTTTTAACCCAAGCCCAAGCCCCTTGCGTACGCCCTTGCAGGGCTCCCACTGCGGTTTTTTTTCCGCCCAGATCTACCTTTATAAGTCCTGGGTGTCTAGGTTTAGTTATGGAAAATCGCGTTAAATCTGGGATTTTAGAAATAATAAATTCATCAGCAACTTCAATGTGTTCAATATACAGAAAACTACATTACAGTGTTCACAAGAGCACATCAGGTGATAAAGTACGCATATCGGATGAAGCAGAACGTGTTTAATCGGTTTCATTTTATAGTAATCACTGGTTTCATATCCTCACATAAGATCATTGTCGAGGTTATATATATAATTTTATTGTTTGTAATGCCAGTTGAAGAAACTGGTGAAACAAGGGTTAAGACTGATTGTTTAAATTTCAATGTATCCCTATGCATACAAATTAAAAAACAACTTTCAATTAGAGGAAGAAGGCATTGAGAATATATTTTTGTGGGGTTTTAGATCCCATTACAGTTCAAGATTGCACAAAATTTCCTAGTGTAGTAACAAATATACTCTACAATTAGTGAAAGATATCATCAAAGGAGTATGTTACCAGCGTTATTAAAAACGTCTTGAGCAACAAAAAGGTCTTCCAAATGTTTAATATTTGCGTTGCAGAGGAAAATTAGAAAGAGAAACTATAATTAAATCAGTATTCGATTATCGTTTCAAATCAAATAAGCACTCTCACATGTTTTTGTTCATAACAGAAATTTTCTGTTTTTTTATTCAGATCCGTCGCCAGGATTTCGCAGCAGGGGGGGCCAAAAACCATAACGGGGGAAATATTTTTTAAATATAATATTGGATGTATGAAGCAACCGGGGGGCCAAATATGAAATGGAGACACAGATTTTTAATGGGCGGAAGGGCACCACTGGCCCCCTCGTCAGCAGCCTGTAAAGGGTAAGCAAAAAAATTCGACGTTGCCCCCACCCTGTAAATATTTCTGCGGACGTCCATGGATGCACTGATTTCGATCTAAATCTTGGGTCATAAAGCGTGGTGCTGTTTGGTTCAATTCTTTTAAGTCACTCAAAAACGATAAATGCCAAAGTTATCAGTTTCCTTGACCTATACACTAAACCCAGTAATCAGAAAGCTCTACCATTTTGACGCGTGGTGAACAGCCTAAAAATACGAAAAACCAGTAAAGGAGTGTTTTGATATCCATGCGCGAGGCCCCGGGCATTTGCCCGGTTTGCGCAATGGTTAATCCGGCCCTGGCTACGTTTGCCATCGGAAATAAACGCTGAAAATTTAAGCACAGGGGATTACTGTTTCAAACGCTCTTGTAACCACTGGCGTAGCCAGCCCAAACGTTTTTTTGGGGAAAATGTTTGATTTTAGGCGAGCAACAGTATTTTGTTTGGGATATCGCTTCTAAAAGCACAAAATGACTAGATATTCTAATAATGTTGAGGGGAATTGCCCCCTGCCCCCCTTGGCTATACCTATGCTTGTAAGCACCTTATCACTTCAGTTTTAACAGTTAAGACTGCAATGCAAGGACTACAGCACCAATCCGCATGATAAGCATCTTCAAACGCCTAACTTTGGGCATTCATTGTCGGTATGTGTGCCAGTGGTTTCATGTTTGTTCGTACTTGAGGACCGCGGCGCTGAGTACAATGATGTTTTCCTCGCGGTCTCTAAAACACCAAATGGTTTACTTTAAGAAAATGCAATACTCTGAACACATCATGGGTAAATCTACAAATTATGATTTCAGGTTCCAAAACTGGAAATTGTGTGTTTGTTTTCTTAAACGATACCCAAATGCTGTTGACCTATGTTATCATTATGAGCAGGGGTGTAGTGCTAAAAAATAAAGTGGGGGAACGCACCCAAAAAACTAGCCATTTTCAACAGAACTTCAAACTCATTTTTAGTCATTATTTACTGACTTCCATCACACTATATAAACGAAGACATGAAGAAAGTGTGGGAATGCGTTCCCGCACTCAAAATAAGTGTGGGAACGCCGTTCCCACGCGTTCCCCCCACTACACCCCTGATTATGAGAAGGTTATAACTCGTCGATCCCTGCTTTACCTTCGCTAACTTCAGGGATCCGTGAACACCAGTTTTGTAACTGATTGCTGACTGACTGGCTATAAGGGCAAGCAAGACCTGCATTTGAACTATTTCTTATTTGTTTCCTTCAGAACGAATAGAAAAACATTACCAAATTGCCATCAAAATTTCACAATATTTCGGGTAATGAAAAAACACTACAGAATACCTTCAAAAACAAATTTCTAAATGTTTGATGAAAATCGTAAGATTAGCTTTAGCGACGTAAGTGTGTTTGGCCAATCTAGGCTGAGAACGAGCCGGGAGTTGCCAGGCGCAATTCTTTGTTTGTTTTATTGCGTGCAGGAGTTGCCGTGACGGGCTGTACACTGCGCAGAATTACCCGACGTAACAAAACAAAGGATTACGCCTGGCAACTCCCGGCTCGCCCTCAGTGTAGATTTGCCTTCGTACTACTATCAGCAGCGAATTCCTATATTTGCAGTTATGATGGCGCACTTTAGATCCTACTCAGAGTCATGCAAATACAAAATTTAGTAAACCCAGTATCGAACCTCACATTTAAAAATGGGTCAACAGGTCAATAACATCACCAAAAGTTTTTCTGAATGAATATTTCAACTTGCGTGTTTTGACCATGTCCAAAAATTTCCTTTGCGAAGCTTTTTCAACATGAAAGTAAAGCCTCCTGCGATTTTTTCGTACCATACCGGAATGTTAACATAAGTTGTTTTTCGAAACTTCCAGCTGACCAGCAACAAAAACAAGTCGATTTTGAATCATCCGTGAAAAATCAGAAGGTCAACACTTACCAGTGCGCCTTACTGGTGAAGTATGCAAGATTCGCACTGAAGAGATTGCGAAAGAAGTTCTTTTTCGGCAGCTATCATCAAGTTTGGGCCAATTGCTAACAGCGGAGGAAAAGCTTTGCAATCATGGAACCACGCCTGGAATTTTTGGCTGGTCGATTTACCGTACAAAAAAATGCTCAGGAATGAATTTTCAAGTATTTGTTATAGAAACATTCAAGGGAAAGGCAGTGGCAACAAAAACCAGCTCTATGGACAACCGCAGCAAAAGACGCCGATTTGTTGCTACTACGGCATTCTCTCGTGCATCTTGATTATGCTGTTATAAATCTCACGTAGTATGTGTACAGTAATTAATGAGATTGCCGTTCGTACGAAATAATGCAAGTACTTGCGGGCAGTGGGGTATCTAGGGTATGGCAAGCATGTCACGTGCCATGGGCGCCACTTTGATGGGGGCGCAAAAATTGTATGGCAAAAATTAAAATTTGTGATTTACAGTTTCTTGAACCACTATCTTGCGCTCCATGCGACCATTATTCAGCAAAGCTACATCAACACAGCGCACTGTAATACAGAGCGAGTTGCGCCAGCACCATCAATTTGTGTATCATGACAAAACTGTGGTATTATGACACAACACGACGGTCAGACATTGTGATAGATCAGGGATTCTTACTCGGGGGTTGCGCCTCCCCAGGGGGCGTCAATTACTTTCAAGGGGAGCGAGCTCTTACGCGTTCTACTAAATGGAAAGTTTTTAAACGGAAAAGTGTTCCGTCTAATTTACTTATTTAAAGTCAGGGGAGGTTGAAACAAAGGACAATGGCCTTTTTTGCCTCTTAATGAAGGCGTGGCGGACCACCTTTTCTCCGCCACGCCTTCAGTAAGAGGCAAAAAAAACAATTGTCCTTTTGCAGAACGCGTAAAGAGCTCGCTCCCCTTGAAAGTAATTGACGCCCCCTGGGGAGGCGCATCCACCGAGTAAGAATCCCTGATCTACAAGGAACGCTCGCTTGCCAAATCTACAAGACCTGATCCTTCTCACGCTATAAAAAAGCTATAAGTAAGTCCCTGCTGCTGCGTTTCAGGCAAGAGGATTTAGTCAGAATCTGACTGCGACGAACTTAAGTCAGTGGCTATGAGAATCTGACTTTTACGCAAATAAATGCTTGTTAAGCTCCTCACATTTACATATTAATTATACAGCTGCGGCCCACACGGACTTAACGAAATTTCTTCGATGGCCACTAGTGTCCGATAATAAGCTAAACACAGTGCCCCAGATCAAAAACTAAGGAAGAGAACCTCAGTAGTTAGGACTCGAAACATCAACACTTACTATAGTATCGTTACCGTACCAGCTGGGCAAAACTTTTACCACTTCAGAGATTTGTTAGTCTTGTTTAGAGCTACCTTTTTCTTTTCTAATTTGGCTTTCTCAGAATGACTCAGAATGCCAAAAACAATGTGAAGATTTGAACAATTTTTTCTCAGAAGTTGGAAAATCCCTTTCTACAAAAATAAATCCATCCCCTACCATTTACAGACATTTTATTAAACATATAAATTTAAAAAATTCATTATTTCTAGCTCCTACTGATGCATATGAAATCCAACTTCTCATTAAAAACCTTAAAATGAAATCTAATAGTTCTCCCAATGACATTCCATCCAAATTTTTGAAAACAGCTAGTTGTATTGTGTCAGAATGGTTGTCTGAATTCTTCAACAAATGCATGACTACTGGTGAATTCCCAGACTCCTGGAAAATTGCCACCATCACTCCAATTCCTAAAGTTCATACCCCAAGTTCCTCATCTGAATATAGACCAATCTCTGTTCTTCCAGTATTGTCAAAGTTATTTGAAAAAGTTCTTTATCACAGAGTATACTCTTATTTG
>JGI24159J19872_10002056_pt1 | contig 23382 bp, 16 predicted proteins | sample Ectturendosymbi4_FD_19872 | JGI IMG/M metagenome (IMG submission 19872) | reverse complement strand
GATTTTGACTAGAAGACTTGCTGAATCCGTGGAGGGTTTGAACAGCTCTCTAGCTGTAGCAGCTGGCGATTTATGGCCAAAAAATTGCGAGCCAATTTATTGGCTCGCGCGGTCGTTAAAGGGTACTGATCTCNGGCTTCTTCTGATTTTTTATTTGAGCTCCGGCTCCGACTCCAGGCAAAATGCCNAGCTCCGGCTCCGCAGCCCTGTCGACCAGAACATCGCTGTGAGAAACTGCCATATGAATTGTTTCCTCATTTCGGATGATCTGATATTATTTCTTTGTCGGAAAGTGGAGCACCTGATCTGTTTGGAGCCGTGCGCAGCTCAGCTGAAGTGAAAGCTTACCCCACGAAAGTCCAAAGCTATAGCACACAATTTGCAAACTGCATGAAAATAAATGTTACCAAAGTTCAGGAAAAAGCAAATTAGAAGTTGCACGTTGTGTGTCTGACGAAACGTCTTCATTAAAAACGCTCGTTTTGATTTTGCCGATTGCATATGTCTCCTTCAAATGTGGTCAAAATTTGCTCCAGGTGAGGCTCGAACTCACAACCTCCGCATTTCTCCGTATCTGTCTTATAAGTACGGCGCGCTAACCGATTGCGCCACTGGAGCTGACATTGTTAAATAAGAGTGCTCAGCTGAAGTAAAAGAAACAATTGCCCAGAAATTACAGTATATCTTTCCATGTAGTCTTGCTGCCCGTCAACCTCCTCTGTGGGAAAGCGGGTATGAATTAATAAAACTGCAAATCTTGTGTTCGTCTCTTAAAGTGGATCGAGCTGCACCGTCCCAAAGAGTTTTTAGTTTCGCTGTGAGATTGTGTTGGATTTTGCTTTCATCGTTTTGGGAAAAACTTTTATGCTAAAACCGTTGCTTGACATAATGGCAATCAGTAAAAAGATATACTCGGTACCAGGAATCCGTCCAAAATTCTTTGTCATCTGGCGATCAACTTCCAGATTATTTGCTACATTTTAATGGTTTTCCTGGCAAATACTTTAATACTTCAAATACTTTCCAGAAAAAATACTTCAAATACTTATCCAGAAAAAAATAATTCAAATGCATTTCCAGAAAAAATAATTCAAATAATTTTCCAGAAAAAAATAATTCAAATAATTTTCCAGAAAAAAATGTTTCAAATACTATGTAGAAAAAAGAACAAATACTTTTGCAGAAAAAATACTTCAAATACTTTTCCAGAAAAATCGACTACAGGCGAGTATCTTAAAATTAGAAAAGATTTTCACATTTTTTCCGTCACGTTTTTCTTTTTCAAGAAAATGATTATAAATAAGCCTTCGACATTTCCTGTCGAGCCCTTGCTGGAAATTTCAGTTCAACTGAGCATGAAAGTCGTAAGAGCACAAAAAGCACTGAAACTCAAAAACGCATATCGTCATAGGAGCGACAGATACAACATAACATCACGCCCAATTTGTGCCAAAGCTTGATGAAGGCATTCAACATTATTCTGCCATGTTTCAGCTTTTGTAATCCGGGTTCTTACCAAGTGTGCAATCCGAAAGCGTCCATTCTGCAATTGTTTGAGACTTGATCCTTGGTTTGTACAAACTTGGCTGTTGTCTTGACTGAGCAAAATGTCAAAACAACTTTTAGGATTTTCGAAAACATTGCTAAGTCTGAAGTTTAACACTCGGACACTAATGTTTCCAATTTGGGACAAAATCTCAAAACTCGGATTTCGTGTACCTGAGAGAAAAACCCGAGGTTTTCCGGATTTTGAAAACAGTGCGATTTTAAACGATAATAAACTCAACATTACATTAATATTTCTATGTTTAGTAGTAGCCAGCAATCTGCTTTACTGTTTAAAATTAACGCGAAACTCTACACAAGGAGACGGCGAAATGGCTACAGTCCAAACGGTCAATGAAAGTCAGTTAATCCCTATCATTACAGCGTATTATGGCTGCTAGTGAACATTGCAAAAATTCAATAACAAAACGTACAAACAGAAGTTTTCAAAAGAGCAAAACTGCACACCAGGCTAAACACAAATACTGGAACAGCAAAAGCCACAAAATAAGTTCAGCAAAAGATTACAAAGACAACGAAAGCCAAAGTTAATTAAGTTATTTTTTGCTAAAGCACAGTTTCTTGCTGATTCTTGAAGCACTGATGCATGAAAATCAAAGCGTGACTTTTCAAAACTTTCTTTTCGAGAACACGAAATTGTGATGAAATGAAGCAGTTAGTGACGAAAAAATCAGTGAATAGTATGAATAGCATACAGCAAAGCCAAACCGTTTGATATTTTTGAATGCAACGGGTTTTCCAGATTTTTCCAATTTACCCTGTTGGCAGATTTCAAAACCCGGGTTTTCCAGGAAATGCCCCAGGTTGGAAACACAAAAATCTGACACAAAACTTGGTACTTTGCCTTGTTCTGCATCGTTAATTTGCAATTGCAATCGCACTACGCTTTATCTCCATGTAGTTCTTCAAATATCGTTTGCCAGTATTGCGTAAAGAGCGTAAGTGAGTTGGTTTTGAAAAATTAAAAATAAAAAACAACGCAGCTTCAACAATTTGAAAATGTATTGGTTGCGTAGACGTTTTGCGAACAAACACCAAACAGCAACGTAATAATGTCGACGTTTTCACGGTTTCCACTGAGGCTTCACAACCAAGTTTTTATGCCTTTTGAGCAACTTAAGCATTTCCGCCTCCGACACCGTTTTGTGTGGCCAGGCCAAAGCCGGCTTCAGCGTGGCCGCCAGATAATTGGGCGTCTGAGTTGCTTTTCCCGGCTGCGGCCGCAGTCGGGTCGGGGTGGGGGGTCTTGCGAGGGTCGAATGTGGGAGTGAGGACGCAGACGCCGGGCGCCGGATCCGGACCATGCGTTTCTTTGCATTGTCCGCCTTTATGACGTCCAGTGACGACGCTGAGCGGCCAAGTGACACTTCTGAGGGGGTAGTAGTGGACAGGGGAGATGAAATGGGAGGAGACGGGGGTTGCGCTTCTCTGCAGAAAGGTGATGGGTAATGAGTGGGACGTTCGGTGACCACGCGGGGGCGCATTTCTTGAGCATTTCTCCGGGGGAGGGCCTTGTCTCGCGACCTGTCTTCTGAAAGTGTAAGGAATTAAAGCATTTTTCTGCCCGAAAATGCAAATTTGGAAAAACAAAAGCAAGTGTGGGCAAGCTTTAGCTGCAGTCAGAGTTGCTAGCAACCAAACCAAGAATATGCAAAGAATCCGGTTTCTCCACCCAAAATGTGAGACAAATTTTAGGGAAAATGGAAAAGGAATCGTTACTTGTGTTTCTGGAATGTTTCGTTTCACTTGAAAGATATTTTTCGTTCATGTCCTCTTGAATACTGCTGTGTAGTTAAGGTAAAAGAAAAATGCAGGCCTTAAAATCTAGTGAGGTATGTTGGGCGGAGAGTACCGTGAACGACAGACCGCAATCCGCTTGAATGAGGAAGATGACTACCCACCTTGCACGTAAGTGTTGTAAGTGTTGAACTATTGCATTCCGACTATTTTTAAACCATGGGAAAAAACTTTGTCTTAGACCAGGGGTCTCCAAACGCTTTTTGTTAGAGTTTTTTGCAAATATATTAATTTTTCATTTTTGTCAAAATGTCTTCGCGGGCCGGTTGAAATGGCTTCGCGGGACGGATTGGTCCGAGGGCCGTAGTTTGGAGACCCTTGTCTTCGACCGGAACGAGTAAATCCGCCTGCTCTTCGCAGCTTCGTAAAACGCTAAGAACAGACAGGCCAGCATTGCGTTAAGTTTCCAACGATGTCGTCAAAGAAAAGAAATTTGTTTCGTATTTGATTAATTTGTTTATTTCAACAAACAGTTGAACAAACTCAGTTATTACAACGCGCATGCATGGTTATTCACAAAAGGTCCGGCGTCTCACAACCTTCCTCACCGGCGCAGTCCCCTTTGAACACGGGCATGTGTCGATACGCCCGGGTGACTTCGATTCGCTCCACAGCATCTTTCGCGCACGTGACAGCGAGGGGCACCACGCTGATGATGCCCCCGAAGTGATTTCGTGCTTCGTCACAGCTCAGGTGGTTCAGGTGCGTGTGGGGGTAGCGGACGCGCAGATCGGAAATGTCCTGCGACAGTAACGTCGTTGACTTTCTTGTCGTGATATGGAACGCTTTGCACATCGCAGGTGAAAAATACAGGCGCCCAAGGTTCACAAATTTCGCATCAAATTAGTGTTTTGCGATCCTGCGCTTTATCAAAAATAAACTTTCTGAAAGAAACTAGCAAAACTAACTGACCCCAGAATCGTATGAAACACATCTTCTTGATCATTGTGTAAAAAAAACGTCTAGACTGTTCACGGTTGTGTCTGGTAAATTAACAATTTTCTGACGTTTCCAAAGTTCAGAAAAGTAGAAACAAAACAGAGCGAACGTAGCGTACTGCAAGTTGTGCCAAAGTCTTGGTAAAAGTGCTAGACACAAGACAATTACAATTGGTTCCGCGCAACCTTTTCCTCAAACACAGAAAGGATTTCTTGCTCCTGGCGCCAAAGACGTATGTTGGTTTTGCGCTCTGTGCAATGACAAACATGAACGACTTTAGTGCACATGCCGAAAGCAAAAAACAAATATTGAATTAAATTCAATACTGAAGAAGTCGACATTCTAAACAGCGAAAGTATTTGTCACTCCGCTCTTACCCAGACTGCCTAGCATGGGATTCGGAAGCGGATTCTTGGCCCCTCCTGGATTTTGAAATTTGACATTTTCCTATCAACGTTTTAGCATAATACTGTTTTTCTGTTTGTTTCGAGTTGGTTATATGAAATTTTACCACTGTTGGCCTGCCTATCTTTGTCTGGCGATGCCGCATCTAGCACCACTCCGCGAAGTACTTTAATTACCTGTCTGTTGTCGAGGACCCTTTTCCAAATAGAAAACGTTTCGTTCAGCTGACCGTCGTTTTTCTGTTTGGCTAATTTCAGAAGAGTTCTTCGAAACTCTCCCAGGTCTCGGACCAGGGTGAGGAACATGTTGAATATCCGTTTGTCTGTGGCGTTGTCGGTGACGTGCATAGCGTAGTTGTAAACCTGAAAAGACAACAGTATTAGTATTACTAGTTAGTATTACTAGTTAATAGTATTACAAGTTAATCTGATGCCATTTTATAAATGTCCAGTAGAATGACAGTTTCTCGTACTAGCGTTGCGGAGTCGGAGTCGCGAGGAGTCGGACGTTTTTGGATGGAGTTGGAGTCGAATTCCTAGGAACACTTGAAGTCGGAGTCGGATTTTTTACCCGATTCCGACTCCGAAAGTCCAATTGAATTATCGTTTACACGGGCCCGTAACCAGGGGGGCACAGGGGGGCGAAGCTCCCCTACAAAATTTTTCGCCCCCCTGGAAAAATGTATTGGATATGGTTTGAAACTATTGGACATAGTTCAAAAAATTTGGGCCCCTCTCAGAAAACTCTTCGCCCCTCCTGGTGTCCCAAGCTGGTTACGGGCCTGCTTTTACATCGAACTCCAAAGTTAGAAATCCTAACACGTGCATGTTGAAATGCTACAATTTCTTTTGAAACTTTTATTGAAACAGGGAATTCTTGCTGTGCACCACGATTTCCATTGATTGTTAGTTGCTGCAAAATTGTTGACAGCCAAACTTCATTCAAGTTATGTTAAGGAGTCGGAAATGTTCGAAAGGTAGGAGTCGGAAAATTTTGGAAGCTTGGAGTCCGAGCCGGACATTTTACCTCCGACTCCGCAACCCTGGTTTCTACAAAAGCATTACCGTTGATTGTCAATACTCTTGTCAAAAAGATAGTTTCTCTTTTTGAAATTCACAAAATACATTCACTTTTATGTTGACTTAAATCCTCGTTGCTGAACTAAAGTAGTTTTCAGAAATGCAAAAAGTTATAACCCCGAACAAAATCGAATTTAAAACGCGAAAAAGGAAACATATTTTTGAGGGTACCTTATGTCGGCCAATATATTTTGACAATAAAATATTGTCCTTGCAAAAGTTTTGCATCTTCCTTTGTCTGCGACTCCACGAACACGCAAACTGACATAATAGATCAATTTATCTTTCACGCGGTAAAACAGGGCAGCAGTCAGATACATCCTCAGCCCAGGATTTATGATTACATATCAAAACAAAGACATTCGGTTCATGTGAAGATATGACAAGTCGTTCGAACAACGGCGGAAAAAGTTGTAACGCGAAACTGATAATCAGCGAGAAATGCTTCGGGGAGCGAATGTGAATGGCCATGTTCGATTCCATGCAGAACAAGAACAGAAATCCGGTATATACATATACGCTTTCATCCTTGCTTTTAGGTTTATTGACAAGAACTTGATTCAGCGGCAGTATGCTTCCACAAGTGGACTATTGTTATGCTCGGCGTAACGTGACCTCTCGAAATACGGTGATGACAGAAGACTTCAAATATAAACACCATGGCGGCGCAACAATCCCTTCGATAAGAGTTTTTAAAAGGTACGTGCGTGACCTTGTGTGAAACAGGTTTTACCAGTATGTGATCTTGAAGCAACAGCGAATGAAAAAATGGAAATAGAAAATATCGCATTACTGAGCACAGAAAGTTGAAGTTATTGATGTGCTTATATGGTGAAAAATATTTTTCGATATATCTCCATGCTTCCACAATCTTAAAGAGAAAAGTATGAATGATGCACCATCTTAACATCAAATATTATTTTTCCTGCAAGACCACCAAGTACCACCAGGCCCGTAACCAGCTTGGGACACCAGGAGGGGCAAAGAGTTTTCCGAGGGGCCCAAATTTTTGTAACTATGTCCACCAATTTTGAACCATGTAACGCATTTTTCCAAGGTGGGCGAAAAATTTTCTTCCTTTGTCACAAAGAAATATCTAAATTACAAGAATATCATAAGATATTTTCGTCGAAATTGAGAGTGAGTCTTGCTTGGGCTTGTACTGGAGCTTAGCTGATGCTTCTCTGACTTTTCATGGTTTGTGGGTATGCGCACTATGGGTATAATGGTGCCATACTTTGCATACTGATCCATCGGCAGCTTCCTGCACCCATACGAAAGCCATCTCCCATTCACTCCTGCACTTACGGCCTGAATCATAAGAGCACTTCCTTGACGTCATTGTCGCATTTCTATCGCAGAGATACAGACCTGTCTGCAAGTGGTGAGCCTGCTTAGTGCTTACAACACACTACACAGTGCACACATTTCCAGCGATTACACAAAAATTTATTTCGGATCTCGCATCCCCCAAATCTTACCAACATCAGAATGCGGGTTGGTCTAATATAGCTTTCATCACAAAAAATTTGCAAATGCGTTGCTGAAAAAAAGGGAATAGTAATATTTTTCTTCAAAGGAAACCTTTTCACCGTAAAAACGCCAAAATTCCAAATGAATTTTTTGAGGTCAACCAACTTGAGATGACGCCAAGAAAAGGCCAAAAGGCCAAAAGTCCAAATTAAATATTTAAGGCCAACCAACTTGAAACGAGGCTAGAATTCTGACATTTTGACCTAAAAAGGCCATCCTGGCAATTCTGGCTGCCGCAGTTGGATTCAAAACAACTGACGGTTCTGTTTAATTCGAAAAGCTTGTCTCCATGAAAAGAAATGTCTGGTTGGTACCACATCAAGCCTTTCGTCCAGAATACACAGTGTAATAAAAGCAATAAATAGCCAAAAAATTCATTTTTCTCGATGCGCAGCTTACCTGGGCGATAGTCTTCACTTTCTCTTTCGGTTGGAACTTCATCTGTCGACAGCGATCGAGTGCGGCCACGAAGATTGCTTGCTGCTGGGAGAAGGTCTGGAAGCGGCGTTCCAAACTCACAAGGATCCCTCGGGTTTCGTTCATAATTCTCTTCGGAAAATCGACGAAAGACAACAAAAAGAAACAACTCAAGAAGCAGCAATGCTACAAGACTTGCTCCAACGACCCTAATTAAGATTATTTGAATGTCGCGCAGGTTACAAGCAATGGAAGCCAGTTCTTTAACTCATTTTTACGTGCCAACCAATATGAATTGGTCAACTTTAAACATTTGAAGGAATATCACGAATCTGCCAGAAAAATCTCTGTCAGACGTTTTCAAATATCAATCAAGCGTTATTTTTCTACATTCAAAATCCTTTTCATTTTTACCGTCGCTCTAAGTTTTGCGGGGTCCTAAGCACGTAAACCTAACATTCAGCAAAATCAGGCTACACATAGTGGGCAGTCCAACTGGTCAAATGTTAGACATACTTCTGAGTACCGATCTTGACACTGCAGAACAGATTGTAGTCTTGCGTTTTAAAGTTTGTTTAGTTGGACTGATTCGTTTTTACTCGCTGAGACGAACCCGCAAAATAATTTGCTGCCGGTAAATTTCTCTTTCGAAAAAACAGTTTCACGAAACTGCGTGTTATCTACGTTGACACTGTTACTCGAAGTCAAACCACAGATGCAAGTTCAGGCCAAACGTGCATTGTCTTGCCTACAGTTTGTTAAGACTATTTCTTTGTGGACCCTCATAGTTTAGCACTTTAGACCTCTTGTGGGTCAGCAAACCCATTTGAAAGTCTTTCTTCTGCAGCATCTTTTACCCGTATCAGAGCATGCAAAAATAGAACGCCTGTTTCTTCCAACGTCATGCCCACACAAGTTGAAATTTAAAGTGTTTGATTCATAACCGAATGACAGAAGGTAGACCAAGCGATTGCTCCACAAAATCCTCAGTCTGCATTTAATGTAGTGTCTTTTAACCTTCTTAAAGGAAACGACAGTTTGGATTTCTGATATATTTTGAAACCAAATCGGAAACAATCCATTTTCCAGAAACATCGTTGCAGTTAATCCCTGCCAGCTGCACCTCACAACTTACTCGTCATAGCAAGACAAACCGCCGCAAAATAACACTTCAGCCCGTTCACTGACAGAGACATTCAATTCACCCAAACCAAATACCGCCGCTCAAGTGAAAGGCGTTGGAGAGTAGCTTGTTCAAAAGCTCTCCAGATTTGAGAAGCCCGATGATGTACGCAATCAAACTTTTTTCGCCGCGGAAAGTGTTGCAGCGAGCGAACAATGCGAGCCGTATGCGAAATCGCCTATTGTGAACCTTAATCCATTAACAACCTTTTCAAAGCTACTTCGTCCTCAAACTAAAGCTGTTGCCTTTCGTAGGTATTGCGTAGAGTCAAAACATGAACGACCGTTAGGTGACAAGCACCAGCCTGAGATGAGATCCATCATCGCCTTTGGCTTTTTCCCAGTTCGGCGAACAAGGTTACATTTCCAGCAACTTCACTGACGCACCGTGAGACCCCAACAGCAAATGTATCCCAGAACAAGCTTCATTCGAAGCTGTTGCCGTACTGCTGTTACTACAGCGGATCTGAGTCTTGTTGTTGCGAGCGACGCGAGATGGAAGCGTTTTCGTTACATGATTGATTGTCGCGCCGATGTCAAGCGTAACATCAAACAATACGAGGACACAATAAATGTGTTTTTGCGTAACGTGACCCTGATAAGAACAGGATCAAGCTGTGATGCGCTTCGCAAACAAACGCCCAACCGAACGTGAAAGCTCGAAGCATGAGCTTTTGAAAATATCTGGACTTCAGACAAAATTCGACGTGTGTAAAAACAAACGAATTGTTTCGATAACCCCGTCGTCAAGGATGGTTCCGCCATATCAAACGCTAACTTCGGTTGTATGTTTCAAACCTGGCCTAAACAACTGTCGCACAGACCATGCATAAACGATATGCCTGTGTCCATGCGATTTGCCAAAGCTTTTACCGGAGGCTAATCCGCTGAAATCCATGACTTGCAACTTAGAATTTTTAAAGCAATTCATTGCAAACCACCGGAGAAGAGGATTAGTTAAATTTGCAGAACTAACTCATGAAGAAACGCTTCAATTTCTACACTGCTTTTAACAAATTAAAGGTTGTGACTACCTGAAATCTTTCTCAAGAATATCTATTTATTCGACCACGCAAGAGTGTCCAGTATCAGCCACGTCTTCACCATTGCGAAGGCAGTTAGGTTGAAATACAATTAAGCATTTAAGGGCTTTCAAATACTTTCTAATACTTAAGGGCTTTTGCGGACAATACTTTGCCAATACTTTGCCTAAAACCAGTTGCAGCACAGCCTTCAAAACTGCAAACCATGACTTCAATGATTCTGAATTCTCGAGATTCCAATAAAAGAAACAACTCAAAAGCTTTTCTGTGGTAAGCACCTTTGTTACTGACTATGGGATTGAGTTCGGACGATGATTTGCGGTATCAGATTTGTTTCTGGTTGGCTCGAGGTGGTTGTGACCTCTCACTACCTTTTGCTATTGTTTTCTTATCAGTTTTTGGGTAGATATTTAAAATTTCGCTGGTTTAAACGTGTTGTACCACAGGCAATAAACGTCGTCTAACAGTAGTTGTCTCAAAAGAAATAGTCTGAATCTTCAGCATTGGCCTGATTCAAAAGCATTGAGGCGATCACAATAATATACATGGGATTGATGGGACTGTTGCAGCGATCGTTTTTGCAAAGAAGCGTTCATCCACCTTCACTTCGGGACCCATGGGCGTCGGAAGGGGGGAAGGGAGGGGCCTTGGCCCTCCCTGGATTTTGAAATTTGACATTTTCTCATCAAATTTTTAGCAAAAAGGGATGTTTTCTTAGTTTCGAGTGGTTGAAATTAAATTTTGCCACACTTCCCCTCTCTGCAAGAATCTTTTCGGCTGCCCCTTGAAAATCCACTATTGGCCCCTCCAGGCCCGTAACCAGCTTGGAACTTCAGGTGAGGCGAAGAGTTTTCTGAGAGGGGCCAAATTTTTTAAACTATGTCCAATATTTTTAAACTATGTCCAACACATTTTTCCAGGTGGGAGAATAATATTTTAGGGGGGTTGGTGTAGCAGTCACGCTAGCGCGACCGCTACATGTGAGCAAAGTCGGCCAAAGCAAGGAGAAGGGAAAGACCAAGCAAGCGACAGTTATAAAAGACTTCCATGCACATGGAAGTGAGAGTTTTCTTTGGCCGATTCGTCTAACGCGGAATTAACATCGATGACGTCACAATCCATCCTTCCCTAGGTTCGAGGATCAATCCCACACTGAAGGTGTGCGAACACAACCGGGTCACACACGCTTCATTGGACCCCCAGCTCCCCCTGGTTACTTGCGTGGGTCGCTCCCTGTAAAAAATCCTTCCGACGCCCATGCTCGGGATTTGGTGTGCTTTGGGGATACGATGCCTTCCATCCGAGGTAGTACTTAGCAGTAGTGGAATCGATGCAGTCTCCACCAAGGCGAAGCAAGCGAATCAATCAACAAATTTTTTAATGGAAAATCGATTTCACGTAACTCACCGCATCCTCAATCGTGAAGTCTTATTCAGTTGATAAATGCTTTCCCTAAACCTTTTTCTCAGCTTACGTTGGAAAGGCTGCAAAATGCTTTCATAATTGCGACATATAGGGCAGGGTTCAAGCAACGAAAATTTTTTGTTAAGTAAAAAGTAATTTTTAACAGATCACTTTAATATCTTGAGTAATTCAAGCAAATCAGGAAAATGGATATTTAGAATTAAAAGCATGGTAGAACATCAAAATCATTGCAGTTTTTGAATCACATAGTGAACGGTTCAGACCAAATTCGCACCTGTTGCCGCAATTCAAATTTAATGGAAAGAGCTTCTAGTTCCAAATCGCAACCATGATGTCGATGAAATCAACAATTGTGACTCACAAAGCGCTCGGTACAGCCAAAAAATCTATTCGCTTCAATGGTTAATTTGTGTGCGATGATTCATGTCATGTGTAATATTGTGTTTACAGCAACAGCCGTGGCTTCTAAAACCTTAACTTTTCTGAAAGCAACTTACTTCCAATATCAAGTAATGGAAAAATTATTTAATCAAGTACTTACTTGAACCCAGCCCTACCGACACACCTGCGAAACCAAGCTGAACATCAGGCTTTAAAACCACTAAAAAGCTGCCACTCACCTCGTAAATCATTCTTTTGTTTGGTATGAAGCCACCAGCCATGACGGCTGCTTGGCGGCCTGAAAACATCACCGTGGAGACAGATTAACCAACGTGGGGCATAAACAACTACATTCCCGTTCAACTTGCGAACTTTGCAGGCTGGCTGCTAGTAATATGATGTCACAAGCCTTCAACACGTCATAAAAGCAGAGCAAACGGACATGTTGAACAAAGTAGTTCTGCAGTTGATAATCCAAATGATGAACTATCTTACGCAGGAGCTTGCACTTAGTGTTGCCACTTCTGATGTTTTAACATCAGATCTGATGTTTTCAGAAAAATTTCTGATGTCTGATGTTTTGGCAACAAATCTGATGTTGACGGGGTTGCTGTTTTAGCTTTTCAGATTTCCTCTCCTTTCAGGAAGAAAATAGTTAGCAGCATGATTTATAGCCTGCGTTTCCTTCATCAATCTCTCATGTTGCACTGAAAGTAATCCATGCTTGCTCTGCACCTTGAGATTTTTCATGTCAATTCCAAATTGAAGCCGCGAAAGACTCCATGTAGCCTTTAGCGGCTGACGTTACAATTCACTACATTACCTCTTCAAAAACCAGCTATGTGGACACGTGTAATGGTCTCAGCAGCTTTATTTATAATATCAGCTGCTGTTATACTCTTTCAGTGAAAAACTACAACAAGCGTACAAATTTGTGCCTATTTTCGAATGATATTTGAGAACTGATGGAAATTCACGATGTCAGCTAAGTACAGCGTTAACTCGGACCAAAACCTCGATATATTTCCAAAGTCGCTTCTTTTTGGCACTATTTTCAACGTCAGATGTGGCGGTGCGTGTAAGAACACAGCAAAGAAAGGTGCTGTTTTCTAACCACAGCTCTTAGCTTTGCTGAGTATTGTTGCTCGTCCCATTTTAACTGGACCTCGGCTAGCTAGTGCGCGCCTAGCCATGGGAAGGACTCGACTCTTACCAAGTCTTGAAGCATTGCTGCTTCTTGAGTCGACGTGTGGACATATGCTATGCTCTTTCCTTTAACTCTCAGTGAAAGGTTTCACCAACGAAAAAGCGGAAGGAGCAAAACTTTTGTGTCAGCTATGGAAAAATTTACTTGTTGAGCCTGGACTGCTTTTTACGAAACTTTCTCCAAACAGGGAAAGTTGAGTTAAAGTCCAGTAAAACAGAAACTTTGCGCAGAAGACGCCCACATTTATTTTCCGTGATTTATTTCATGAACGCAACAACGCCATATCTGCGAGTACGTTTCGCAAACTAGCGGAATGATGTCACCGGAAAATTGGAATCATAACATGTAGTTTGTATAATATTAATGTTCAGCGCAAAACCATCGCAACAAAATCAGCAGCACATTATCGGAAACAACACTGATCCAATAATAACTAAAACAGATATGATTCCGCAACAAAGCTCCACCACCTTGTTTACTTTTAAGCAGCTCCGCTAGGAGTCGTTACCATGACGGCAAGAAGAGGTTGCTTTGAGTCAAAAGGTGACGCAACTGCAGAGTTTTGGGCCACTTTGACCCATGCGTTGTTAAATACACAAGCGAAACTAAGCTCTGGCCACTGCTTTGAGCCCAGCAATTGTGATAAATTCGTCGGGAAATAAATTCTCATATTTTCAGTCCAGGTACAGTCTTATCAAGGGTAAGAAATGAAAAATTATCAGACACATACAACCTTCGCTTTTAGTTTAACGGAGTGATGAGGTTGCCAATATCGTCACCTTATCCGCGAATCCTGGAAAAGCAAGTGACGAGTAACATCTAACTTAGTTCGACACATATCCTGGAAATCAAGACTTGAGATCGAAAACACAAACGAGCTGACCTGCTTTTGGATTTGGCGAAAGCGACGCCAAAAATAGCATAAAGTTGCTGCGCGATGCAAAGTCGATCTTCCGAAAGGCCCCCTCCCCCAGGAACATGGCGGCAGCCCTGAAAGAACTCAGATACGCGCAGCAACAGATACATGCAAAACTCTGAAAGTTGCATTCCAGCAAAGATGCAGTAAATGACCATAGCTTTCTTTCAAACGATAAAAGCAGCGACCTGCGATCAGTTGCGACAAAAGAATAGAAAAAAAAACAGTGACAAATGTAAAACTGAAAAACAAGAAGGTGAAGTACATCAGCAGCACCTCAGAAAAGTGAATAACACCGAAGGATAGACATTGAGTCCCATAAGTAAGCAACAACGTGTGAGGATGAATGTCCTGCTTATTCAACACTTCGTAAATTTCTGCAAAAACTCACGATCACGAGAAAAAAACTTTTTACTTGTGCAAAGGTAGGGATCACAGCCAAAACGATAAGCAGTGGTGGGAACGACATGCAGTGGTAGAAACGACAAACGTTTGGGAGGAGGCGGGAGGCCACTAGAGAATCCGGGCGTGGTCTTGAACTTAACGATTCAATTTCGTGGTGTCACGAAAGGAGACACGTCGTGTCGCAAGCTTCTCTCGCAGCGTTCGGCAAGGCGTGTCGCGGGAGGACTTACCGTACTTCGTGTTTGGTTGAGGGAGGTGGAAAAAAACAAGACAGAAGCGAAGCGTAGACGAACGTGCGTTTCAAAAGTAACACGGGCAACACTGCAAAAAATAACAAGGGCAACACTGCAAAAAGTAATACGGGCAACACTACAAAAAGTAACACGGGTAACACTGCAAAAAGTAACACGTGCAACACTGCAGAAAGTAACACCGGAAACATTGCAAAAAGCAACACGGAAAACACCGCGATGCATGAAAATGCCCAACAGCTGAAGAACGTGAGAAACATGGAACAGCTGTAAACATGAAGTGGTCGTATCGATTGCCCGACGACGATGGATGACGGGAGCCGACCTTGGCCGAACGCTCAATATCAGTGAACGCCAATAAAGCAGCTTATGACGCATGTAGCTGTGGCACTGAAGCGTCAACAATAACATTGTTTGCGCAAACAAAGCAGTTGTGACAGAACACTGACCAGTTGCGATACAGATTACTCTGAACTTAAGTCACGTTAAACTAAAAGTCCGCGGCAAGATGGGGCAGAGGATTTCTAGTCCTTCTGTCGGAAGTTGTTTTAACGTAATAACGCAACTTCTTTCACGTAATAACACAACCTCTATCACATAATAACACAACCTTTTTCACGTAATCAGGCAACCTTTGCTGCTGCGCTCAATTCGAATTCGAGTGCGTGTAATTAGCATGCCAGGCTGAACGTCGGACTCCATCAATGCGGAAAATCCCACGTAATAATGAGACAAGCGATCAATACAGTCACGCGAGTCTTCGATCGCACTATTAGGACAAAGTAAGCCGCCGGCGCATTGCCATGGTAACGCTCAGGCCGGCTTTGAAACCAAACTCTGTCGTTTTCCATCCGCTCAACGGCCAAGTTTCATTTTGTACGTGCAACACTTTCTGCTTCCAACGATATCAAGCCAATAAATACAGCCACAGTCGGCGTCACTGTATACATCATACTCAATCCAATCAATGATTCAGTCACATCCCCCCCGTCCCGCTTCAGCTTGCGATTTCACCCTTATTCGTGTACAGCCCACGCTTTGTTACGTAGTTGAGGACGCCGCTGTCTACAAGCGTTGCTGCGTCGTCAAGGCGACCCTCGGACACCGCGACCCTGTTTGAGAGAAAAAGCAAGTTTTTTATGCAAATGACCCGAATGCGAATCAATTGCGCAAGCTCGTCATTGTTCGCTACGATCGTCACTCTTTTTCCGGAAAAAATCAATTTCGATTTTATGTCAACGCGCACAGTAATCGCTCAAACATAAAATCGAAGAAAACCTCGCGGTTGCGTTTTCTGTTTTCACAAAGTTCTATTGTTCGGCGGTCTGTGACGCAAAGTTCGCGATTTCAATTTCAATGCGCAAGTGACGTGACAATGGATGAAAAAACTTGTCATGCTGCTTGGGACGTTAAGTTAACCTGATCTAAGAACTGAGGCGAACTGGCTCGAAGCGATGTTTGAATTATACTCGACAGTCAATTCAGCTGAGAACACAGCGGGTCCGTTTCAAATCCTATAGACTCGATATTTTCGGCGAATATGGTTTCTGAGTTGTCCATGATTAAGTAATAATGGAACGCTATACTTCGCTTTGGAAATAATCCCAAGTGTAAAAATTTTCAACAGGAATAATAATTCTTAGTACCTTTTGGAACATGATTCATCTTATGCATAAATTGACTTAATGTGAGACTCGTAACAAAAAAATATATATTTCTGAGCCTGCATCCGACATAGAACACGAGAAAGCAGGCCAAGGCTTAAACTCAAAACTATGTAAATTTTACAGACCCTGTCGCCTGGTTTCACAAAACTTTTCTAAATCCCAGGACAAGACGTAAGATTTCATGCAAGTCGTTTAAGACCCCAGGATATAAATGCGGGGTTTATTTTTTTCTGTCAGAGACCGAGCTCTTTCTAAATGACCGAAAAGAAATAAGTCAATTCGGTCATAACATCCGAAAATGTAGACTAGCGAGTATCGTTGCGACGAGTTTTAATACGATTCTGGGACAAATGAACGAAATGTCTAAAACGAAAAAAACTGTCTATGGAAAGAAATCCTTTCTCAGCACAGAATCAGACACTAAGATCTTACAGAGTATATATTCCGCCTACGAAGTAGACATCATCAGCTCTTATTCAAATAGAATGTGAAAAAAAACTAGTATATATGTGCGTGCGGCAGGTCGAACAACGGGCACGCCCTCGCTTCCATAACAGCAAATTCAAAACAAAACAACGAAGCGCCCAACCTCAGCTTGGTGGCGCTCACGTGCGCAATTGCGTCACGTTTCGGATCATTGACGATGATGACGGTACCGCGCACGCGCCGAAAGATCCCCTGCAAGCGGTCCAGCGCGGCGCGCATCTTCTCCCCGGCCTGCTCCTCGGCGGCGCCCTGGGCGCGGGGGATGCACACGATCCCGTACTCCCCCACGATCTCGCTGATCTGGCGATTGCAATTCAATACGCGTTGGGGGAGGCAACAGTTTCGGGCGAGAAAGAACGGGTTTTGTTTATTTTTGCTCTTCATCGTCCGACCTTTAAGTCGCTGAACGAATGAAACCTGAGCCGCGCAATGACCGACTACTATGTACACCAATAAAATATGATAAAATTTCCATCGAAAAGTCGTTTTCGTCTCAAGGACTATGCCCCACACGAAAAAAAGTCCCGCGCAAACCATTTCAGCAATCAGGGCTGTGGAGTCGGAGCCCCGGTAATTGTTGATGGCTGGAGTCTGAAATTTGGGTTCCGCCTCCACAGCCCTGATTCCAGCACTGGGAAGAGGTTTTCGCAACACTTGACCGTCGGACAACACACGCCAGTGCTTCTGTTTCTTTACAAGCACCAGTGATGTTTTAAAACAAGCACCGTTAATTTAAACTCAAGGATTTAACCTGAAACAATGACGGCATGGCAGACAAACACCAAGTCAAGGCGAATGCTGCCGCATCACATGCGTAATCGTGGCTTGGCAAGCAGCAATCACTCGGATTGTGGTGTGCGCTGCGACGGCAAAAGCAGCTTTGTGCGGGGTGAGAGAGGAACGCATTCCAACACAGAATTGTAAGTTGGGTTACGGGTCAGGTTCGGGCTTAAGTTTGTCAAAACGTTACGGGCCGATTTCGGACCTGCATACAAAGTTTTTTTCGCAACGACGGACACTTTTGTCGCCAGTTACTGTTGAAGCAATCGAGTTGATAAAATCTTGGTTAAAAATGATTAATTGTGATTTATTTGGTCGTGTTTAATTTGCTACGCCACCAATACCCCACAGTTGCGCATATCTTGACTCATTCGGCAAATTTGGTTTTCGGACCTAAACGGGGCCTCAAAAATATATGTCTGGCAAGGGCCGGGTTCGGGCTTCAAAATGAGGCTCGTTTACAACTCTGTTCCAGCATATGGTCCAAACAGTTGAAAGTTTTATACAAGGCGGGAAGTTGGCAAACGATGTAAACAAAGTGCTTTGAAGCTTTTCTGCGCGTTACAGCGTGTACGTATTTTTCGAGAAGCAGGAATGTTAGGGTCGACATGGCACACAGTCAAGCAAATACACGATGGTTGTTCGCTTCACCGGTCTCAGTCCACGCTCATGCAAAGAACTGTGACACAGATACGGATCTCGCGCTAAGAAGAAATGCCAGCCAATTCCCTGCAGTGGTCAACAGAGTCATTTTCAATAGTGGATTTTTCCGGGTTTAGCCAAAAAGATTTTTCCGACTTTTTTCAAGTGGGGCTGAAAGTGGTGAAATTTCATTTTCCCACTGGAAACTAAGAAAAGGACCTTTTTTGCTACAAATTTAACAAGAAAATCTCAAATTTTAAAATCCAGGGGGGCAATGCCCCCTCTGCTACACCCTTCCGACGCCCATGCCTGGGACCAAAAGTGCCTGGGACCGGGAGACGGAAACAGCTTTTTGCGGTGAAGTCGCAAGTATGACCTCACCTGGTACTGCACGCTATCAGTCAAGGCGCATGCATAATTTATTTCAAGGTTTTTTTAGCGCTTTTCTCGCCGACAAGCGCGAATATGTCACGATAGCCCTGTATAGGTGTTGTCAGGGAAACCAAGTTGCGTTCGACAACAACACGAGTCGATTCGTTTCATGAAGCAATCCACGAAAACGGGTCACTTTTGCAAAGCAGAGCCTTGTTCTAATGCTGGCCCGTAATTAACAGGGAGATCATCTTCACTGGCATACGATGTTTCAGAATATGAAGAACGCGTTGTGTTATAAGTAGGAGTTGTCAATCAAGTTTACCCGCGCGTAAGTCATTTCATGGCTTTTGAGATCGAGTAACAGGTACCCGACAACAAACTTTCAGCGACTCGGGGTCAAGTCGGGAACAGAGTTTATCGTTTTAGTGTTGGGTTTCAATTTCTAATCAAGAAAAAACTTAACTGCAAGTAGAAAACTTTGCTTAAACATTTTCAGCACGTTTTCAAGGGTCGACCCCCCTTCACTCAGCATCAGCTTCTTTTCAGTCAATCTTCACTCCTCCCGTGAAAGTTAAATCTTTACTTAAAAACATGTCCAAGGCTAAGGTTTGTTTCCGAAGTCCCTCTGATCGATTTATCAAGAGATACAGAGACTTGAATGGAGAAGCAACAGGTTGTAGTCGATCAAAGAGTGATTGCAATCACCGCACAATGCATGCGCGCGTGATCAAACAGGACGCGCCGCCGCGGCGCTAAGGATCGATCGCGCGAGCAAGAAAGCTTACAAGGTTTAGCGATCGCACACAGGCACCGACTTACCTCCTCGTCGCTCCACATGCCGGGAACGCCGAAGGATTCCAGAAAGTCCCCCCCGCACAGAAGCATCACTCTGGTTCGCCGAAGGTCGTAGGCGGCGCCGTAAATCATGTTGTCCTGGGATGGGGTCGCATGTATTATTAACAATCGGCAAACGCAGTCGCAGCAAAAACAGCCTGAAACGGACGCTGTTTCGGTCTTTTACGAGCCGCACTGAACCAAGGATTACTGGCAGCATATACCGCGCTTAAGCGGGCGCTGTCACGGTGCGACACGGTCATCGCGCGGAGGAGGATATTCTCGATTGCTTCTGTCGAAGGGGGTGAGTGACGGAAGCTAATTTTCCAGTTAGAATTTTTGATGAAAAAAGAACCTTTTGCGCTTACTTCTAATTAATCCTTTCCTTTGAAGTTAAATTTCGCTTCGAAAATGCTTGGGGATGTACAAACGCAGTAAGTCAACAGCAGTAGCAACATATCAAAAAGCTAGGGAAGCAGCAACATCGATGTTTACCTCACTGGCCAAAAGTTGTCCACTGTGATGCAATAAAGCTTCACTGAAAGACGCATTTAATTATGAATGTCACACATTCAATTGTTATGAATGTCACACAACCACTTACGCCACGTCGCTGTAGCATGAAAACATCCATTGTGATGTAATAAATAAACCTTTCCAGTGAAACAAATTTTTCGGCTGTCGTCGTGCTACCACTGCTTTAAAATATTAAACACAAAATTGCAGAATAGATTATTTATCTAAACGCCAGATAGGAGGTGTAGCGCGAGCCGTGAATCGCAGAGTTTGAAGCATTTTCGCGAATGGATGAACTGAATATTCTTTCGGCATTCCTTACAAATCTGGGCCTTGAACGAAAGAATAGTTATAGTAATGAGCCTACGCGTATCTACAGCGCAGTGCCGGGATCCAGGGTGGCAATTTGGTTCAAAACCCACAAATAATTATTGCCCCATGGGAAGGGGGCGTCACTTTTCTTGGCTTTCAAGGGTTTATCACATGTTTGTTGCTGCGGGCAATGCTGCGGTCTTTTGGAAACATTCCGATTCTTTTTTATTTGTTCTTCAACGTCGCTTCCAATATAAAGAAAAATTACACAAAGCATTTTTCTCTAATGGTTGGCTTCTGAAGATCGAACAGTCGCGTAACTACAACGACGTCAAAAAATCGTTTGTTTAATGTATTTCGGCCCAACTTTTTCGGCTGCTTCCCCCCGAATGCCATGTCTGCATCCTAAGCTTTAGCAGGTGCCCGTGAGCGATTGCTTGGCAATCGGTGCGGGTTGACTGACAAACACAATCGAATCTGCAGCAATGAGCATTTGCTACCGTTCGGGCTCGGTACGCACCTGCAGGTTGAATGCGACTGGAGGAGAACAGCAAACTTTTTGGAAGTTGTCGCTGAGTCGATCGAGCATGACGCCTGAAGAAAAAAAAGTCGATCCATGCGTTTTTCAGAAAAATTTGGAAGAAAAACGTTTCCTGCAACGTTACGAACAGCAAGTGCCGCTGATGAAAACAAATGGTGGATCATTTCGGACAAGCATCCAAATCACCAGCAATGCGCGCTATCAAAATATTGCGGCTGAACTCGCCACGTCCTGAACGGACAGCTGTTCGGTTTGCGTTGAGCGTGAAACAAAAGCTTACGTTTTTATTTTTTTTATTTTTGGTGACGGCAGTTAGCGGCAGACCGAAGCCTGAAATTTGCCCCCTGCCGGGGCGATTTTGGGTGAACACTCTTGCCCAAGGAGTGCTACGGCAGTTCACTCAGTGGCCGTGAATCGAACACCAAACCTTCCAATTGAGAAGCGGACACTTTACCACTGAGCTAGTGCCGCCCCCTTACGTTTTGCTGTCCTTAAAATCACTTTTGAAAGCGTTTGTACCAATGGGAAGCTCTGGCCTCCTGCTGCGACTAGTCAAAATGCAAAATCTCCTGGGGAACAAAAACAGCAGAAATTTCAGAAAGCAAAACAACTGATTTGCCTGAAACTCAAACCAGCAATATTTTTGAGGGGTCTGAGGATGTACAGATTGCTTGCTGTCGTGTTCCCGCGTACATGCCTGTACGCAACAACGCAAAGTCACACTCAGTACTGAAAGAACAGCAAAACCGGTTCTGCGTTCAGCAAATATCACCGAGGTCAAGCAGACGACTTGTTGGCTATGGTATATTTTGCTATGGGTCACGTGGCGACTCAAACATGCATATAACGGTGTTCGTCAGGCGCTGTCTTCAGACCTCTGGCTCCGAAATTATCGCCTCTTTTCAGTTGATCTGTCGATATTCTATTCAGCCAAGTTAAGACTTCGGGCCATGCATTGAGAAACCAGTTTATGGTTTCATTTGGAACTGCGAGACCACACACCGCATTAGGAAGTCAGTGTTTGGGACACTCGAGGGCAGTATGATGGTTCCGCGATTTTGTTCCTCAGCGCCACACTCGAAAATCCACTCATGCAGCTCATTTGTAATATCGAAGGCGGTTAAGCCTGACCCAGCTTGCTTGTCTTGCGAGGGACATTCCAGTTGGGTTGGTGCTGACGTCAGGGATGAAATCGCTAGGTTGCTGCACCCCCCCCGCACGCTCCATGCTCCACATTCACTCAGACCCGTGTGCCATCACAAATGGTTGTCTCGATTTTTAGCTGCTGTTGCTGCGTCCTTATCAAGTGAACTGGAAAATGAGGGGGGGGCAGGTGTCCGAACTCCGAAGCGCCGCCTGCAAGAGACAGCGTTGCTCTTTTGCGACGAAGCTCAGCCGACACTGTTTTGGTTGTGCTAAGCTTCAACTTCAAGGTCTGAAGCTAAACTGCTAAAGTCACCAAGTCTTAGGAAAGACACCAGGTGTTTGGACACCCCTGAATCAGTATGCACAATAGCCAGGTCGTAAGCGTACTTCACGAAAACCGCGGGCGGATGATAAGTCAAAGATGTTGAAAAGGAGCGGCCAGCACTGGTCCCTGCGGCACACTGTTGTTCTTCAATCGCTCGGTCGACAATGACGAGCTTCAGCAGCGGAAAGTACACAGCGCAGTGTTGCGATGACTTCTCATCCTTGCAAAACTCGCTACGCTGCAAGAGACTGGGTGACGCTGAGTAGTCAGGAAACGCGAACCAGTAAAAAAATGGGCTTCCTGTTCCTTCCCGTCGTTCTTTTTGCTGTTTTAGAGAGTACATCTAGCGCAATTAATTCAGCATCGCCAAATAAATCTATCTATCTATCTTACACTCTTTGACATTTTGAAACAAAGCATTTTAGAAAAAAAAGCGTTTTTTGACAAAAAAGAACCGATCATTTTTTATCATGCACGGAAAAAGAAATGACAGTTTGCGAAATAAACACAGCTACGCCTGTGACCTGGTGAGAGAGTGAAGGTCGTGGGGGAAAACAGCCCAACCAAACGCGTCGCAGCCATTTCTGCATTGCGTCAGAGAAATAAGGCAGTTTCNTGAACTTCNTGGCACACGAACGATGCCGCGTCCTTCAGCGAGANAATATAAAATCGACAAACAACGGCGCTACAGCTTCCTGCGGGCACCCTGGAGATTTCTCATGGTCTTGGCACGAAACGCGACGGTGCCCGAAAAGCATTAAGCCAGGAGCGCTTGGGTTTGCGAAGCTGCGCTGAGGACCTTTGAATCAATGCGCAACGGATAGAATAACTCCGTTGTGCTTTTATTGCGTCACAGGCTTGGTCTCTGTGCGCGCACAATGACGACATGGGCGTCAACAACAGCCAGAGTCTGCGGATGCACGAAATAGCGGCGGCCTGGAAAAAAGCAATTTACGATCTGACGTTGCAAACAACAGCAAATTGATCGGAGCCTCTAACGGGCTCCTTGTTATTCTGGCCATAGAGATTTCTGGCACGTTGGCACAATGGTTCGCATGCAAAAAAAACAGGACAAGACATTGAAAATCATCACCGATTCCAACTTTTTAAGGGTGAGTGTAGTTTCAGAAAATAATTTTGATGTCATATTTTCATCTTCACTTGCGTAAATTATCATCGAACTACATTCGAACCATAAACTCTACATGCTGA
>JGI24159J19872_10002055_pt1 | contig 23383 bp, 18 predicted proteins | sample Ectturendosymbi4_FD_19872 | JGI IMG/M metagenome (IMG submission 19872) | reverse complement strand
GATCTGTCCTGGCGCCCCTTCTCTTCAACATCTACATCTCTGACCTGCCAACCATCGTCTCCAGAAAGTATGCATATGCTGACGATCTAGCAATCATGGAGATTGGCAGGCAGTGGAAGGGGTGTTAAGCAAGGACATGTCAACCGTAGGTGAATACCTCCGGACACGGAAGCTAAAGCTCAGCACTGCAAAAACGGTGTCGGCAGCCTTCCAACTTAACAACAAGGAAACTAAACGTGAGCTGAAAGTCAACTTCAATAACGAGACCCTGCCCTTCTGCTCCGAGCCAAATACCTCGGAGTAACGTTGGACAGATCGCTCACGTATCGCCGACACCTTGAGTCACTTCGCAAGAAGCTGACATCATGCGTCGCGCTCCTGAGGCGGCTTGCTGGCTCCGGTTGGGGTTCTGGAGCGGCAACTCTGCGCACAGCCACCCTGGCTCTTGTGCATTCAACCTCAGAGTACTGCGCTCCTGTCTGGTGCCGCAGTCCTCATACCCGCCTTATCGGCCCTGCCATCAACGACGCTTTGCGAATTGTGACTGGATGCCTGCGTCCTACAACAGCGGACAAACTTCCCATTTTCGAGGCATCCAACCTGCTGAACGTCGTCGCATTGCAGCCCCACTGTCTCTAGCACGCCGTGCCATGGAGCCTGGACACCTGCTCCACTCAATGTTCACCTCTACATCGAGTGCAAATGCACGGCGCCTCAAATCGAAACACCCATTTGTACCCACCGCACAACAACTCATCAGTTCCTCTGACAATAACAACATACGTGCGGCGCACTGGGCGGATCACCAATGGAATGCGAATTGGGCGATCAACCCCACACAGACTCCGCATTTTCATCACCGACACCGGCACCCACCCCCCGGAGCGACCCTCCCAAGAAGAGCCAGGGTCTGACTTAACCGCCTCCGCATCGGCGTCGGATGTTTCCGCTCATGTTTGTGCAAATGGAGTATGGTCTCCTCAAGGACGAATTTTTATTTTCGGGGCCCTAGGTATTTGAATTGAAATCGGGGTTTTCAACTATGTGGTTCTATTATTCAACTATGTGGTTCTATTTGAAATCGGGGGCCCCTCTTGAAGGTTTGCGACGACCAATGTCATACAAAGCAGTGCTGCATGTGCTCTCTACATTCACTGAACAAGTTGGTCCGATTCATAAACATATTACTTTATTCTGGATTCTCTCGATATCAGGAATCAGAGCCATGTCAACCGCCCTCCATACCCCACAATTAGGGGGCCACGCTGTCACAGGGGACCCAAAATTCAGAGCTTAAACCCCAAACAAAATTTCAGCCCGCCAAATTGAAATATGAAACACTGGAAATCAGTTAATTTTTGTCAATCCGTATCCTTTTCTGTCCTGTATTTATAGACGGAGCAGTACCTCCCCCTTTTACTTGGAATAACATCGCCTGATCAGTGCCGGCGCTACATTTTGGCAAACTAGGCAGCTGCCTAGGGTGCTAGGGTAAAGGGAGCGCCAAAAAGAGCCAAGAAATATTGAACTATGTGGTTCTGAAAGTGACGAACGTCCACCAAGTAAAAGTGATGAAAGTGAATGGAACACACGTTCACGCAGTGTTTTAGGTTTGCTGCATAGGGTCAATATTTTTGTTATTAATTTCAATTTCATATATTTTTTTCTAATAAACTTTTTTAATGTACAAAAACTTCCTTCTTATTTCAGCAGTGTACAAGTGATGATACATAGAGTAAGGATCTTCGTAAAGGATGGGTGGACGCTTGAATGGATCTCGCCTAGGGAAGGGTTGCTAAGTCTAAAAAGACCTTTCAAGCTAGAAACAATGCAAAATACCGCTAGAATCCCCTTGAATAAGACCAATTACTGTATATAGGCCGCTAGACCAATTATCCGCTAGAATCTAGTGGATTTAGGCCTCCAGACCATGTTGTTTAGCAGCTATACAGGATTAAAATCCGCTACATCTAGCGGACAATCCACTAAATTGGCAACGCTGGCCTACGGTACCTACAACTCTATCAATAACGTGCTGTTGTCAGATCCAGCAAGGCATGTCCTCCTTACTTTATCAAATTCACTTCAATATCATTTTAATTTCACCACTTCTGTTATTTTCATTTCTTGATTTTCCTGGCCCCTACCGCTTTACCAGAGTACCTTCATGTCGAAGACTTCACTAAATCATTAATCGGCCATCCAGTGTAGTTAGGAACACTGTCGAAACGCCAGCATTATTGGCGTCAATATGCTATTTGACCAATGAAATTTTGATTTTAGGATGCATCACCTTTTTAACCAAACAGATTCTAGATGGCACTGAAGACTTTCTGGCATCAGTTCTATCGAAATTGTGTCTGCAAATGGAACTGAAAAATAGTGAAATAAAAAAAACAAAAAATTAGGATATTTAGTTGTGAAGACCATTTGGTCTCGGGATGTGCCGTAATGTCGAAATATTTTTTTAGAAATCACCGTTGAGGGGCCCCTGGAAGCTTTTTAGAGAGGGCAGAGTTGGGTTGCTATGGCACAGTCAGGAACAAAAACAGTCACGATGAGACTAACGAAAAAGGTAGCGGTAAAGTCGTCTGACTACACTGCCATAACTTATTTATTGAGTACCTCACTGGCCTCGAGTAATCTGAAAAATGGATTCAGGCGCTTTGCTCCACGCATTATACATAACAAAAACCAATTCTCAACGCCATAAAAAGAGAATGCTCATCGTCATTATCTTCAATCCTTCGCGCTCATTCTTCCATAGAGGTCTTTTGTTAGCGGCATAATAAAAAAAACGTGCGTTGAACAAAAACAAAAATACAAATAAAATGCTTACAGGATTGCTGGAAATTGTCCTTACTCCCAAAATTTTGGGTCCCCCCGAAATCAGGGGCCCTAGGCTTAAGCCTTTTTAGCCTAATGGTAAATCCGCGCCTGGGCCTCCTTTGCGGCCTGTGAGTGTGGTGCAGAACAAACCGTCGACCATGTTGTCCTTCAATATTCAATTCATCGACCTCCTCATGGACTGCACGACCTGACGGTTCTGGACGATGAGACAATCGAATGGCTGCTCAACACCTGCCCCGAGATCTAGTGCGGCCAAGCAGTGGTTAGAACAACTGGCTCAAAAGAAGAAGACATGAAAGTTTGAGTTGTTTTCACTGACCACTTTGAAACTTTGAAAAACGCTATATACCTGCATGTTGGCTACTTTTTCCAAAGGTTTTCAAACACACAAGTTTAGGCTGGAGTTTTCATTATTGAAAATTGTGAAATGTCTCGATGTGACCAAAGCAGCAGGGTTGATTGTGATGAGATACCTCTGGCGTTATTGTTCGAAGACGATGCACAACTTTCAAGGTTTTGCAGAGTGATGGTGTTCAAAACGGTGATGATTGCGGGCGTGCGGTGGCTGAGGCTGTCGCAAACCTTGTCGACGACACCGAGTTGAGTGAAGTATCAGCGGATGAGATGGAACTCTCTGACAGTGATCACTATGACTTCCTACCAACGGCTGGCGATGTTTTTTCTTCAGACGAGGACTTTTCAGCGCCAAGGTCACGAAAGCGTCAACGCCCTTTAAACGCACTGCGTAATTAAAGTATGTCTACTGCAGACCTGCCGCCAGGAAGTGGAATAGGGGGTCTTTACCATTGTGCAGGGTGGCTTGACATTCTAAAATTCGACGAACTCAACTGATTTATAGTGTTTCATACTTCAATTTGGGGATGCTTGGAACTTTGTTTAGGGGGGCTAAGCTCACCAAAGCCCCCTATCCCCGTGGCGACGGGACTGGTCCATTGCGATAGCCCAACAGCAAATTCGAGCACTCTGATGCTGAAATTGCAAAAACTGCTACGCTGAGCACTGCAGTTGCAATATCTGCTGCTGTGGGTGATTGAGACGTACAGTCAACAGCACATTAGTCTGTCAAAACAAACTCTGTTGTGACCTAGTAACACGTGCGTTAACTCAGAACAAGAGCTTCCGCCGTTACATGTGTGAAATCACTTTTTTGTGATAGACACTGTGCCGCAGATTGCCAGGTATTGTCGCCATAGAATATGCCCATTTTGGGTAAATAGACCTTTTGTGTAAAACTCAAAAAAATTTCCTGAAAAAAACGTATTTTCGTGCCTCAACTTAATTTACTTTTTTTCCACGTACTTTCGCCAGCCTCGAAGGCATCACGACATGGATATCTTGTACAGACCGCCAAGAAGGGCTTACTGGCGGAATTTTGGATTTTTTTGTTTTTTTCGTGTCTTTTACAATCGTACTTACCGCGTTTTTTGGAAGGGAGATGTGTTTGGTTTTCAAATAATACAATTTTTTGGACATGCAACAAATTACTTTTTCAGGGTGAGATGAGTTTGGAAACAGTTTCTGAGTTGTTTAAAAATGCGCCTGCGCAACTAAAACGTTTCCGTTAGCCTCCGTTGCGGTGAGGACAATATTATCCCAGCTTGGGCAATGAGAGTAACGGTGTACATTTTCAATTAGACCTGAGCAGGGCTTAACCACTTCACCTGTCAATCCTCACAAGCGTTTACTGCCTGTCGGGCTATGGTGGAAGCAAGCTTACGACGCACAGCATCCCCGCTAAAATGACAAAAACACTTGCTGCATTTTTCAAATAACATCCGGATTTTTGGCATAGAAGAAAAGTTATGGGTACAGGCACCAGCAGCCACAACTGCTGGCGCTGGACATATGTATCTGGCGACACAATCGTCAGCCCTCACAAAGAAAGGGTTTCAATCATTTCTGCATCTTCTGAAAAGTTTAAGACGGTGTGTATTAAAAAAGTTTGCTAGACGTTTCCTCTCAAGCAATGTTTGGCAACGCGTACTACATTCATTGAACCCCGTGAAAAAGAGAAGTGCAGAACAAATAATAAAACACCAATCGTTATTTGGTCACGCAAATGAACATATGTTCTTGGTCTGAGCTCGACAGTCGTTACGCATAGTAGCAAGGTGCGGGTCTACAACTTATTTACCATCAATTAAACGTGCTTATAACGTCGATAACCACTTAATCATATCCCACTGTGCCTTCTCTGTTTACAGTGTGGCTGTGAACGTCGCTGGCATACTCACTACATGTAGATTTATATACGTTTCTGCCCAGTTAGCGTTGCAGCAATTTGTTGAAGCAGAACTTCACAACCTGGGACAGACACCGAGGTCAACAAAATAGTCGTGCATGTTTAGACATACAGTTAAACTGGTGTCTGTAAAAAAGGGACAAAAAAATGTTTTATCTTCTCGTTCCCACGGATACCAAGAGCACCACGTACGAACACACAAATTACAGGACATTTTTAAAGTTTTACAAAGTCAAACAATCAGTTTCTCGTTATTGGTGCTTCTTTATGTCGAACCAGAGATGTTTCATTATTTTTCTTTTTTTAACATGACACTAAAAGTGTTTGCTTCAGTGCAAAGCGATTTGTTCGATAACGGAGCGCTTTTTAGTATATGTCCAACTAAACCGAGTTAAATTGCAAAAGTGTTGTGAAAATATTCAAGGAGGATGTTTTCTAAAAATAAATTCACGTTAATTGCCCAACGCGGCACGAAGCATTAAAAAACACTACAATTCGGCTTCTGTTTGGGGTTTCTCTTTATTCAGTCTCAGTGAGGGTTTCAGGGTAAGGAGATTGCAATCTCAACGCACAGTAACTCCAGCCATTGCAGATTTGACTGACTTCAACAGGCTAACGCCCGAAGTTGGATTTTAAACACGTTTTGCTCAACACTGCTGCGTTCTTTTTGTACTTGTGTGCAACAAAGCAATAAAACTGTAGGTAAGAACATAGGAACGGAAAATAAATTCGAGTTTCAACAACAACAAAGTAAGAAGATGAACTCATGCGCAAAAGCTTTCGCAAAAAAACATATGAAAAGCGAGCGCATCACACAGGTTGCCAGTAATGGAATCTTTTGTTCTAGTCTCCCTTGAACTGTACAAGCAAACTGAAACACTGGAGCCAACGTTACACAAATCATTCAGGCAACATCGATACTGAGCGGAAGGAGCTCTTGGCCAATGCAGGCAGCCTGTTTGCCACTGAAATAAGAACACCGTGTGAAATTCGACCTTTTGACAATTTAGTTAGTTTTAAGAAAACGCAGCAACCTTGGATGAACACATGAAAATGTTGACAGCGCGCGTTACCGACGAGAAAATTCGGACAACACAAACTTTACGTGATTAACAGTGCACCACCGCACGCAGACCAAGTGCGTTATACTTTCTACGAAAAAGTTGCGAAGCAAGCATAAGTAACGGCAAGCAGATCGCAGGTTGGGCGGAGTATTTTTTTCAAATCTACATGCTTTATCACATGTAAACGTACAGAAAAAGACTGCATCAGCAAAAAACACCGTACACTGCAAGCTGTTGGGCACGATACACATGGAGAGGTACACCGGCTAGATCAGGCCCGCAACCAGAGGCAACCGGAGGCAACCGGAGGCAACCGGAGGCAACCGGAGGCAACCGGAGGCAACCGGAGGCAACCAGAGGCAACCAGAGGCAACCAGAGGCAACCGGGCAATTGCCCCCTCCCCAAAAATTTTCAAAAGCATGTGAGTTGTTTGGTGCAACAACAACTTACAATCATTCCCCCCCCCACGAAAACACCAGCTGGCTGCGGATCCGTGCTAGTTGCCGATTTGCACTGCAGTGTTGTCGTCTGCTAAATTGTCGCATCGTTCCAAATACGACGGAGCGAAGTTGTGTAGAAGAACTTTATTCCGATTTTGAAAATTAAAACCCACCACCTCGTTTCGAACCATCGCATATGGCGCATTTGGCGAGCAAGTATGTCATCAGCAAGTTATTCTCTCGCTGACACAGCTGCAGCTTTCTCAGCCAGAGCTTTACGTCATCAGCAACAATTAATCGGCGCGCTGGTCCATTCTTCCGAGCAAAATCGCCCCCTCCGGCTGGGGGGGGCAGTCGTTCGTGGTGAGCGTGACAGCGATGGAGGTCCGGCTGGCGTTCGACCGATGCCGGATGCGCGACAGGTTCTCGCGACTACGTCGTATCCGCTTGCGCAACGACGCCGCCAGCGGCCGGAAGCAAGAACTGAGAGTACACGTTCAAAAGAGTGAAACACGTGGCAACAGTTGTCAGGTTAACAGCTCTTGTTTACTTTTCCGAAATTAATGAAATAGAAACCGAACAGATTAATTCAAACGAGAAGTTTCAAAATATAATCGCATGAGCAATGTGCCACAAATAGAGGATTTAAACCCTTAAACGCATATGTGGGTCGCTACCAACCTGAGCGGAAATTTACAAGTGCGTACTACCCATGTCAAATGGTTCACTACTTTCATGCTCCATGCATTCCTCAAGTTGCTCATTGGCATAGCTTTCATACACACCAAGTTTTTCTGTTAGTGAAATTTTCAGAAAAAATCAACTTTTTTAAAAAAAATATAGGGTCGCTAGCGACCCATGCTAGGTAATTGTGCAATATTTTTTCCAAGCGCATTTCATACGAGCCAGCGAGGTCAAATATTCGGCCCAAGGGCCACATGCGCCCCACGAGGTGTTTCCGTGCGGCCAGCGAACTGATTAACTGGGCAGAGTCAAATAGTTGTGACCTCACCAACTAATTTGTGACGTCGTCTATTCCGCACGTGCAGTGTTGCCATGTCTAAATTTCAACCCCCCACCAAATCAAATGCGTTAGACACCCTTGACATAAATATTGATAAGCTGCGGCAAACACAAACGTAAAGAGTTTTGCTACAAATACAGTAAATACAAAATAATTCAATATCGGTCCTTCTCAAGATTCCACCTCTGGAGGCGGTAGATTCCACGTTTCTTGGATCACTTAGTAACTCCATAACAGTCCAGGCGATTGAGCCAGAGAGCTGTTCACAAACCCTTAAATGATGCGTCGAGTCTTCTAGTTTGAATTTTTTTTCAAATTAAAAGTTTCGTTTTTTGTGGTGACCTCATAAGCGGGTAGTGCGTAGGTTTAGGCCTTTTTGGCCAAGGTCATCGGACCCTGGGACCCAACCGCAAGAGCCAATTTTTTGACTCAAGTTTTTAGTGGAACGAGACTATAGTCCATAGTCCGAGTCTTTCGAGCCTTTGACTTTCTAGCGTTACTGGTTCAAAAGTTATGGACAACAAGCCATAAATTTGGTATAAAATCAATTTTTAGTTTTTTACCAAATTTTTATCAATTTTTAGGTTTTTTTACCAAAACTGTGGGGAACCATGTTGCAACGAATATTAAAAATTTTTGCAGTACTGTGTTCACACTGCACAGAGTCACTGAACACCTTGTTACTGACTTTGCATGCTGTTTGTACCTATACGGAGAGTTTGCATGTTTTCGTTTTTTAACTTTCGTTCACCAAACCCTTATCGACGTTCAGGAAATCGTTAAATTTATTAAGTTTTTCTCGTTTCTGAGCTTTAGTTTATCAAGTTTTTAAGATATAGTCATAATATTGCACAAAAACGTCCAATTCACCGATGTCCTTCTACGCGCTTGCCAATATATACGACACGGGTCGCTAACAACCCATGTTAGGTAACAGTGATTGGCAAAGAGCCCAGGCTTAAGGGCTTTAACTACGTAGATGCGTGGCTACACATTAACAAGGTATTGATCATTTAGATTTCGTGTCACTTAGTAATTGCACAAGCGAAGCAAAACTAATGAATCAAAATTAGATTATTTTTCCCTCTACACAATGTAGCAAGATAACGTCAGATTGATTGTCTATTACCTGGGTCCTGGACATAGGTGGCGGCACCGCATGGGCCTAAGCCCCCCAATTTTATTACTGGGGGGCCTGGCCACACCTTTTAAACTTCGAATTTTGCCTAAATAAGCTTGAGTAACACATTTATAGTATTGGGTCCATTGTTTAAGTAAATCGTTTAATGAAAAAATGTTGCAGAATTTTGGCAGTATTTTGTCAATATTATTTGTAATATTTGTGATTTGGCAGTGAATTTAGGATTTCGTATTTGTTTGGCAGAATACACCGTGCACACTCTGTCACCCTGCTATGGCTTGCGTACCGAATTGGTGTTGTTGAATAGTGTTGCCAGATGGTGTAATACAACACAATGTTTTACAAAAATGGTGTAATTTACATGCTTGTGCGCATGGGCATCGGAAGGATTTTATCCAGGAGGGGAAGTAGTGGATTTTTCCAAATGTTTTTCTAGGGGACCCAAAAGTGGTGAAATTTGTTTTTTGCCACTCAAAACTAAGAAAACAGCCTTTTTTGCTGAAATTTTCAAATTCCTGCCCCCTCCAACACCCATGCTTGTGTATAGGAAAAGTTCGTGCCACCCCATTAAAAATTGGTGTAATCTCAAGTGTTTTAACATCATTCTCATTAGTGAAATTTTGCTGAACCTTATACGCAAAATGAAATGTTTGACAGATCAATATCAATTGTGTTTTTGTCTTTTCATTGGCAGCATTAAACAGTTATGTTTATTTCTGCATTGATAACACAACTGGCATACGCACGGACAACTTGCTAATTGCTACATATGCTTTGTCTTGTCTTTGCATTCTGGTATTTAAATACAGTTGTAGAATGCGCATTCAGTTATGTTACTTATGTGTTCTACAGCAGATGTGGAAAAGTTGTGATTTTGAATGTGTTTAAGACAGGTATCAATGCTGTGTCATTTTTGTCCGTGTTTTAAGCTGTTTTCTTGGTGTTTTAACAGCCCAGCGGCTACTCCGGCACACGGGCTTTGGCCGAGTCTTGGATTACGATGTATATCGGAGAACGCGAGCTTGCTTGCTTACTGTGTTGGCGCCACCACCCACGGTCCCACTTAACTACACTAAGTTGTTAACTCGGGCTGTTTTCTTAGGGACTTGTCACTGTTCATATATTTTCGTTCCATGTCGGGTCTTTCGCGTTCATGTTGCAGGTGACCTGAATAAGACAATATCGTTCGTAGTAGGCGTTCTCTCGACTTTGTTCGCTCGCGCTTTACTCGTTTCCATCAGAGCCCGAGCTGCCGGGCTATGCAATTAAGTAATTTTTAAAACTTAATTCATATCGCACTGAAGGTTTTTTGAAGTAATGGATTTGTATAGAACATTGGATTTGAAGTCCAATCCAATGGACAGTCCCCATTTCAAGAATAATTTCAAACGAACGATAAATTGTCCAACAACATGGGCTAATATGAATGAATCTAGTACGCAGGGGGGCTGTGGAGTCGGATCCCGGAGCCGAAGTAATTTTAATGGCTGGAGCCGGAGCCAAAAACTTTTAGATGGTGGATCCGGAGACTGAAATTTTGGTTGCTGATCCACAGGAATAGTTTGTGGGGCAAGCGAGTTATGCAAATAATATAATGTTTTTTCTGATTTTTTGGAACAAATTGTTCTGGAGCCGGAGCCAAAATCTTCTAGATGTTGGAGCCGGAGACAAAAAATTTAGATGCCCGGAGTCGGAAATCTGAGAACCGGCTCCACAGCCTTGGTGCGCAGAAGACTTACTGGCGTTATCATTGCTCTGTGACGTTCGTTACTCAACAATGGAGACGTTATCATGATAATTTTTCATTCAATGTTACGTAACTAACGTCACAGACAGGGCAACGATAATGCCATCCAGAATGAAAGCAAATGGAAATTTCAGTGACGCAAGCGTCGAACGGTTTTATTCAGTCAGAATAAATCGTATGATGAGCCCGAGTGACGCGTTAACGTGGGTCGCCCCTGCAACAGCCAATTTGAATTTCAGGTGTTTCACCGAAACGTTTTTATAGTGATTTAATTTTGTCTAAAATAGTGTAATTTAGACCTGGTCTATAGGCAATGCCGTCATATTTCAATGCTTGTGACGTCACAGTTGTTAATTCAAACCACAAAAATTTTCTATGGTTTTTTGACATGCACTTCCACCCCCCACTTTGAAAAAGGTTCCGCCACCCATGGTCCTGGACAGTGCATTTATAGAAAGGTGTCAGTCAATGCTGTACAAACTGAAAGGGTTGAACTTCAACTAGAAGTGTCATTGCTGCGTTACTTTATCCACCGGCACAATCGCACTGTTTTTAGCCGCTACTGTCACCAGGAAAGCAGATCCGTTGCCAGAAAATGTCTCTGAGACGGATTTTCAAGCCTGCCGGTGGACGCTCGAGCATCGAGTCAGGTCTTATCAAAGCGCATTAATTTAGTGCAGTTGCAACCTTTATTTTCATTTAAAACGGGGCCACTTCAACTGCGCCCACAATCGCTGCGCTCCTCTTCGTTTTGTCAACGTTTTTTTCGATTATTATTGGAACCTGATAATATGATTACGATTCCATATGCGTGTGACAATGAAAAGTCAATAAGCAAGACACATCACCCAAAAAAGCAAAACTATGTCAATGTGATAATTTCTGCGAAAGGCAATGCACAGTTTCCACCCGTTTTTTTCAATGTTAGTGATATCCTGCAATACAAAAAGATGTTCAAATAGGCTACAACCACAGTCAACAACTAACCCGTAAATCAAGCTGAGGACGTTGGAATATATTATCGGATTGAGGGCGCTGTTCACCGGCAACATGACGACAGCGGCGAATGCATACGTCACGGGAGCAATGGGAACTCCGGCGAGGCTGAGGAAAGCGATGACGCACACAGGGCCCCAACACGCGAAATCGGTCAGAACCAATCGCGTAATGCGCGCCTGCGACGAAACAGACGAAGGTTTGCGAGTGAATAATTAATTCGTTGCATGCAAGCAACGTTTTCGCAAAAGAAGTTTAGTTTAAGGTAGGTCTTCGTTTCCTGCGACGATATTCCCAGTTGTTAACCAAAATTTGCTGCAAAGCTAATCCCAAAGCGCGGCCGTCCAGTAGGTCCTTTGCAACCGCAAACCACCTGAAAATCTGAACTTTCCATCGACGAAAAGCTCAGCATTTCAGTCATTACGAGCAACAACAGGGCCGCTTCTTATGTAGGTCACAATTTTCACCAACTTCGTTACTAATACAAATTATCTTTCGCTGTTGGACTTGGAACAGACGTGCATGCTTTTTTTAAAAGATTTAATCTGTTAAAAAAGTTATATGAAGTCAAGTAACATCGTGTCCAAACGCGAAAAAGGTTATTTACAGCAATCAGTTTTTCGCATTGGCAATTTATTTCCACAAAAGAGTTAAAGCTTTGAGTGCAACATTGTTCAGACCCTCAAGGAAGTGCGAAGCGCACATAATTGTTTTATGTCGCTGGTTTGCGTGGAATGTGGTTTGGGTTGCGTTCAGCTAATGTTAACAAGCGCGAGTTGAAACTGTAAAAACATGAGTTTCTCATCAATTTTTTATTAAACAAAATGTTATTCATTCAACTGCAAATCGATTTTCCTTGAAAATTTATAAAAACGTGTTTATAAGCACAACAGCAACAGATCTGTTACGCAAATGTTTTTCTGTTTGCGCAAGCTAAGCTTTTGGTCAAGACGCACCTCTCAGCATCCACAACTACGAGTGCCCATACTTCGGCATACGCAACTGCTTCCAGTAGTCAGCAAAAATATAGGAAAACGTACCAAAATTTCTCTATTTTTTTAGTTGGAACTATGTTTTTCTGGCGAGCGACCGTGTTGCACAATACAACACCATGCTCTTTTCTCGTAGCGAAATACTGTGAACTGCGCTCTTTTTGAAAGCTCTATTAATTTCTATGTCGGCTTTCTTGACAGAGATAAATGGCAATAATTAAGTTAACAGACTTCAGTCGATCGTCGGATGCCGGAGACTGTGACGTATTGATGAACGACTGAGTCAGGTTTCTACTTTAAGTGCAATGATTCAGTCAAGCGGTCGATCGCTGGAAGCAAACAGCAATTAATAATTTGGATTACGGCCGTAGACTCGTAGTCTGCAAAATGTTTTGTGGGTAGCAGTGAGTCTCAAACGTGATTTCCATCTTAAAAAGGGCTTTTAGCGGTTGGAATCCGTACAAGGCTTTCGTTTCAACCTACGTTTCGGGAAAGAAGCATAAGCTCTATGGTAGAAGGTAACGAGCGGGGTAGTTCCCATCCAGAAGTTTTGATGAAGAGCGATGACTTTAATGTTTGTGCGTCCGCCATTTTCAGTTCATTTGCCTCGCGACAGCAACAATCTAGGAATTTCCCTTACACCACTTTGGAAATATGTTGCCCACTGCGTGCTTTTTGTTCAACATAAATCAAAACCCCAAAATATTTTAAGGTTCTCGCTGCCAGGCGCTTGTAGCCGACGTTCCCACGTTTTTTGAAAAACATTCTAAAAATATAATAAATGCAGTGCAAAATATAATCGTTCAAAAACCACTAAATGTGCTAAAATGCATACAAAAGATTTTTTTCCGATTGCAGTCAGTGTTCACAGAACATCAGCGGAAAGCGAAGCACTTGTAAGCGTCACCTGCATAATCTTATTTTCTTCATCTTTTCTGTTGACACAGCGAGAACGCGCCGCGTCATGGTACATTACTAAATATGACGTCATGACGAATAAGAAAGAAATGAGATCAAACGTCATAATACCAACGGAGTAGGCCCAAGCTCTGTCGTTTGTCTGCAAGACACGCGTATTGATTAGTTAGCTAGGTTCGTCCAACTACAGCATGGTTGACAATACAACAAACATTGCAAACAAGTGGAAAACGATTTTCAGTCTCAATGTCCGTGTGCAAAGTTTTGCAAACCAAAACGTTGTTTGATTCTGAACAATTTACTGCAGAATATCTAAAACGTACTTTTTACAGTTGTTTTCTGCCCGTACTTGCAAACGACTTACGGTAACGAAAAACTTGGGCAAGCAAACAGAGCTGGTGCTGTAGTAACCCATGTAACGTCGGATGCGAAACTTCTGCAAATGGTCAGGATAGAAATCGTGCAAAGTTTGATTGATGCCGTTCCACGAGTCGACCCTGTGCTCTGGCATTGGTAGCACAAAGCCATTGAACTCTATGCCTGCGAGGGCAGATATGTCATTGAATGCACACAATACACGACTTCGACGAAACACCTCAGTATGTTTCGCAGAGCAAATAATGGATATTGTAGTTTTGTTAATGATCAACGGAAGTTGCTACCATGGCAACAGCACAGCCAACACACATCAGAGTTGTCCCCGCCCACTCAGAATTGCCCCCGACCAATCAGAGTTGCCCTGGGCCAATCAGACTTTCTCTCGACCAATCAGAGTCGTCCTCGACCAAGGATAACGTGTACACAAAACCTAAGTGGAAAAATGATTGAAAACCACCAAAGTAAGTTGTGTCTTGTTCAGAAGACAAAAGTTACTGAAGATGCTTTAGAATGTTGAAGCTTTTAACAAGCTGTAGCGCAACATCTTATTTTTGTTAAAATTAAAAACGATCGTTTATCGTACATTCCTTTACTTCTGATTTGTTCTGCAGCATTTACATAAAACCTTGTAATTTCGCGGGCAGGCAACTGGTGATTCTCGATCTAGCTTCACCACACCAGAGACCAACATCTCATCGCACAGACGATTCAGACCAACATTCAGATATGCTGAAAGGTTTTTTCGCCCCTGCTACATTTTCAAGAATCCCGAAGTAAATTTTTGCTAAAATTCATTGAAATCGGGTTGGTCAGTTACAAGTGGCGGCACATATGTATAGGCCATGGTATTTTTAAGGTGTTTTATGGACCCAATTCAGATGCCTAGAATTGAAAGTCGGGTCCCTAGAATCAGAGATATTACTATCGGGTTCCTAGAATCAGAGAAATCGGGTCCCTACAGGTCCATACTGGGTTCCTAACATTTTCCTTAAAAAAAACTGGCATAGGCGGAAATGGGCAAAAGCCTCCAACTGCGTGTGTCAACTTTTTCGTCAACTTACATTACACCAATGGTTATTAACTGCTGGGATGCGAAACGTGACCTCTCCTAGTGTAGCGACCTTCTCTGCCGAATAATAAGCAAGTCCACATTACCGACACAATTAAAGGTTCATGTGCAGTGTCCATAGCAAGGCCTGTGATGACAGGGAACGATGCAGATGAGCTGCAAACAACCTTCAGCTTTTTGTGGCGGGAAGAATTTTTTTTGTTTTTTGCTTTCGAACTAGTTTAAATTGAAGCAAGCACCGAAGTAAAGATTTTATTTTCCAACCGGAATCGGTGTGTTATTGCAACATCTTGTTTTTTTGCTGAATTTTCGCTCGAAACGCACTGCACAATATATTTTGACATATAGACTTTAGCTTGCATAAGGTTTTGAGCGCACGGCATTCTACACAAGGTGCTTTTTTTTCTCAGTGCAAGCCTTCTCTATCCTGAACTGTCACCCATTTCTTTATGTTATCTTCGCTATATTATAAAAAGACTAACCCACTGTACACCTTTAGTTTGCGTTACCAAAAGTGATCTGACAGAAGGAACGAAACTTGCAAAGCAGCGGGATAAGAACTGTTTTAGCGCCTGGCGGAATTAGCCCTTATTTCCGGATACAATCGGAAATAAAGAGTTATTTCCTGCCAGAACGGCATTCCAACACATCCCTAGTGCAAACGTCCCAGTTGCACTGTGGACAAGTGTGCAAATAATTATTTCTTGTGTACAGAGGCTTCAAAACGTATTGAGAACCGCTCCAGTAGACCACGTACTTTGATGCATTGAGTACTTCTTTCGTTGTAACCTCAAGCCAGGCCATACAGGTCTGGAAGCATGCTTATACACCCTGGTCTAAGCTTACAAACAAACATCAGATTTTACAACTTCGTACTAAAGTCACCCGTGGGTGACCAAGCGCGACAAAATGTAATGTAAAGTCACCCAAGCGCGACAAAATGTAATGTTACCTTTCTGCGATAAGATCCACAACCTGCCGGCGAAACGTTTCATGGACGACTTGCCCGGGGTGTTTGTTGAAAAGTAGTCAACACTGGGAACAATCCACGCTTCCGACGTGAAGTAATCCTCGAGAGTGGGAGCTCGTGGCAGCACTGCTATGCATATCGACACCATCCAAGCCACAGTGACAAGCGCTGCTGTGTATCTGCGCAGGGAAATAGCTGACTTAGGAAGCGGACTTTCGTATGTTGTAGGAGAATTTAAGCTTTATACGACAAAAGGCATTCAGCCCCTTCAACTTTCAACGCACGTAGTTGGTTTAAATTTTAAGCCGGTGCACAAAATGCTTTTTGCCGAGCGTTTTTTTAAAGTAAAACGTCTGAGTTCGTAACGAAACGACGAAAAAGCATACAAAATGTAGGAGTGCAGAAAGGACTGCAAAAAAGGATGACCGCTCGCTGTAATCACACATTAAAAAGATATGGCGGTTGCTCAAATCACTACAGCGGTTAGAGGCTACGGTTCTATTCGAAATGTCTTAACAATTGTTGCAAGATTGGCAAAATATTATCGTAGCCGCAGCCAATCAGCATGCGCGACGTCACACGACCTTGTTGAGACGGTTGCCGAGCAACAAGACCGCAGTGACGTGCGAGTTTGTCGCCGAAACTAGAGCTCCAAATTAATACTATTATCCCGTTAGCAAGTTAGTTCCGTTTCAGCCCTTATGCACCGCGCACCAACATGCTAACTGGTCGCAATCGATCGAGTCATGTTCATTCATCGATTTATTGTGACGTTTATGGATTTGGCGCTGCCACTTCAGACAGGTCTTGTATTCAGCTGGATATCGCAGTTGGGTGCGTATTTTCAGATTAAGTGGCATTTTAACAAGCTTTCGATTTGCACCAAATTGCCACAGGATTCAGAGTTGGATTTACCCGCACATCTGGTGACATCATACAGGCCCCTGGTGTTTAATAATAAACTCTCAAGGGAAAAGCCAAATCCAGTCAAATCTAATTTTAACCGTTCTTACAACGCAGATGGATTTGCTAGTGCAGTGAAGTTTATCTGTTTGAAAACGCACTCACACAGCACAGATCACGTAATTGTACGTATACGCCACGTTGGCGTAACAAATCTAATGCCACAAGTTCACCAGACTTATCAGTTGCGGCCAATAGCTTATTGCGTACCTCGCCTGAAGTGCGTCGCCCCGAAAAGGCCTTAATACTACCATGACTCGGAATGATGTAAGGATGATGAGGAACATGACAGATGATTGAATGGAGATCATCGCCAGCGTTCCCAGTGACGCGCACTCCACGCTTGAACGCCACTCGTGATCCACGCTACAATATCTATGGCGCAACAAATAAAATTGTCGCACGCACAACGAAACAAGTGAAGAAACGTCATCAGTAGCAGGACAGTTTAGTGAAAATCCTAAAATTTTTCTCGTANGAAAAAAGGAGGTCGCAGTTTGGCCAGAAAAGGTCCAGTCCTCCCGATGTTCCCAAAACGCAGGGCCCCTTGTTTATCTGAAATTTTTTAGAATTAAGTTTTTTTTCTTTACAGGGAGTACAGCAACAGTTGTTTGAAGTTTTCAAGGTTTTACGGCACAACAGGTATTTGAGGGCTCACCTTCCACTTGTTCTAGCGTTTTGAATGGCCAGAGTAAGCAAGTAGATGCCCATGAGAAAGTCGGCAAACGCGAGATTGAGAACCAGAACCAGATTGCTCCGCATCATTGGCGACAACCTGGTTAGATCGATGCAAAGACGCAGGTATTACGAACGACAGCCCACAGGCCAAACTGCCTCATTTCATCTACGCACCTTCTGACTTTGAGGAGCCTGAACAGGGTGTGCCAGATGACAACAAGATTGCCGAAGAGCGCCAAGATCGCCATCAGCCAGATTAAAATGCGCAAGAAGCGGTTCTGCTCGTGAAACAAGCAGGAAACACAATGAGTTAACTGAAAAAAGTAAATCTGATCCAGCGTTTATCAACCTTTTATGGTTCGTGGCCACCTTTCCGAGACACTGAACACTCATAGACCCCTGCTACACCAATAAAAAACGTACTGTACATTTGTCTTAACCGTTGAGACACCTTATGAATTAATATTAACGATATATGCAGAATTTGATGTAAAGAGAATTAAATGCAAAATGTTTGCAGCAATCTCATCGCAAACAAGCAAGCCCATTGAGCAGATGTCTGCTCGTTGCCCCCAAAGAACCGCTTTGTGTCCCCTTGGGGGTCCACAGGGCTCCGGTTGAGAAACCGGCAGAATCCCGCAAGCGGGAAATCGGCAGAGACAAAACTTGATTGCTTCTGAATCAGGGGCATAACGAGGTTAGATGGCGCTCGGGTCAAGAAGCAATTTTGGAGCCCACATGTTCAAACCTGAGGTCTTTCGGAGGCGAATGTACTGTATTGATGAAAGTACTTGTGACATTGTTGGGACTTTTCGGCGCCCCACCCCGCAGTCATTCAGCCCCCCCGCAGTGATTTAGCGCACCCTTAGTGATTCGGCGCCCGGGGAGTTGTGCCCCCCTTGACCCCTCGTTACGCTCCTGTTCTGAATGAACGACGTAAATATGAAACGATAAACATCAATGACGTAAGAAAGGACGAGTTTATTCCACTGCTGCGGATCAAACGATTTTACTGAAGCAACTTTTAGCGAGCGACGCTGGAGGAGGTTTCTCTTTCAGTTGATGTGCAATGCGTTCTTCTCGCTAAGCCTCAACAAGAAAAGGACCTGTGACAGGCCTGCAACCAGAGGGGGGCAACTGAGAAATTGCCACCCCCTGAAAATTTCAAAAACGTGTTTAGTTGTTAGGCACAATAACAAATTAAAACCATTTTGCTCCCCGAAAATATTAGCTGGTTGTGGCCATGACCTGACCTGTGACCCCGAACAACAACCAGCACAAACCTTGATCATGTCGTACTGCGACGAGAAGGCGTTGTTCGTGAACCAGATGCTCGGACATTCGTCGCTGCCGTCGAAGCAGTCGATTTTTCCGTCGAACACGAACCGGTGCGGAACGAAGAGCGGATCCCTCGACGTGGACGCGGCGGAGTCGCCGAACGTGCGATTGCGTCGCTCGCAGTAGAATCGCGATGGGACGACATGAGCGCAAAGTGCTGCGCGAAGCGATAAATTCGACGTCACTGATCAAAAACTAAGCAGGGTGCTGGTGACTGAACGGCTCACTGCACAATTTTCGATTTCTAACATTTTTGCCAAAGTCATATTTTGCTGCACTTAGCGAACCGCGTACAAGCGTGGGGTGATTGTTTTAACAACAAAGGCAACCATTACGTCATCACTGATGATGTCACTAAATACACCATAAAAAGAAATCTACGATCCATGGTATTTCCCCCCTACATTGCGATTCGTCTTCCTCCTCCTCGCAGTCGATCCGTCCATCGCACAACATACTCGCTGGTATCGACACTTGGTTTGGATCCAGTGGGCGACTTCGGTCGCACAACCGCCGCTTGGGGCAGTAGCGTTCGTCAACTGAGAAGTTGGACCAGGACCGGACACTGGTTGGCGCTGCTGCGCTGGAAGGAGAGTCACAGTCCTCAACGCCGTTGCAGATCTGCAACAGAAGGAAAACTTTGGAAGTTGAGGTTAAGTGGAGGCAAACGCCCGAGAAAGAAAGTGAACTGTACTTGCCCGAATAACTGCGTCGCTACGAGGTATATTTTTGCGTCGACCAAAACTATGATATACAAACAAAGATGAGAACACGGATTTAAAATTCTGAAAAAGAAAACCTTTTTTCGACTTTATATACGCACGAAGCGCATATTTGTCAAGTTAGTATATACAGTGACCAAATTTCATCCCGCAAACACTTGTCGGTGGCAACAGCCCTTGCATCAATACTTTTGAAAACGCGTTTTAGCTGGATTCCAAAACGCTACTCACATCGCAACAAGGCTAAGTCACGTCTACAATAAACAATCCAACAAGGTGCTCTAATCAACACATTGTCGTATCCTCTTTATATTTCCAGAATGTAGGACACAGCCTGTTGCAGAATGTAAGATACTCAAATTGACGCTAAAAAGCGTAAGCATAAGCCGTAGCTTCCATTCAAGAAAACATACGAAAGGCAAAAAGTGGATATTTTACAGTATTTAGCTCTTCTGGGGCAGGGCCGCAGCCAGCTGAAATTTTTTCTATGACTCTAACTTATTGTTGTAAAATGACTCTAACTTATTGTTAAAATGACTCTAACTTAAAAGGTAAAATGACTCTAACTTATTGTTGTATCTAACGACTAAAACATGTATTGGCGCTTTCACACTGTTTTTGAAAATTTTGGTGAGGCAATAGCACACCCCCACTCCCCTTGTTGCGGGTCTGCTCGGGGAGGTTTTATTTTTCTTCCAAAAGCAGGACGTGTCCTCCAACAGGACGACGCACGGTAGCCGTAGTAAACGTGATGTGGGTCACTTTCCAAAGAGGCATATTACTGCAGTTCGGATTCATCATCTTTATGAGTCCAACAATTCTTATGAATCCATCATTCGTATTACATTGGAAGCTTTTGGGCGATTTACCTGTTGTGGCAGGATAATCTTCTGCGAAGAACATTCGCGAAATCCAATTTGGTTCCGGGTCAGCATTTTGCAAATCTCAGGAGTCTTGTCTCCGCAAACGAAGTCCGATCCATTGGAATTACCGCCTGTGGGCGCTGTATCACTCAAACCAGGCGTCTTGTCCAAATCCTTCCAAGCAAAGATGTAAGGTTTGATTGACAATAAGACACCAATTTTTCACTCAGAGATTAAGAAATACGAAAGCGACTCGAAACTGCTGAAGGGTTCGGAAGTAAAAAATTATACACGTATTTTTATTTTTAAGCCATGCAGCGCACGTGTTCGAACATGGAGCGCGCCATTGCGTGTCATGCTGACATTGCGAAACAAATTAATTTCTCTACGGTAAGCAAAAATGGTAAGCAACAATAATTTATGGAAAGGCTCCTGACCGAATGATTTCACTTGAGGGGCCAGATCCCGCCCTCGGCTATTGACCCCTGGATTACAGTAAGCGAGACTTTTTCCCATTTAAATTTTTCCGGAGCGACTTGCGCCACTCCTTGAAAATTTTTAATGGGCACTTGCTGCTTTCGAAGCCACAGGTGAACCTTGGCAATGTCAGCATATCATTGTGCAGCAGGCTCAACTCTCCCAGCACAATCCTGTTTATATTCATGCTGATAGACGCAGTATAAAATGAACTCTCGGGCGGCTTGTGAAATTTTACGAGAAATATCGCGTAGAAGGCGTTTGTGAATTACTGATGACGTTAAGAAAGTAGGTTCTAGAAAATACTCTTTGCTTGCTCAAGCGTGAACTCGTGAGAGGCAGTCAGCGCAAAAGCAACCACCGCAATAAAACAGTTTTTAAAAGAATAATGCAGTTGCCTAGTGCTGATGTCCAGTCATTTCAGCGTTGACTCTGCTTGCCTTTTGGCGATATCTTGCCCACCAGCTTATAAGTAAAAGTCAGTCATTCCGTTTCGCTATCACTGACGTGGCGTCAAACAAACCAAACGGGGAAGATTTTTATCAGAACAAGCGTTTGACTTGTTATTTACAATCCCGTTGAAATATTTTCTGTTGAGAACTTCAACAAAGTAAGCACACGTTAAGGTTCCGATATTTTAATGCTATATAAGAAAGTGGTAAAAAGCCCTTCACCCTTCAAAACAGCTCGAGTACGACATTCCCTGCATATTCCCGCGTACCCCAGTTAACCTCCCGGGTGCCCCAGTGCTTATAACCCTCTCAAAGCCATTGGCAACGCTTATTTAGCTAAACACATTGAAAATCGGTTTTACAGGGCCAAATGTTAACCTTGTTACTCTCATAACTCTTCAAAGGAGACAGTTGCGCTGTTAACGTATCTTTGGACTGATATTTTTCGCCCCTGCTCACCACGTTAAATCTAGGAATGTCTTCATCTTGTAGCTTGTGGACTGCTGACACCGATAGTTGCATGCGAATGCACAGTATGTAAAACCGATGGCGATGTTCTCAAATGCAGGGTTGTTCGATCAATAAACATTTGTTTCGATTAAAACACAATACCTTATAAACCTTACAACAAGCGTTGTGCATCCATACAAAGAAGATAAATGTTGTTTGAAAATTAAACCTTCACATCTTGAAGTGATTCTGTACAATAGCCGCATTGATCAAATAGCATGGATTCTATATAATTTTTCTAAATTTTCATTTTAAAAAGACGTAATGAAGTTTTGCTTAAGAAAAATTGATCTTTTAGAAACGTCAATCGACAGAAGTTTGACGTTTACCGATGCGTTATTGTCGCCGAGTAGGGATGACAATTTAATCACAACAAATTTTATTCAAAAACGTTCGCAGACTGTTTTTGTGCTGTTGCTTATAACACTCGAACGCAGCCAGATTGTCCAACAGTGAGAAAATAAACCGTCAAAAAAGTGCTGAAAAATAGGCTAATCCTTTGTGCTTGAGCATTGCGAACTGACGAGACATTCAAGGCAGGCAAAAATTTTTGAGCGGCTGCTTGTAGGTGTTACCACCGGTAGGGAGAAGAAAGCAGCCACGCGACCTGCGAAATTTTAATTTACACATTACTCAATGCCTCTAAAGGTAAATGATTTGAGAGATGGCAGCATAGTGTTGACTGTGCTAGCCTGAGCCTATGTCAGTTTTTGACAAATGCAGCTTGCTTGCAGTGGCTGCTGCGCCAGTATGTACTGTACTGTTATGCACATTCAAGAACACCAAAACGTACCACATTTAGCACCAAACCGCTCCAAACTTGTGGCTAAGGAGATGCGCTCGAGCGTGACGCTTTGCAAATTACAGCCAGCTGTTATTTAAACTGCATGGCGTCATAATGCACGCAGAAAAGTTGGAAAATCAAAATATGAAAGAAAAAAAGTAGTTGACAGGTGCTGGAAAACTTTTTACCGATTAAGACAGATATCCTTTTTCTTGACAAATACCTAAAAGCACAAAGGCCATTGCACCATAGTTCAATCGTTAAAGCATTTCGCGTTTTAACTTCTGACAGTGCTTGAATGCTTTCCATGCAGCAAATATATTCGCTATGAAGGAAGGGTTGAACGCCAACTCAACTAACTCAGTCAGCGGAAAACACGTGAAGCAAACAAAATACACTGAAAAAGAGCACATCAACATTCCAGGTGTTAAAAAAATTAAGGAATATCGAAAATGCGAATGACGAACTTCACCACCGAGCTAATCCAACACGTGGCCATGCTTTGTTCAGCGACGACAACCACCCATACCCCCCTCCCCCGCATATCCGACATCGCGGCAAATTAATTCCATGCTTTGAATGCTGCACCAGTAGATTTTTGCCAAATTTTGTTTTTTTTTGGCCGTAACGTTTGAACACTAACGCTAGACGGCCAATCAAAGGCTCTGAAGAAGCAGATTTTCGCCTAGTTTTTAGTAAAAAACGTGTTTTCGCCTAGTTTTTAGTAAAAAACGTGTTTTCGC
>JGI24159J19872_10002054_pt1 | contig 23386 bp, 12 predicted proteins | sample Ectturendosymbi4_FD_19872 | JGI IMG/M metagenome (IMG submission 19872) | reverse complement strand
CTACATATATAATGGTGTTATTCTTCACGCACATCCCGTTCGTGGTGAATCACACAATCAACGCAACACCACCGGAGAGGTTGCAACAACATCCCCTGAAACTAGAGCTCGACTGATAAGTCTTTTTCTAGACTAACTAATATTTTCAAATTACTTAAACCACTGGTAAAAAACATTACAGTCTATATTAGATCAACTCACAATAAAATGGGTATAGCTCACAACTAAAGAAATACACAAAAATGTTTGCATTTTTGCAAAATGATGATCTGATGATCAAAATTTAACAATTTTAATTTATAGTTTAGGACGTTTAGCATGAATGAATACATCAAAGATGGAGGCACAACTCCACCGCCAATAGCAAACATCAAAACTTCCAACCACTGCAGAGCAATAGCATGATACCTTTTATGAACACATATTTTTGATACATATTAGCAGAATTTTGCTGATATGATACATCAGGATCATTGTCACATTGGCTAAATTATATCGATGTAATGGTCAAGCTCTAATTTTAACACTGATGGATGTGAAATGAAGTGCTTGAGATCGATTTCTATTGTTGTGGCTTTAGAAGTTTGAAGACAACAACTGCAAGCTCTAGGTACGCTGCAATCTTCAAGAAATCATCCAACTAGGCTTCGCTTTCATAAATTTGCAATGATTCAGACTTGCACATATCTTAAGTTTAAAGTGAATCAATCATTGCTCAACTAAAGTTACAACTGTTTTTGAGGAAATGTCAATACCATATATGAGCAGCTGCAGAAGCCTGCAATTGGATGATTCAGATGCAAACTCTATACTACTTTTCTCAAAATAGGTGTTTTCCTTATATTGTGTAACTTCTGCCTCAAACATTATCTTGCCTCAAACATGCATCATGCTTGGAATGCTGATCACATACGCCATGATCATCAAAATAATACTGATCAGGAAAATCAAAGAAGTGCAACAATTGCAGACAGTTTTGAAATTATCTTCATTTCACAAAATTTCTATCAAAGACAGAATTTTGTGTGAGAATTATCAATTAAAAGTTTAAAAGATAAAACACTACAACCAGTTCATCAATCCCTTTGGCCAACAGTTTTTAAAAGCTTTCTCCCCAATGAAAGCAAAACTGATCTAAATCAATACACCAGATTCACAACATTTCCGAAATGCATACCTTTCCATTTTCATACCACAGTAACGCATGATTACGAGATAGGACTTTGCAATCAAACACTGCATTGTTGGGACCAGGTCTACATCTTGCCACTGAACGACCTATTTTTGCAGGCTCTTTCAGAGTGAGTTGCCGGTCTTGAAAAGGATGTGAATTTGGTCGACAGTGGAAGTATGCAACAGCAGTCATCAGCTGAAAATCAACAATCAAGGATTATAAGGACAGATATTTTTCCCCAAAACCTATCCAAATAAAAACACTCAGACATCATTTAAGTACCATATGATGGTATCAAGGTTACAGTTTGAACTTTTGTGTACTCCAAGTAAATGTGGTCTATGAACAAAACTATTGTCATTAAATGGTAATTATAATATTATAAATGCAAGTACAGACAACTATCGATAATTGGATATTGCTGCAACACACAAACCACTTTATCGAATAAGACTTTGGATCCCAAATCAAAGCCATTCATATATGAAGAAAATAGTCTGGTTAATCACATAACCAGATATTTGCATCTAAATGTTGTTTTAATTTGCGGATTTGTATCACTTAATTGCATCTTTGAAATCAAAGAAGTGTAAAATGCGCTACGCAGACGGTGTTGAAAGCAGTCACCAAGCTTCTATTCAAAAATAAAGAGGTACAGCATTTGATTACATATAATTTGTCAGCAATTTAAATTTCATGGGATGAACATGAACCTGTTTTTGTAGTAGAAACACACATGTCTGACAGAATGCTTCAAATACCTTAAATGACAGTTGAAACGTTTTTTGAAAATAAATGTTTGCTCTTTATTTTTGTAATTTAATTTGCCTCATTTTTATCATTACATGTTCACAATTGAGAAACGTTTAAACAATTTATCTCCTTAACAACAACCACTTGTAGTGTAAACTGTATATCAACTGGTGTTTGGCAACAACAATGTAAATAGAAGTATTGTTCAGCCAAGGATTTCAAAAACTCAGAAGCACTTTTATATCCCACAGTTCTAAAAATTTCTATCTTCCAGATATCAGCGGTATCAGGTAGCAAGCATGTGAGATGTGGACAAAAGTAGATTTAGCTGCTAAAATTGCAGATATTTGTCTGATAGAGATAATTGCATAGTCTAATTAGATCAGCTGTGTCCAACCCAAATGGCTTACTGAGCAAAAATATATGACACTGTTTTACCCAGGGTCGCACATTGAATGACATTAATGAGGGCAGCACATAGAACGGCTTACCTTGATCTTAGCAAACTTGATCAGAAAGCGTTCGAATCCTAACTACAATGGTAACAGATGGGATACAGTGGCACTGAAAGCCACCTGCATCAAAAATGTCAGTTTCAAGATATTCAAAATAAGAACAGGTTGTCAGTAAATAGGATATATTACCACAGCGAAACCTTAACTGGGCCGCACAAAACCTTCAACATATGCAAGCAACTATGTAGGTTTCAAGCTTGTATCTAAATGTAATCTAAAATTTCAACCACAATGTTTAGTTCTGCACAATGATGTTGCAAGTCAGTCCAAAATATGCTGTTAAATTTACAGAAAATGAGAGCAAATCGGGTAAATGTTTTGCAAATGATCATGAGTTCCATTTGTGTATGTGATTATCCTGGGGCATTCTGGACCCATGATTACTTGTTTTGCTGCATTACTGAAATCAGAACAAGTCAACTAAAATGAATCCTATTTTTTCCATTTATTTTCATACCCACTTTTGCCCTGTGGAGGGTTGCGAGGGCAGCAGCTCTAGGATATAAATACCTCAGTTTCAACAGCAATCTCAGATAGTTCTGCTAGCTCCACACCAAGACAGGACCGAGCAGTCAGACCAAATGTGTAAATACAACACTTCCATGAACAATCCCTGGGCCGCTTTCCCACAGGTGTAGCCAGCAGGACTTGCCTCACCAACCTCTCCTGGGGCATTCTGGACCCATGACCGAACCAAGTTAGCTGGGATCTCTCGATTCGGAGGACAAGTGGCTCTATATTCAAAGTTTTATGAATTTCACAGCTGTGTACTTCGTCACAAAGTGTCACTTCATGAACTATTTGCAAAAATCCCATATGTACCGCTTGTGCTTGATATAGCACTCTTTCAGTCACTGCCCAAGATTCATGACCATAAATGAGGATCAGAACAAAAACCGATATAAAACCTGTGAACTTTGTGGTGTTTGACATCTACCATTTTGTGTCAACAGTATGGTGAAGCTCACGCAAAACTGTATCTGTTTTGCCAATCCATGTTATCAATCTTTTTGTTCTGTCTTTCACCACTCATGAATACTACCCTAAAGTACTTGAACTTCTGCACCTGCTGCAGTGTATTGCCTCTCACTTGCAATGCACACCAGTTTGACTTGGGTTTCTGGAATGACATAATGTCTTTTTAATCCTGATTTTCATTCTGGTTTGGTCACATGCAGCAGAAAACTGATCAAGTGCATGTGTTAAAGACCTTGTTCAAAAGATGCACGCACACCAAATTGTCTGCAAAAAGCAAACGGTTGATCCTGCAGCTTCCAGTGGTGATATCCTCACTCATTCGGCCATTACAGTTTTATCCAATTCATATAAACCAGTGGTTTTCAACCTGGGGGACTCGATCTCTGGAAGGGTGATGAAATATTTTCAGAGTGGTCGTGAATAAATACTTTGCATACACATTACACAGCTGTATTACATTTGCCTATATGAGTTTTAGATGGGAGTTGTTGTGTTATAATGTGTTGCAGTACAAAATAGGTTGAAAAATAATGATATGGACTATGAAGAAAAGTGGTAAAACCCCACATCTTTGTCAGAAACCTACACCCACAGTGAATGGTTGTGATTTAACTCCACCAACACGGACACAAACTTCTGACCAGGAAAGGTGGGAAGCAATAGCTCAGTGGTAGAGCATCCACCTCTCAATTGGAAGGATGGGTGTTCGACCCACTGCTAGTGAGTGAATCGCTGTAGCATTCACTAGGCATGAGCATTCACCTTAACCGCCCTAGTAAAAAGCAAACTTTGGGCTTCGTCCTGCCGCCAACTGCAGTCACCCAAAAAAATCAGTGGCACTTGACCATCAATACCATACTCCTGTAACACTCCCAAAGCTTTTCCAGAGGGACCCAGGTGTATACTTTCTTGAGATCAACAAAGCACGTGTAGACATCATCAGCAAGATATCTCAAAAATTTCTTGGAGAGTATAATTTGGTCTGTAGTGCTAAACCCAGGACAAAAACCACACTGGGAGTCCTCCACTTTGGTTTGATTATTTTGCAGCATATTCTTTCAAGGCATTTCGCATACATTTCACCACGGATGTTGAGGAAATGCCCTAGTAGTTAGAGCATTCTCTCCTGTTTCCTTTTTGTGTATGGGAATGATCATCCTACTTTGTCAATTGTTTAGTGCCCTTCTCGAATAACGGTCCAATTGACACAAATTCAAGAATGAGTAAGCCAAAGAACTTATTCTTGAAAAGAACAATTTGATTCAAAGCTTTGAGCACTTACGCTTAGATTTCATCACAACCTTCAGTGTTTTGACAACTAGGAGTACTCCAGCTGCAGTGATGGATGGTATTGTCCTTCTTTAAATCTACCTCGTACCTGTCTGATGGTGTGATAGTGATGAAGTTTGGAAGATCACTGAAATAGTCTTTCATCTAGCAATGACGTGCTTCTCATTGCTGAGTAAGATATCATTTTGTTATTTGATGGATCAAGCAGTATAAGATCTTCTACATCTAAGACGCCAAATGCTTTAACACAACACTTTGTTTGCTTGCCAATAATTGGAATCCAGTATGTCAGAAATTCATCCAAGATTGTATTTTCGACCTTTTCACTAACTTTTGCATCTCAGCATAATTGGGAATGCAAAGAAACATTGCCTTTGTTTTGAAGCCAGACCTTTCAGGCTACATTCTTTGCTCAAATAGCATCTTTCACCTCCTGGATTCACCACACGATGTTTTGTGCCGATATTAACCTAACTGAATCATTTCCATCCAAAAAAGCTGAATCATATTTCCAAATTTAAAATAAATATTGCAATTTTTGACACTTTTGCTACCAGTTGTTTTGGGAAAATATGCTGGAAACCAGGAAGTTTCAGAGTTATCTGTATTTTTGCCAGTTGCCTAAAACACTTCGCAATTTAATCGCAAACAAGTGTTTCAATTGTATAATCTATTTTTCCCTTCACAGTCTGCATGTATGAACTATCAAGAGGAAGAGATTTATAGCCAGTACCCGATGGAAACCAGATCTGTATTGGTGTATAGCTGCTTATCTGTTTCATGAAACCACATTGTTTACAGGTATTCAAACCAACTCAGAAAGTGTTGATGATAGCATGAGGCACAGCTATGACTATTCATATTTAGCACTAATCTCATACCTGTATACAACCTGTTTAACTATGACTATTCTCAATATTTATGCATGCACAGAATGGCTATTCTTAACATTTATGCATAGTGTATGATGAGTTTGGATCCAAACTCCAGACACACAAGCAGGTTGTGCCCAAATGACAAACATCAATTTGGAAGGACAACATGGCAGTTTAGTTTTCTTTGAGATTTATTATGCAATTATAACATTTGCGATATGATCGCATATTTGTTGACTTGTCACCTAAGAATAGTTACTGAAAACTGCTTTGTATGAAAACAGTAACATTTTCGAACCACTGCATCCAGCATGGCTTAAATAGTGTAGTTCTGATCATAGCATGTCGCATGTTGTGTTAATCACTGTTTGCGACATCACCAATCATTATTTTCTTTCATCATTTTCATTAAAAATATCCTCCATTACAACTCTGACAGCTACTGAATATTACTTTTAATTAATTGCATGCAATTGATATTGTGTCTCTACCTACAGTGTCACTACTGTTCATTAGAAACACTTCGCCTTGCACAATGCATATTGTATCTACCACAAAGTTTAACCTCACAATTCATGTTGTCCAACATCATATACACCATGATTTACCTAGTCATGTGTGGCATTGTGCAGCATGAGATTAGACCATGTGACATGTACATTTTCCATTGTGCAAGGTGATTAACACTAGCTGAAAGTAGTGGCATTGTAGGTAGAAGAGCAATATCAATTGCGATTAATAATTAGAATGAATCTTTATCAAGCCACAGAAATCGCAATCGCAATGGAAAAAATTGAATTTTGAGAATAATGTGGAATAAGTAACGATTGGTGATGTAACAAAGAGTAATTTTCGCAACAACTCAGGGTCAGTGCTGCATTGATCATCTTATATACTCAATGCACTGAAAGTGTTAAGAGCACAAGTAACAAACTACCTTGTTTTCAATGAAAAATACAACCACCTGACTGCTACAAGTTTTCAGTGTTACAAACCAAAATTCAAATATGGTTGTACTTAATTCGATTGTCATTGGCCAAATACAATCAAATAAGATTGTACTTGTGATTACTACAAAATAAGCAGTGTTTCATTAAAGCATTGTATCACAAATATTTGGCCAATGGCTACCTGGTCACAATCACAGAAATAATCCATCAACAGCATCACAACAACAATTGCTATTACCACCAACTGTACATTTATGCCAGCACAAACAGTCAACACTTTGGTAACAACACTTCAGAATATATTTTAAGCACAAAAATAATTACCTTGGCATCTATAATGAAACTAACAAAAAAGCATCAAAAAATTATTAATTTAACAGTCTTGTCACAGTTGCACTAGCCTGGATTTCCATTAAGATCAACATTAACCAGCAATTATACTCAGCTGAAATGTATGTAAGAAAAAGTACAATGTTATTTTAGTTCTATGCTATATATACAAGCTTCGTTAGTATTCAACCAGTCACCATAACAAAAATAAACTTGAAACATGTGCTTTGTGTCCTTAACACTTTCATGTCCGAGATAATTCAAGCGGTTCATGCGAAAACAGCTGCATTGCACATGGCTTTAAGCAGGATTTCTCCAGTACGTGCTACAGACCCAGTCAAAAGCTCAAAAGACTTGGCAAGTCTTGTAGTTTGCACTCAAAAAAAATTTTTGAGTTGGAGGTGCAGATTTTTTGTGAGTGACGTTATAAGTGGAGGACTTTCAGGCCACCTTGGCCCACTTCACCTGGCCCTGGGCCCAAACCGTTAGATGGTGGTATTTCGCTGAAGTTTTTATTGGAAACTAGGCAATAATCCAAGTCTTTTGATACTTTGGATGACCTACTGGGGTTTTGGGTTCAAGAGTTACGATCTAAAGCAGCTATGTCCAACCCAATTGGCTTACTGAGCCAAAAATTATGTCACTGTCTTGGTCAGGGCCGCACATTAAATGACATATTACTGAGGGCTGCATATTGAATGGCTTACTTTGATCTTAGCAAACTAAGTTTGGCTTAAGCTAATGTACTAAAAGCATTCGAATCCTATCTGCAATGGTAACAGACATGATAAAGTGGCACTGAGGACCACCTGCATTAAAACGTCAAATTAAAAATTATCAAAATAAGGACAGGTTGTCAGTACAGCGAACACCTAAACTGGGCCGCACAAAACCTTCAACTGGGTCACATCCCACGGGTTGGACATAGCTGATCTAAAGAAATAAAAATATTTGACTAATTAGTTAATTAGATAATCAAATAATTTGTTTATTTTAGATCATAACTTTTGAACCAGAAATACTAGAATGTCGATCAAAGGTTCAAAAGACTCGGACTCGAGCCTAGTTTCCAATGAAAACTTCAGCGAAATACTTTGGCCTGGCAGTTGGGCCCTAGGCATGGTAACATGAACCAAAATGGCCCAAAACTACTTCCTTATGACATCACTCACAAATAATCTGCAACCCCCAAGCAAAAATTTTTTTTTCGAGTGCAGCCTAGATGACTAGTTGTTTGAGCCCTTGAACAGCTCTCTAGTGCAATTGGCGCAGGAGCTATGGCGTTGGTAAAGCAACTGACAACTGCTGGTTTTAGGCCGATTTCAAAGTACGAATATATCGTACCCCAGCTCTCAACGTGTTAAATTAATATAAGTCACTGCTGATAGCAATTCTTAGAAAAGCATGTGCACAATAGAGGGAACCTCAAACCTTTAAGTAATAAAAGGAACATCAATTAACGACCTATGTGCTCTGGCCCCTGAATGGAGGTGTGGGTTGTACTCCCACTTCTGATGACAAAGTTTGTAATGTTGTTGGTATTGCTGCAATGATAACAGTTAAGAAATTCACCTGAACATAAGACATGAAAAGGTATATGTTATATAAACACAAGCTGAGCCATGGAGCATAAAATGCAGCAAAGATGGAACGCAATGTAATTAAGTGCTGTACTCAGTTGCCAACTTACTCTAAAAGGAGGCATTCCTTAGTACAGCGTGGTCCAACTGCTTCTGACCTACGAGTCATTTTACAACAACAATGAAGATCTAATTAAATTTGCTTCTAAAGAAAAACCACAGTTCTTGCAAACTGAAAAGGTGAAAAGTTCTTTGAAAAAGTTCTTGCAAACTGAAAAGGAATGATTCGCTTCTGCAAAGAATTCAGCTTGTAAGTAAACTATTAAGTAACTACAGCATAGCTTATCTAAAGATGAACTACCTCACATGGTACTTTAATAGGTCAGCGAATTGACTAAAGGTACTAAAAAGCAAACCGTTACTATGACGTAAGCATTCTATTTATCAAACAAAGAGATGCGCATGCATGCTGTAGCAACAACACATTTAAGACCTTTCATGTGCAACATGATGTCACAATCTGTCTAAGCAGGTCAATTGAACAAAACTGTAAACTGCCCATCATCGAATGTGCAGTGGTCAGCTAGAAAAACCAGTACACTCCTGCCACATGATAATAGTTAAAAGTTTAAACGTGCTAATTTGGCCGTTACACGTGGAACTCTGCAACTTCAATATTATCAGAATTACTAACATTTGAATACAAAAGCAATTCCAGGTTTTTCAAAATATCTGGGTTTGTTGTTGAAAACAACAATAGCCTAAAAAGCAGGCATCGGGTTTGGCAAAACCTGGGTTGGAAACACTACCTAACAATCCAACAACAGGCCTTGGCCTCTCTTCTGCTTCAGACTTGTGTGTGACTTTCTGCCATGCTTCCAGTCATCATCTCACGCCTGTAAGTGCCTCATCAACTATCTTTTTCCTCTCTTAACCAGGAACCCCCTCATGGGGAAGTAAATGATGCAATTGATGCTTGATCCGAACACCATCATTTTTCACTACTACAAAAGGAAATACAATCAGCCAGTCTGGGATGACCTTGCCTACAGAGATTCACTCAATGCCTAGCTCAACACTAATAGTCCTTGGGACTGCTGTTGGCTACTCGCTGCACAAGAGCCACACTGCTGCCTGGTCAGAAGCATTCCCAATTTCTAACGATGAAAACCTGCTCAGCCCTGATGAACTCCGTATTGTAATGGCTCTCCTAACAAGTACCAAAATTTTTGAAAGCACAAATGCTGCCGTGATAAAATTGTTGATGAAATAGCTAGGGCTGCACGGGCTCTCTTACACTAAAAACAGGCTACTTCTCCAGACATTCAGCCATCAACTCCATTCTCAAAAGGTCTTTAGCCCACATTAATCTCCCTTCTACCTTGGAGCCTGTTGGTTTGACAACGAAAGAGACAGAAGGAGGCCTGATGGATTGACTTTGGGCCTCTGGTACAGAGGTCTAAGCCTGGTATACGATGCAACAGTTGTGGACACTTTTGCTTGGTGCCACTATAAAGACAGTGCCAGACAAGCAGTCATCGCAGCAACAGAGGCTGCAAAACACTGAAAATATAATGACCTCCTTAACAATTGCCATTTTCAACCAGTCGCAATCTAAACCACTGGTGTGTACAATGAGTCCACCACCCCATTTTTAACAGCCTCACAGGGAGATTTGTTGATGTCTGGTGACCCCAGGAAGCAACAGTGTGGTTCAAGCCCTCTCTGGTTCCACTGATGTGGGCTTGTAAGTATGGCATGGTACAGTTTTTCAAGGCTATTTCACCTCTTCGTAGCCTTAAAAGGAGTCATTTCCTTTATCACAATTCATGATCAGATGTCTTCCAGAATAGTTTTTGTGTTTTGATCAGCACCTGTTCCTGGCTGTGGTCACAGGGAACGCTGCCAACATATGCCTGTGTGCAGGTTTGATCTGATTTTGGTTGTCCCTAGCATACTTACCAGTATTACTGCTCCCCACATACCTTTTCTTCAATGCATAGCTATCGCTTTCTTAATGTTTGTGCTTTCTGCAAGTTTTGTTGTTCTCTTGTCCAATGTTACTCTGATCATTAATTAATAATCTNGACCATCGCATATCATAATATGATGATGCTAAAGTGTTGTGATATGTTCTATATCGCTTGAAACTTCTGAGGCTTAAATGTTGTACAAAAAGTATTCTAGATAAAGACTTCGCACACTTTGTTCTGCAACCCTTTTTTTTATGCGAACCCTTGATGGATAGCCTAGATGTTAATCAAAAGTGTAAATGGCTCATTACAAATCTCAAGAGGCATTTTTGTGTATTGCAAAATCATGAATAGGCTATAACTAATATTTCCAATCCAGGGCAAAATTTAAAAACCCAGGTTTCTGGTAGCTGAGAAAACCTAGGAAAAACCAAGTTTTTCTGGTTTTGAAATAAATTTGATTGTGTGCCATAAAAATTCAATATCATTTTGAAACTACTATTGTTGGTCACTGCGCAGTTTTTTAGCGAATTATTAATTAAGTTGAGAACACTTCTTGTAATGATGTTTATATTACTGAAACTGACACATGACCATCAAAGCACACTCTCATCATTCAGTCTGCAGAACTAAACTTTGTGACAAATGGTCCCATGGTTGAAAAAGCCTTCTCTGGTTCCACTTATGTGGGCTTGCTTGTAAGGCATGGTACAGTTTTTCAAGGCTATTTGACCTGTTCCTCGCCTCAAAAAGACTCATTTCCTTTATCACAATTCATGCTCAGATCTCTTCCTGTGCCAAAATAGTTTGTGTTTTGATTTCTAATGGTTGATTAAATTTTCAGTGCTTGAACCAACTCCTTTCGTATAATGGAGCACAAATTGCACTTTAGTGTTGCTTGAGACTTATTGTATAAGAAGTGGCTCTAAGCTTATGATTTTCATTGATTATTAACATTTATGATTAAAGATCTAGACAAAGTCGTTTCCAAAGGAAAGCCAACTATTTTGTAGAAAGTTATTGCAAACTGAAGAGAAACAAATTGATTCTGCAAAAAATCACAGCTTGTATATGAATCAACACAATACAACTTGTAAATGAACTAACTAGTAACTACAGCATAGCTTTGAAGGACTACATCACATGGTAGTTATTTATCAAAAAGACCAAAGTTCACATAGACATCTATTATGTGCAAACTAATGTCACGATCCATTTAAATAGGTCAATTGAACGTAGTTATAAATGGACTAACAACAAATGCAAGGTGGTCAGTGAGCAAAACCCGCACTTTGTGCCTCATGATGATAGTTGAAAGTTAAAACTTACTAGTTCGGCCATTACACATGTCACTCTACAACTTCAGTGTTATCAAAATTACCAATATTTGAATGCAACAGCAATTCCAGGTTTTTTAAAATATCCAGGTTTGTTGGTTGAAAAAAACAGGTTTTGGGTAGTAAAAAATACCCAAAAAAATAGGTTCGGGTTCAGGAAAACCTGGGTTGAAACACCAGCTATAACTACACAGTTATAAAAATACCATGTTATGGAAACAGTAAAGCAAAAAAATTGACAAAAAATAACAATTCAGTTTGTAGAAATTATTAAGCATAACTAATGAGATGGTTGCACTTCATTGTTACACAGATCGTCCATTACTAGACTGATACAAGACAACGTAGGACAAAGAACATTCTCAATATTTTTCAAAATGGATCTGTTAGACTTGATGATTGCCAATTTTGAGAATGCCACTTCACACAAATACATTGTACAAAAGGCAAGAGTTTATGAATGGCTGGATCAAAAACAACTAGGCATTTATTTCTTGTTCTTATCCAAAATGACATAGTCAACTATTTTGAAATATCATTTGCAAACATTTGTTGTTTAACAATTCTGCAAACTCATCCTAGACATTGCCATTGCAGGTGTGCAGCCTCCTGGAATTTAGATTGTGTATGGTGTGTGGATCCAACTTTAAGTGAATCAAAGTCCAAAGTACTTACAAAACTGTGTAACTAAAGCAGGGGTGTCAGTCATACGGCCCGCGGGCCAAAACTGGCTCGTTACAAGGTTGAATCCAGCACGCGAAATGATTTTGTAAAGTAAAACCTTCTTAGTTTGCTTGAGAAGTTTATCCAGTTATACTTCAATAACTCGTGACTACATTTCAATTGCTTGAAACCAGGCCTGTAACCAGGGGGGATAAAGGTCCCCATATAAAAATTCCCACCCTCCCTGGAAAAATGCATTGGACACAGTTTAAAAATATTGGACATAGTTCCAAAAATTTGGGCCCCTCTCGGAAAACTCTTCGCCCTCCTAATGTCCCAAGCTGGTTACGGGCCTGCTTGAAACCTTAACACAAATATTTATATGTTGTTGTTTTTCTCACAGTAAATTTCTCGTTTTCTGCATATTTCCGTTTGCATGTTCACACTGGTTTGAACTTTTAAACAGGTATGAACATGTAAAAATTCAGCTACTCTTGATAAACTTTAACACTACAAATCTGGCAAAAATTTACCTTGAGGTCCAGCGATATCGATTTCGAAACCTTTGGAGATCTAGGTACGACTCTAAATAAAAATTGGCTATGTCAAGCTTCTATTCTAATTATTGACCAAAAACTAATTGCACAGTAATCTATTCGACCAGGTAAAATTTGAGAATCAGCAAAAAGCAGTAACTGCTGAAAATAGCGCATTGAATTTTTTAAAATGTCGAAATCGACATCGCCGGAGTTGTAGTGTTAAAAAACACACAGAAATGTTAACTAATGTCTTGTAAAACGTTCTGTTTTCTCTGATATTATTGACCTGCATTTTGCAGAGTGTGTGTGTTTACTGGACTTCGCGTCTGGTCATACACAAATAAATTAAATTTAAAAATTAGAATTAAACTAAAACCATTGACCCAAGCAACTTCCTGTTTCAACTATGCATGGAGTGAAAACGCGGAGGACATCTTTGTAGTTTTTCATGAAAATACAGGAAGAGTGAAGGAAATTATACTGCATTGTGGCATAATACGCACGTATTGTTAGACGTAGAACTTGGGCTCTTGCCTTGCTCAGACTTGGGCTTTTGCCTTTCTTTAAATTGCTCAGTTTAGCCTTTATTCTCTGTTCCGTGGTAGCCTTGTTACCCAAAATGTCTTTAATGAATAAGAGAAAAGTTGACAAAGAATGCAGAGTTTTCCCAGACATTTGGTCCGTTTCCTACTTTTTTACAGAGGTGAATGGGATACCTGTATATTTGGTGTGTTCACAGCAGGTTTCATTGGTGAAAGAATGTAAAATTTGGGTGTTTCATAAATGTAGCTCCTTAAATATGCTAATAATCGTTTTCAGGTAAGCTTGAACTTCTTGCATTAAAGTTACAAAAACAGTTGGAAGTTGTCATTGCTTATAACCAGGTTGTCGTACATTGATTACATTGGTCCAGCCCACTTGAGATTAAATTTGCCTGAGGTGGCCTCTGAACAGAAAAGAGTTTGACACCCCTAGTCTAAAGCAAGGGTGGGGAATGTGTGGCCTGCGGGCTAAATGCGGCTCGCGCGAACATTTCATATGGCCCACATCAGAATTTTCATTACCCATTTTAGAGGACAAGATTGTGTAAAAAACAAAGCTCCATGATCAGCAGTTGCTTAGACAGTAAGCCAGAAGCCTACCCTCTATCCCTTAAGATAGTATGTCATAGAAAGCCTCTGTCATTCATAGTAGGATAAAGGTAGAATTTTAGGGTAAAATTAATTGCTATATGCAGCTCGCCAGCGATAATCCACAATTTATGCAGCCTGTGATAGTATATAGGTTCCCCACCCCTGGTCTAAAGGAAGTGGCTATGGAACCACCCATAGATCTTCTTATTTCAAAACTTATTCCACCATACCACTTCGTATGACACAGTTCGAATAAAGCGGTCAGTTTGTCAGTCGAGCAACATCAACCTCTTAACATAGCGGATAGGTTTCAAGTCTGTCATGCCAATGGTTGTGGGTTCACCTCTCAGCTTGGCACCTTGCGTTTTCATAATGGAAGTGGCTAGGGAACCGCCCCGCATGCGGTTCAAATAAAGTGATCAGTTTGTCACTCGACCAGTGTCGGCCTGGTAGCCTACCAGTTAGGTTTCAAGTCTACCATGCCAATGGTTGTGGGTTCACCTCTGGTCTTGGCACCTTGCGTTTACGTAATACTGACTGCTTGCACATTTCAATTCATGGGACCAGTTTTTTTCAAAACTTACCCAACTTTTGCTTTAGGGGTTGGGTTTAGGGGTTAACGTTAAGTAGTGTTAGCATTAGGTTAAGGCTACGGTTAGGTTAGAGCAGCCGTATGGCCGCATGTGGTCTTCAATAAAAATTGATGCAGCCGTGCACATGATTATGTAATTGAAGACCCTCCAACAAAAAGTGCCTAAGTCACATTTTTGGATAAACCGAGTTACACAGTGGAACGTGTTCTCGAAACTTTCAACATGCTCTCAAAAAATCTAGCATGGAACAAGCTTCTGAAGGTTAAATCTGCGCATCCACATTCTGTTTTTTAAAAACTTAACAGCTGTTTTCTCAAAACTGGTAATTTGTGACTTAGGCACTTTTCGTTGGAGGGTCTTAAATTTAAAATGTAGAAGTTATGGTGGCGGTGCATTATTAAAAACTCTTTGTCTGCTGCATGAGTATATAGTACTTAGTAGAAAGAATGCCAAACAAACGTGTGGAAGCAGGGTAGGCTCAGTGTATGAAAGTAGAATAAAAGCAATAGAAAATATAAAAGATTTTGAGCTCACCGGTGGCCGTAATTCATAAAAGTAAACAATGCGGCCAGCAATAGCGAAAACGTTGTGCAGCTCTAAGTTAGCACTACGGTTACGTTAGGGCTATGGTTAGGGTTAAGATTAGGTTTTAGGTTTACCTTTCACATTTACTATGTTTTTACCAAGCCTGCTGCATTCTCATCGTGTGTTACTGTCACAATTCAAGAGATGGTCGAATAAGGTGTCAAAATTAAAGATCCATGGGCGGTTCTTTACCCACTGCCTTTCGTAATCGTGACTGCTTCCAGGTTTTAATTCATGGAACTACTTTTTCTTTACTTTTTTAAGCCTTTCCAAATTTTGCTTTAGGGTTAGCATTTGATTAGGTTAGTGTTGGGTTAGCGTTTGCTTAACATTATTTAGCATTAGGTTAGCTTAGCATTAGGTTAGGGTTAGGTTATGGCTACAGTCAATGTGAATGTTCCCTCTAATTTTTAATTATGCTGCGCGGAAAAACAAGCGGGTGCGCTGAATCACAATTTTTGCTGCAACTGCACATTGTTTGTTTGCAACTGCACATTGTTTACAAGCATTGTTGCAACTGCACAGAGACACCTTAATAGCTGTGCGGCCATTAAGGCTGTTAGGCTATAGAGTTAGCAGCTGTGCGGCCGTTAGGCTACGAGAGTTAAGGCTACAGTTAAAGGTTAGATTTACCTTATGCATTTACGTTTTTACCAAGCCTACTGCATTCTCATAGTGCGTTAATGTCACATTACAGGGGTTGGTCCATTTCAAATTTAAAGATCCATCCCATGGGCGGTTCTGTACTATGACGTTTGCTATTTTAATATTTTCTTGTAAAGTCTACAAAAACGTTTATATCTGATTTGTCAAGCCAATTTCTTTGTTTCTCAACCCCAAAATTACATTTCACGACCACAAGTAATGGGTTCACGACCCATAGTTTGAGAAGCCCTGACCTAGATGTACTGCATTTCAAGACTACTCAGTAGGGCTTTGCCTTTGGACTAACGGCATTGATTGAGCTACTAAGAAGGCCATCCTTTGCCTCGTAAACTGAAAATTGGACGTTTTTTTCACCCCGTGGTCCTTGCGGCCAGGGGAGGCCACCCGGTTACAACAGGCACTTCGAGTGTGGCAAATTTGATTGTTTTTCGTGTTTGAAATGCGAATAAATTAAACTTCAAATGTCTTGTTACAATTGAAAAAAGAATTTGTTGTAGGTTGCACGTTCAAGAGCGCTGGCTTAGAATAGCTATCACACACAGTACTGTGTAGAACTAGAAGGTGCTGTTGCTGTGCGGCGCAACTGCACCAGCTCTCCTTAAAAATAAAAGTTCGTGATTTATGCAAAACGCTAGACTAATTAGTAAATACTGCACGAGGCTACAGCATTTGTCACTGTAGTTTTGAATAATCGCGTTAAAACCGCTTAAACAACATGACAAAATCTACTGTGTCTGTAGCAATTAACACTTTAGATGTCACAGACGCTTACTAACTTAGACCAGATTTCAATCAGTGCTAACGGTTCACAAAAAGCGACAAGGATGGCTTGTTTAATTGTTTATGCAGCACTCATAACCAGGGTTGCCAATTTTAAACTGACCTTTCAAGATAGAAAAATTGCAAAACTCCGCAAGAATAATCCCTAATGCATAGGCCGCAAGACCAATAATCCGCTAGAATTCAGTGGATTTAGGCCGCCAAACCGATAGATTGGCAGGTAAATAAGATTAAAGTCCGCTACATCTAGCGGAAAATCCGATAAATTGGCAACTCTACTGATAACGGCAGAATAAATTGTGCAATTGGAAATGTAAACAATGACTAAACAAAATTGTACGATAAAAATTACCATGAAAATAGATGACGAAAACGATTACGCAAACTTTCACCGAATAAAGCACAGCCCATACAATATCAAATTTACCATTTGCGTAACCGCGTAATTGCGCTTGCACTCGAAACGAGATAAGGTAGGTCGTTGGCGTCATTACAGAAAGAAGCTGGACTTGGACTCGTTCTCTTTCACCCGAGATTCCTGTTTTCCAAGACATGACATTTTGAAAAAAACGTTTTTCAAAACGTTCGTTGAAGAAACCAGTGGATCAAACGCAACGGATTCAAAATTAGAACAGCAGAGATTGAACACTGCATGCTGCAGAGGTGGCCGGTGTCAAGCGAAATTTCTGACTTGCGAAATTTCCGACTTGCGAAATTTCTGACTTCACACCATGTATGCATGCACATACTGACATTCTTCATGGCAAATACGCTGTTAAAACTGATTATTAGGGCTTAGGAATTCGTGTTTAGGTACGTGTGTCGGGTTAGGATGAGAAAAAGAAAAATAATTGAGGTCAATGATTAAGTCCGAAAATTTTCAATCGTTAAAGCTATTCCCGTGCTATAGCTTGTTGTGTGTTCCTGACATCTTACCAAAATGCTTTAATTTACACAACACACATTGAAAAAGTCATTGCCAGGGTTAATTTCTTTATTCTGAGAAGCAAAATAACTGAGAAACAATAACAGTCAGAAATTTCGCAGAGGTCAGAAATTTCGCTTGACACTGGGATCACATTTTCAGACTCCGACTCCGCTCCTGTACTAAAATTCGAGAATCCGGTTCCGAATCTGGGTCAGGTATTTCTCAAATTTGCCTGTTCGACTCCGGTTCAGACTCTGGAAACCATCGATATAACAGAAATTCAGCAATCTCTCCTCAAGGAAATATGTTTATAAGGACCATGCATACCTAATCTACTACTGAAAACGAAAAGTAACTTCGCTCCGGGATCGTTTTTTTTGCCCGGTATTTCACCAAATCAAAACTTTTGGGAGTATGCTTGCACTCCTTGAACCCCAGCCTCCTACATCAGTGGTGCATCAGAAAATCGGAGTGCTACGATAACTGTTAAAAATTGAACCAAATGTGATTTCCAAATCAAACTGAAACAGTTCATTTTAGCCTACACATTTTCATACTTTTCCGAAAATCCCTAAAAATCCGTGAATCCCTAAAAATCCCTGAAAGGGTTCATATGTTCTAGTCTAGGGTCAAAATCCCTAAACGCAAGAGCACTGGTGATACAGTTCATTTTAGACTACACATTTCATACTTTTCCGAAAATCCCTGAAAGGGTTTTTAAATTATGGACTTCCGAACATTAAGTAGGGAAATCACCCAGCTTCCTCCGGATATTCCTGAAATATTTGGGATTTTTTGGCATAACTTTGGAACCAGAAACGCTAGAAAGTCAATCAAGGGTTCTAAAGATTCGCATTATATTTTAGAATCCAATAAAACTTTGAGCCACAAAATTGACTCATTGGAACGGCGATTGCGTCATCAAAATACCCGGAAAACATACCCCAAATCAATACGCCATCCAGGAAAAACTCCAAACCCAAAACTTAAATAAAAATTTGATTCTAAACTACAAGACTTCACGAGTCTATAGAGGGCTTGAACCAGAACCGGAGGAAGGGCCCCCCGTACCCCCCAGCCGGAGGGGGCCCCGGGCAAAAAGGTGGCCCCCAAACCTGTCTGAGTACTTTCGTTACGGCATACAGAAACTCCAGAACTGAACTCACCAAGAACTGATTCCGCACATTTCATCTTTCAGCATTCATATTTATCTAATATGTCAAAGAAATTGATCTTCACACGACCCGTAATTTCCTAAGGCCAATCATTGCCATATGCATTGTGAATAGCTTCGTTGTCAGCATTTGCCTTGGTAATTTGGCTGTTGTGCAGGTAACGTTTGCTGAATCCATGTTGATTGTAAGCATTTTTAGTACAGCCAAGTAAAAAATTATTCAGGAAAATTAAGTTGTAGAGCAGTTGCGTAGCTAGAGGTTTTGGCCATAGGGTGGGAAACGTATCGCTGAAATAGGCCCATTGGTCATCGTAGGTGCCCCTCGCCAACATTCAGAAAAGATATATAAATAAAAGGGTATCCGGTTGTGGATACTGTAACAAAACCCGAAATCACCCGAAAACGACAACAGCCCAAAAACTTCCGAAAAACGCATTAAACAACAACTTACTGAAAACCAAAAAAGTATACTGCATACCCAAATACAAATAAAATGGGGGCTCAATTTTTTATTTAGCTTGTTAGGGGGGAGGTTTGCACTTTGTACCCCCGTCAGTCACACCACTGTTGTAGACCTGTGTTGTATCCTTTCACTATACAAGTATAGAATAACCGGTGTACAATCATATAAAATCGTATTCGTAGCCCGCGACTGCAATATCCAGTGTATCTTGCATCAGAGTTGTCCAATAAAAACTCGAAACTTTACACCAGTGAGATCCAGTTATTTAACGAATAACACTGTGCCCAATGGTGGGTCTCGTCCCAATTGTGGGCTGTTCAGTACTTTTTATTGGACCGCGCAACACTTGTTGTGGGCTGTGTTTGGTGTGCCGGTTGCGTGGGCTCAAACATAGACTACTGCAACAACTACATCGATAGAACGTTAACTGTTTGACGTTAACACGGCATTGATGTTGACGTTATAGGGTTTATTACATTAGCATAGCACTGCTACTTTACAGACAACTGAATACAACATAAGTTTGAAATTAGGCCTTCAATAAAAGCATGGGCCTTCAATTAAGACTGAAAGGGCATAGGCGTCCGCAAGGAGGTCAAAACGCTCATTCGCCCCTCCTTTCGGAAATTGGGACTAATAACCAAGAATTGCTAGTAAACCTGAAGTCAGGTGCGTAATTCCGATTAAAGTGCCTTAGTTCTTGCATTGACAGTTTATTTGCCTGTATGACACTCACAGCGCATAGACCTAAATACCAGGTTCACTGTCCTGGGGTTGTGCAGTGATGAGTTTGCAGTTCACTCATGTCCGCTGCTTTGCCTGTCTGCACAGGCAAGTTGCGAAACTTGCGTGCAAATTGTTGTACTGCTGGACTTTATTGCATAACAATAACATGGCAACGAATCTTCACGTGTTCACTTTGCGTTTTGCTGCATGCAAGTGTTGAACGCAAGTAATGCAGGGAGACCGTGAGTTCTAATAAGGGATAGCCAGATTTAGCCATACTTTTGCAGCCTACTGTGTAAAAAGAAGCATCATAAGTTTGAAAAATCCATTGTCGCTGTGAGACTGAACGCATGTCCGGTTTATATCGATGAGCGTTCATCGTGAAAAAGTCAGTAAAGACGAGCAAGGATTTGTTGAAAGGGTGATTGATTACTTTGGGCGAGATCCCAGAAGTTTCTAGTTCTTCTTTCTAAGTGATGCTGGCAAGTCTTGCTAGGTAAAATAAATACATAATTGTGGTTTTGTTAAAGACCATGCCAATTTGCTTCTTTGTAAAAAAGTACCTGCTTAAAATCTGCAGATAGTCTATTTTATAACTTATATACCTGGCTTTTGCTGCCAACGAAGCGAATTTTTTGTTACTATTTCTGTAAAATGGGGCAATTTCCTTTTGTGAAGAAAGGGTAAAGCGCTTTGTAAACGTCCGTTTGCATTGCATCGTCAGCAACCTGAAAAGTATGAGCAAAATGTCGACGTTGCCGCCTTGGAAAAATTACTGTGGATGCCCATAGAATGGGGGCTTGGGGCCATTTTAATGAAAGTTTGCCGATCACTGCTATACGCAATACTGTTGAACGGAGCTTCAGCAAATTGAGGCTAATCAAACCGTTTCACAGATCAACTATGACTGATGAAAAACTAACAAATCTGGCAATGATGCCTATTGAAAGTGAAACTGCTAAAATATGTGATATGTTTGAGTTGACAAAAACATTTGCATTTTTTAAAACTTGTAAAAGTCATTTTCCTAGCTTGAAACACACCAAATGCTCAAGTCTGTCAGCTTTATACGTTGTGCTGATGCTGTAGAAAAGGCTTTTATAAGCATTTGTTAAAATAAATCGATGTTTTTGTTTACGTAAATACTCTGTGTTAAATGCAATGTAATGTACAGTATATTGCGGGCCCCAACGTCCAGGTTCGGGGGGCCCCCAACCACCTAGCGCCGGCCCTGGTTTGAACTGCTCTTTAAATCAATCTGCATGCCGAGTTATGGCTGGCAAAAATTTGCCCTGAGAGGGCAAATCATACCTTTCTAGGAACTTCTGCTTTTGTGTCAAAAATTGAGTTTTTCAGCCATAATTTAGCCTCCAGTTTGCTAGAAAGCCAAATCCAGCGTTATAAAACTCAGATGATAGCCTAATTTCCGAAAACAACTGAGCCAAGAAATGGCTCGTTGGCGCCTAGGGCCAGGTAAACTTAGCCAAAAAAGCAAACACATGTTCTCATTGTGACGTCACCCACATAAAACCCCAAACACAAAACGACCAAATTTTTAAAAATCTAAACTAGAAGACTTGCCGAATCCGTAGAAGGTTTGAATAACTCTCTAGCTCAGGAACTGCAACCCCTGGCACACATGCCACAAGAGGACAGGCGAGCTTATATTTGTAGGCACACCATGTGATTTGACACGCACACAAAATGACCTCAAAAAAGTTAATGTTGATGCCAATATAGCCTATCAGTACGACTTCCGTTAGGTACTTTTGTAGCCAGAATGAAAAATGACAGATATTATTGACTTCAGTATATTAATATATTATACTGCAGTATATCAGTGTACAGTATTTACAGAATTTAGCTTATGAGATCAGGTTTAATGGCCTCTTCCAAGAGACTTCTATTAGACGTTAGATTGTTCCAAGAATCCTGGGCGGCAGATTTCGGTTTCGTTTCTGAAGAGGACTGCGCTGTGTGTGCGCTCTGTTGTCAAAACGATGTTTGCCGAACATCAAGCATAAAACCACATTTTGAAACGAAGCACGAGAAATACGAAGATCGAATCACTGACAAAGGTGGTATCTCGCTACGAAAAGCAAAGCAGCTTTTTCAAGAAAATGATTCATAGCACGAATCGAGCAACCTAACGTACGTACAAACTCGCGGAGTGCATTCCTGAAAATGGAATTCCATTTATTGAAGGGTATTTTTAAAGGAGTCTTTTCTCAGTTGTGCCGACGTCTTGTTTGATAATTTACCAAACAAAAGCACCATAATTTCGAGGATCAAGGTTATGCCTGTTTCTCCACGGACAATCGAGAGACGCATCACAGACATTGCAAAACATGTAAAAGATCAGCAAAGTGTTGTGTTAAAAGCTGCGAATGTTTTCAGCATAGCTCTTGAAAGATAGATACAAAACGATAATCCTCGTTTAACCCTTGCAGCCAGGTATTGCAGTGACGACGAGGTGCATGAAGAGTTTTTTTGCTTGAAACCTATGACACTACTAAAGGAAAAGATATAGGCCTACTTGACACCTTCACTAAGCATTTTGAGGAAAAAGTGATTGATTTAAACGTCTCAGTTTGGTAAGAGATTTCAAGATTTCAGCATTTCCGGTTCATTGTTTTCTTTTCTCAAGCCAGGGAGCAGCGAAGACTTGGACTTATCTGCATTGGAATGGATGGACATCGAAGACTTCCAGATGCAGCTGATCGATTTCAAAGCATCCTTATTGTGCGTATCGAAATTTGTCGATTTGCAGAAATCACTAGAAATAATTGAAAACCCATGGAACAAACATTTTAGCATGTTAGAAATCTTTGCCGGTGAAATTTGACTGTCTGAAGATGGCAATAGCTTTGCTGTCTGCATTTGGATCCTACTACTACATTAAATTTGTCACTTATCCGTTTACTACTCAAACCAGGTAGTTGACAGTGCAAATCCAAACACACAAAAATGTTTGGCACGCAAAACTGTTTACATCTTTAAAATTATTCGTAAACTGCGTAATGGTACACGTACAATCACATGCGGAAAATCCCCAGAAAATGATGCTATGCCGTATGCAAGGGAATCACCTGATAAAGAGAAATTAACCATAAATACAAAGACAAGATACCAGAGATGAACACTATCCGGTTTGCCGGTTGGATATCCGACAGGATAGTGAGTTTGCAACAGGATAAGGATATCCAAAAACTGCTTTCAAATGGGAACCGGATAGGATCCGGATATCCGAAACGCTTTTATCAATATTTCGAGGATTAAGACTTTTGGAAAAAGTTGCACATTGCACAATCATTCATTTATTATCTTCAGAAGCATCTTTTCAGCGTTCTGCGCCATGACTCCGAGTCTGTCTATGGTGTA
>JGI24159J19872_10002053_pt1 | contig 23392 bp, 12 predicted proteins | sample Ectturendosymbi4_FD_19872 | JGI IMG/M metagenome (IMG submission 19872) | reverse complement strand
AACGCGCAGCCTGATATTTTTGCAGTTATGAACTGCTGCTTCGTAGCGTTGAGTGTATTTTCCTCCGATATCCTAACCTGTAGCGCTGATAGTTTATTTTCAGTTCAATGACACATACATTTAGGGGAGTGCGTGCAGACGAATATGCATACTATGCCAACAAACTTCGCCAAGACGAAGTTTTGGGGAAAGCAAATTAGAGTGATCGTAGCAACCAAACGCAATAGTTCCATTTCTAACAACTCTGTGTGATAAACGTAAAGCAGAACCAAACCTTCTTCCTTTATAAGGAGTAGCAAAGTCTTTAGATCTTAAATTAGTGCAATCTTGTCTAGGACGGAATATTCGCGGAAAGTTTTGCCATTTAAAGCTCTCCTCGAAGCTGTACTATCGAAAACGGGTAGTTTCTGGCATTTCTATTGGAAAGAGTTAATCTAACTTTCAAAGAGCTTCTACAAGTTGAGGAGTTCACAACGCAAGGGTGCGAAGTCATGTGACAATTTCCATCTGGTGCCAAGAAATTTCCCAAGTTTTTAGGCCACGTTTAGCCATAAGATTTTGCTTTTTGAGTTCATCGAAATTCTAAATGCAAACCAAAAGCCCAGTTAAGGTTGACAGCTTAACAGCAACAACTGCTTTTTGTGTAAGGTCGTGGTTCCACTGACTTTTTCTGTTATTTGAGTTTGTTACAGATTTGAGTTAAGTCAGTGGAGTATCAGTAATTGATTGCAGCACTGTTCTACAGGCTACAATTTCAGTATCACATAAGGGTAAACAGTCTGCTACTTTCGTTTGACAGCGATACCCCTTTTATGTCGTTAATGGCTACGAGATCTTCGCGTGGTTTCTCCGTCAACGCTTCAATAATGTCCCAACATTCGTCCGAGAGAAATTTCACTGTGAGTTTTCTGACTTTATTCTTGCCGGTTTGGATAAAATTTACTTCATATCAAATAAAAAGCACGACATGTTCTGAACAGACTACTTCATTATGATGTAAAAGCTGTAATTCTCTACTATCATACTATCACGTGGGGAACGCAGTGCATTCATGACTTGTCCATCAACGCACTGCTTAGAAAGTAAAATCGTATTGCTGTAAAACCACTTGATACATTTTTGACACGGATACTTTCAAAATAGCACTGCTGTAGAGATAAAAGAGTTGGTAAAAATTTCCAAAGTACGCTTGCTATCTTTTGACTCCACCAGTCTGATATTTCGGTGTGTTGATCTAATCTGAAACAATTTTGGCTTTCTATTACGAGTCATTCAAAACGCACGGGTGATATTTTTAGGACGTTTGCTGTATGCTGTGATTTGGTTATCTCAAAATGCATTTTAATTTATGTCTTCCTACCTTACTCACACGCATAAAAGTCTGGTAAGAACCATTTGCTTTCTTTTACATTCACCACACAAGGTGGGCTCAAAATATCGTGAGTGCTTCTGAGATACTCCTTAACCTTGGACGTATGACGAACGTGCAAGATGTTAGATGCGTTACCATTTAACTGTTCCAAAAAATCGGGGGTTATTAGCATCGTAATCGGGGGGGCGCAAAATATTTTCGGGGTGATACAAAATGGTTGTAACTTGTTGTTGTACCTAACAAACAAACGTGATTTTGAAATTTTAGGGGGTGCAATTGCCCAGCTGCACACCCCTTGGTTGCGGGCCTGACATCGACTATGCTATTTCTTCACCAGCAGGGCTCGTCAGCCGACGAGAGGTGGCGCACTCGGTACCAGACAAGGGAGCTGAACGCACGTCTGAAAGCCCTGCGGATGCGCGGCCGCCGCCTTCACACTGACTTTATGCTGCAAGAGCTCATGGACGACAACGTAAAAATAAGAAAAAGGATGACACTCGCGTAAGAGCAAACGATTTTGTCAATGGACGTTTGGACGTTTTCATACAATATGCCAAGAACGACTCGCTGACAGCTCAACTCTCATTGTAAAACACACTTAACGTAAACCGCCATGCCTTGCAGAATTAAGACAAGTCCGCTTTCTAAATCCAACACTTCGCTATTCTTGCAACCAAGATTTAAAACTTGCCGTGGTGCATTGACAAATGAGAACTGTGATGATTGCAGCATACATTCTAAAATTACCGTTTTTGTTGGAGCTGCACCGAATGTTTGAAATGAGCCAGGCAAGTGTGACCCCACGGAAAGAGCATATTTTAAGATGTGACAGACAGAGATCCAGTGTCAAAAACTTACAATCTTCCTCACAATTTTGTTGAAACTTTTTTGTTTACCGCATTTTACACAAATGAACGCGTATTTGAAAGTAGTTATGTTGGACTCTCGTTTGAGTTAAAAACACATCTCGCGACTGCTATTTAAACAAAGATATATACTTAGGACTTGAAACCAGGTCATCAATTTTTATTGTATCACATCGAGTAGCCATGTTTGCGAATTCGTAGTTAGTTTTTGCTAGCAAGGAGCACATAAAGCGAGCCGCATGTCAGGAAGGAACTCAAAATGTCATCAATGACCAGAATCGCTGCATTATAAACACAAACAAACGTCCCCAAAACGCAAGTGAACAATCACGAAAACCTTGTTTAGACAAAACTAATCTTAGCGCTCTTCGTTTTAGTACCGCCTGAGTCTAAACGCAAGCTAATAGATGGCTTTCATGTTTTCATTCATCACATTTGCTTACTGACTGACAAACAAGGAAAAACGTCTCGTTTCAGTTCTACATAAGTCAAAGTCAATCGATAAATCCATTCAAATAAAAAAATTGATTTGTGAATTGAATAACGCAAGCAATTTTGCGCCTTGATGAATTTTCGGTATCATCGCATTATTTCTAAAATCAACAAACCTGTTTTTCACAGGCCGGGTCGTTTTACCCCCGACAAAGCGTGGCAAATGCTTAACTGCAGGTACTTAAGATTGACCCCCAGCAACGTAAAAACCTTGGAAAAGCTTTGTGGCGATGCTGGCTACGATGTCAGTTACCATCCACACGTGGTGATCAAAGATGCTGGAAAAGAAATTGATACGTCAATACAGGTGTGTCTTTTCAAAGCAAAGCACTACATGTTAGCTAGATAAAAGTAGTTGTGATTAGTAGCTTTCACTTTCATATAACAGCAGTCAAAGTAACTACTGTGCAAACCGGCTGTTTTCTGTTCTTAAGAGTGCCATAAGGCCATGTAGTTCAAACGGGCAAACGAAGCATTGCTTGTAGTTGTTCGGGGTGTGTTTAACTGCAGTAAGATCTACCAAGGAAATAATAAACGGTGCTTCTAGAAATTTCTAACCAAATCTAGAAAAGAATTGGGTTTTATATTGTGCAGGTGACCAATATTTGGTTTCATTTGCACTTTCATTTTTGGCAGGACTGCAACTTCAATGATCAGCAACCAATTTCTCTGCGAAAATGAAGAAAGGAGCTGTACGAAGACAACAAAGCTACACTTAGCCATGCACTCGCAGGAACGCCGCGTGTTTATTTTAGAATGCGGATTTTTTAAAACATCTAAAAATTGTTGAAAGTTAAAAGTTAATTCATTCACCTCAACCAAAAAATGAAGTGTAAGTTTAAACAAAAGAGATAGATTGTTAGAAATTCTACACCACTTTGGAACAACCTCGCAATGTTCTGAACTTGCAGAATTGCATCTCTTCACGTGTAATATTAAAAAAATGTATTGGAGAAGAAATCTGTAATTTGGTAATGTGGCTGCTTGTAGGTTGTTTTGGTATGAATAATTGCATAGCCGCACACGAGAGAACAGACGCATAGAACTGATCCTTAATTTAAAAGCATCAGGTTTTTGTAATGTTTCTAGTCTTCTACGTCCTTCGCGTGAAGTGAAGGACAGAAAAAAATTCGAAATCATATCGTGCTACTTCCTTCACACGTGCGTTACAGAGGTATGGTGAAGTCAAGCAGACTGTTACATTAGAGTAGGCTCATGGTGTATTTTTTTCTCCCAGATTTGTACTATGTATAAGATGCAACTCAAGATTGAAATGGGTAAAATCTGAATGCAAGTAAATAGCTACTTTTCAAATCTACTTCAAAAACGTTCTGCTCAGAGAAAAATTTTCTGTTTTATATTTAATTAGTGAGCACAGAGAAACTTTGAACGTGAACTAAAGCAATTCCTGTCACACAATCTCAGGATTCAGAAGATCCACTCCTACATACTTCCTCTTCCCCTCTGGAATCCTGACTGCTACTTGAAGAAACGCCAACGGCAATATCTCAAGGCACAAAATCCCAACCATCTGCTCCATGAAGATTTGCACGTACAACGCGCTCCCGAAAACTCCGCTCGATTGTCCACTGTCTTTTGTGGAGAAAATCTCAAAGCACATTCACTCACCCCCTCCAGTTCCAGACCCTCTCAAGCTTCAGGAACTCTCTGCAAAGCGCCGCGCAAAGCATGGGTCCAACCGATTTCGCTCTGGCCATGAGCGTTTTTAAAGTCAATCTTTACAGAATGGGACTGGCCGAAGACAAAAACTCTGTGTGTGAAGATACACAAACCGCCAACCATATCCTCAGTCACTGTACCGTGCTGGCTCCATCATGCAGCATCACCAACACCTCTGACAAAGATATGATTGAATATATCAACGCACATTTTCATAACCGCAGATATTAACCTCTTCTCAACCACGTTTATACGATAGAATAAGCAGTTCTTGTTGAATTTTTACTTGCCGCGTCGGGTCGATTCTATCGTAACTGACACCTGTACCCCAGTAAAAAGCGTGGTCGTATATTAGGGTAAGAACATATTCGATGGCAGACCACATACTTGAGGTGACTGTTTAAGAAATAGAGGAAAGACTATCAACACCTTCACCATGTTTGTCGCTGTAAATATATACATCCTTTGCCTGAAAATGAAAACAAATGTCTAGGATTTCGGAAGACCATTTTATAAGAATACAACTAAATGTTTTTTGTGGGAGACTACATTTGGTGAGCAAATATGTAACAGCTTATGCAAATCAAAATAAGCAATTTGTTCACTGTTTCGTTTGGCTTTTCAATAAACACATCCCATCGCACATCGCTAAATAAATCATTTTCGTACAAATGGCTTCATTCGTATTATCTAAGGCTCTGCAAAACTAATCCTTAAAAAAGCCCAAAAATTATAGGTTTTGTTTACTCACTTTTCAGAGGGCACGGTTTCGACGTTTGTGTTAGCATCAGCGTATCACAGAGTTAGAAAAACTATGTTAGCCTCCAGTGTTTATCATCTAAACTTATTAACGTCTCCCACAACATGCTTACGGAGGGAAAGCTAAACAAAGAACTGAATTCACAAGTTCTTCTAAAAGACCCATAATGGGCTTTTAGCTTCAAGCACCTGCATGGCAGCTACCTTATACATTGCGTCAGTTTAGAAATCCTTGAAACTAGATAAAATAGGCCTACAACCATTGTGTATGCTGTGGGCAATTGAAAATCCTACCACTTGAACTATCACGCACTTATTGCAATTACCCTACAGTTTTATGAGATAAATATTCTTTTCAACTTTAGCACTATTGCCGATAACAACAAACTTCTGGAGCTTGCAGTCTGATGGCTACGCTAATAAAAATTACTTCGTTGGGTTTCACAAATCTTCAGCAACAATCACCATGCGTTTGAAAAATCGATTCTAAGAAGCTTTCCTCTATCTACAGAGAATACAGAAATTACGATAAAACTAAAGTTTTACTTTGCGTTCTCTATAACTTTTCAGCTGTTGTTTGAGAGGACGTTACCCAAGTGTAAGAGAGCGAGCAAGGTGAAAAATTAGTAAGGTAATAATTAAATATTTTCCCAAGATTGAAAGCGTGTATTGCTGTATTCCAACCGGAACACTTCGTGGTCCAGTAGTTTGCTCGATCAAGTCGCGTACAAAACAAAGATGAAAAAAACATACTGAAAGAGCAATGGAAAGAATACAACCCATAGAACCCAAGTAAGTGAGCAACAGAAAAAGAGTATAACAGAAACTGTCCCAGCTCCAGGGTCTACGAGAGGGGGTACAAGAGGTACATCGCACCCGGGTCCGGTAGGTGCTGGGGTCCGGGAGGATAAAGTATGGGAGGATAAAGTATGTACGTTTTTTTGCAATCAAATCCAAAATTACTTGGTGTGAACGAGTTGCTAGTATGACAATTAATGTATTTGTAAATCTTAGCAATTGTAGTTGTTTTATCTACTGTATATTCTGTTTGCTATACAAACAAGCTATACAAATTTCGACGAGGGCTCTAGAACAGAGGTGATCACGGAGCCGGATGGACTCCGGGCGGAGTCTACGATTTTTGCTGGAGCAGGACCCGGAGTCCGAATTTTGAATAATAACCAGAGCAGGAGTGAAATTTTCAAGTTTTACAGGAGTCGGATTACCAGATTGTAGCTTGTATCAAATTTAACTTTTCTGTGACAGGCTAACTGTTAGATTGATTTCACGGCTTCATTCGCTTGGTTAAATTGGACAGCGAACGATTCAGTGCAGGCTGTTGAGGATAAGGTAGGGTGGATGACTAGTTTGCTCTATTCTGGCTGGCCAATCATGTTCGACCTAAGGCAAACTAGCTCCAGCAGTGCTTTTGCTTCATGAGGCAAAAGAGACACTGCCTTCAAGTTTTAGGAGTGTAAACAAAAGTTGTAGTGTAAATTTTCAATGCGCCCAGGAACTGGAGTAACTCATTTTGCAACAGGAGCAGGAGCAAAAAAAATGGCTGCGATCACCTTTGTTTGGCATCCATGGCCCAACGTTACCTGGCGAAAACAGCCGTGGCACCGAAAGTGCAGATATACCAAAAAAGCTGAGCATGTCAATAATGTGGTTGTTAAATGAACCAACGAAATGATGTGTTTCGTAAGTGTGCCAAAGAAACTGCATTAGAATTACACAGTTTCATAAAGACGCTTTAACTTTCCGCTGAGAAAGGTCTTGCTGGTAATGCAAAATTGCTTCGTTGAGTTTTACAGAACCTTGCTACTGCAGAGACTGTCGCTAATACTTTGCCTCTCTTCACGTCTTTACCATGAACTTTTCTCAAATTTAGTCGAAACAGCAATCCTCGAAATAATGTCATGAAACGAACATGATGTATTCTTTGGTTTTGCATATCGGATAAGTCTCGTTGATTTTGACGCTTTTGGGAAGTGCTGCGTATTTTGAAAGTATGTATTTTTCGGCTTGGGAATGGGTGAATCAGTTGTTTTTTCAAATCGTTCCATACTTTGCTGCTGCACCATAGTGAAGTTATCCATATGCTCTACATCAGGAGTGCCCGAACTTTCTTCAAGGAGGACCAAATTTGATCATGTAAAGATGCCCGGGGGCCAGCAGTTCCTTCCGACATCTTTGCTGTAAGGTGCAGGTTAGCACAGTTCAGGCATTTCGAAAAAGGTTTGAAACAGGATTTCTCCTTTACAACGGCTTTCATGTTCATATTCACTCCAAGCATATCAAAACCCTACGGGAAAATCTTTAAAGTAGCAAGAAATTGCCGTCGCTCCGTCACAGACACGTAATCCAGGCTTTGGCGTACGCAACGCAAATCTGAAACCTAAGGCGTGGACCGTGTAAAATGTGCCTGGGGCCGCACTGTGGTCATCCCTGCTCTACATCATCAAATCAGGATTTCACATGCACCATCAGTCTCTGACTTTAAAAGTTGTTTAAGTTTTGCGTAACCACACTTCGAAGCCTTGTATATCTTCCTAAATCTCTCAGAAATCCTCTGTATTTACGTCTGCTGATAATGTTCTTATCGCCACTTGCTGTTTCAAAATGATACCGCCTATTTGTTTACATCGTAACCGGTTGTTTGGCAGAATAAAAAAGGTCTGATGCGATATAACAGCCGCGTTTCCAATACAAAAAACTCGTGATGTCTTCCCGTAAAACTTTATTAAATATGAAAATGTATTACTCCTGATCAGCGCAAGGAATTTTTAGATACACAGGTGTTCATAGGTTACATGAAAAATACGGAGCAAAAGGCAAAAGGTTTTAATCGCAAACTAATGAGTTGCCAATCAGATTTTGGCTTATATTTGATCACGTGATTATTTTAAATAAGATTTGTTATGTATAGCCAGACTGTGCTTGATGCTTTGTTTTGATTGTGCTTCACTGCAAACTGCAAAGTTATATTCCTGATGAGACTTCATTATCGGCAGACAGTACTTTTGTACAATCTTATGAGAAACCTGCAAAAGGACAAGAGAGAGACGAGCTCACCAGTTGTCTGCCACGAGTCACCTCACATGGTGGTTCTGTGGCGAATCTGTTGTGTGTTTGTATCAACTTGCAATCTACGTTCCATCAATGCGTTTTAACATCGTTGATATTTTCTGGGAAATACTGCTGTGGTCATGACCACGGTTCCTTACTATGAAGTATGCGATAATTTTTTCTGTCCAGTCCAACTGGATTGAGCCCTGCGATTTCTAATCTGTTGTCAATTTAAAATATCGCAGCGTTATTGACTTTAGGAGTTAAAATGTATGAGCAGGGCCGTAACAAGGGGGGCAGGAGGGCACACTTCCCCGGGCGCCGAATCACTATGGGGGCGTCGACTGACTGCGGGGGGCGCCGAAAAGACCCAACAATGTCACATGTAGTTTCTTCAATATAGTACATTTGCTTCCGAAACACCTCAAATTCGAACACGGGGGCGCCAAACTTGTTTCTTGCCCCGGGCGCCTTCTAACCTCGTTAGGTCCCTGTGTATGAGTGTCATTGTGTGCCAGAGGTGGGACGTAGCGAGCTACTTTTCCAGTGGCGATGACGGTAGCGCCGCTATTTTTTCAATATAAATTGGAGGTAGCAAGTTATTTACAACAGCTGCTCGCTGCTTTAGCGCAAGTGGTGGCCAAAGTAGAAGTTGCACAAGGGCACTGCAGTCCGCAGACGTGGGGAGTAACTTCTTCCCGCTGTTTTGCGTTTATTCTGGACGGTTCGGTAGTGATAAGCGAGAAGCATTAGGAAGGATCTCGCACAGGTCTCGTTTGACCTGAGCGGTCGGTTCTACGTTAGTTCGGAAAAAGTCAGCAGCCGCGACAGCTCTACAGTAGTTGGACTTAGCAGAACAGGTTGCCGGTAAAGCTGCGGAAAAGCAACTTGAATGCTTGGAATAATTATAGCATTAGATCCAGCACTTCGCTCCTTGAGCAACGACGGTGTTTGCTTTGAAGTACATGTCAACATGACAGTTTTTTGGCTTGGGCTGACTTAAGTGTATTTTACTGTATTTATAGGCTAGTACAAGCTTATGTTAACGTTACTGCTTGAGACATGGCTTTGACGGTCGGATGAAAATAGCTCTTTTTAATACTACAACCACATCCTGGTTATTTATGGTAGTTTTAAAAAATAAAGGTACTATTCGAATGTTCGGCAAATATTCAAGCTTTACAAACCAAGGTGAAGAGCACAAGCTTTTAGGCTATTTGAGCACTTCGTTATCGAGTAAGTTACAGATGGCATTAAATGGTGCTGAAGACAAAAAGTAGGATCTGGCTATGCGAGAGTTGATAGTTTTGATCAGGGTCGCCAACCTTTTTGAAACTGAGAGCTACTTCTTGGGTACCGATTAATGTGAAGGGCCACCAGTTTACTACATCTATCATTAATAAAATTAATATTCATCTATGTGAAAACACTGGTGTTAACGCTATTTTATGAACAGGACCGCGGGCGATCCACGTGGTCCGTGCGGGCGACCTGGTGCCCACGGGCACCATGTTGGTGACCCCAGGTTTAGACTTTGAGAAACTCGTGTCAACGTTGAGATGTCCTTCTTGTAATTTGAGTTTGGACTTGGTTGCAAAAACCGGGCGCGCATAGCTTGTTGAAAGAAAAACCAAAACTTATGTTAGTAAATTTAGATAGACGTAATGCGCGTCTCAGTGAAATGCATCAAGGTCCAGAAGCACTGGTTTCAAGCCTTCTTTTCAAAAGCGTTTAAAACAACATTCTATGGACTGTGTGCATTTTCGCAAACACTGATTCCAGAAAACTATGTACCTTGTAGCTTTTGGTGTGATTTGCTCGATTAAACCTCCATTTATAGAGAAGGATGCAGTATGTGCAACGGTTTCTTTGTTGCCCAACGTGGTTTAGGAGCTCGATAACCTGAAAATAAGTAACGTATATCACAAGTCGTGCGATCCTGCACCAAACAGGCTGAAAACGTTTACGCAGATATTAAGTGATAGAAAGTTGATTCAAGTTAAAAATTCTGTTGAAAAATCAATTACTTTTTCCTTAACACTAGTTTTCTGTTGATTTCAAATACCGATAACTTTTATTAATACTCCACGAGCACTGCTTTGCAACTGTGAACTTGTGAGCGCCGCCCTTGCGCTGAAAAGTTCTCTCACGCCTGACTTTTCAGGATGGCAAGGAGGCTGCTTTCGGGGCTGCTTTTACAAGAAACAAATGAACGAATCGTGATGTTTTCATGAATTGAATGTTTGATTGAATCTTGTTCTGGTACGAAAACAATTTCTCGCTTCGTTCCTTAAATAGTGTGATGTTGCTTCCAAGACTGCATGCAGTTTATTAAAAGCCATTTTTAAACACAGTTATTTGACCTGTTTAAGCTTTTGAGCAGACCCGATAGCCAGGTTTTAAGGTTTGGGGGATAAAACGCATTTTTAGGAGAACAAGACTTTCGTTTTTATTTTATGTTTTTTTCTGGGCACAACAAAATGTGGGAGGAACAAAAAAACTGGGGGTCACTGGCCCTGAATTCCCCCGTGGCTACGGCCCTGTCTTTGATAATAACTTGAAAAACGCAAATACACCTTAAGGATCGTTTTCGAAGGTTTTTCAGATAAAAGAAAACGTTTTTGTAATATATGTTGATTTGTTCCACTGTTTCCGGTTGAAAAATAATCTGCCATAAAACAAACGCGATAATCGTGATGTAAAGCGACAAAACTTGTTTGTACAACAATGATCACATTAAAACATGATTGCGGGGCTATTCAAAAATGTTTCAGCCAATTCGCGCATGAAATCCTCAGGATAAGAGAGTTCAATTTTCTTATTGCTGCCCACCGTCCCGAGTTCTTCGCTTAATTCCAGCAAGTAAAACAACGTTGAAAAGGGTCTATGGATTTGTCTGCAGTCTTAGGTTCATTTGCACTCTTTGGTTCATTTGTATGCGTATGCACTGTGAATGAAAAATAACCTATATAATAACTCTTCGACTAATTTAATCAGTTCCAGCTCATGGTTTAAAAAAAAGTACAACCGTAAAATGACAATACTTTTTGAGGAAAATATTCGTTTAAAGGTTAAGGATTTCAAAATACACCCTACTTCGGTGAAAACTGTGGCAGAAAATAATCTTTTAAAAGCACCTAAAGGAGCGGTATAGCGCGTCGCCATTACAATTAGCTAATAGCGGTACGTCGATGTTTTCAAATTAGCGATTGCCCACTTCTGTTTTTGTGTGCCATAACCAAGACGCTGATTTCTTCTTTGGGACACGATAAAACAACAGTGCCAATTCTTAATTCTAAGTCAAAGTGAAACTTGCGCCAAAATATGGCCGAGATTTTCGTCGTTAGATGTCAGTGTTGAGACAATTATGCAACGCGCGGCAAGAAGCGAAATTCCATACAGATTTTCGAGTAAGAACATGAATGGTTGAAGAGGCAGATTCTTTTGTGTTGATGCTGCCTTTCTTGGAAAAACGACAAACAAATTGGTTAGTCAGTGGTTGACAAGGCTGCCGAGTTTAATTAAATCCGCTCTCTTCAACCTCACCTTACACAGGGAAGAAAAGCTTTTATGTGATAAATGTGGCAGGTATGGTAAGTAGCTAAATACACTTGATCTTTCAGAACGAAAACCAAAAAAATATTGGGTCTTGTAGTAACTGTTTATATTCAAACAGGTAGGAGATAATTGAGACGCCTGGACCACTTTCTTATTTCATTCTTACTGATTCCTGCCTCTGAAACATGCATATGCGGTGCGCTAACTACCATCGCCCTGAAAGTCGTGGAATTAATCATGCTCGATGAGGTAATCTCGTTCGGAAGTAGACCTTATTTCGAAAATTTTATCCTCTTTATTAGTCTTAAAACTTAATAACTTCTACGTAGACTTGGACCCAATCCAACACTTTCAGATTGATTTTCTTGGTATGGAACATCTCTTTAATCGGACGTGCGGCCTATACCGACCGCACTTTTTGTAATTTGTTTGTATGACGATTACCCAGGAGTCGCGAAAACGCGGTGCTAGATAAACGTCGGCTTTTGGAACTGTAACTGTCACAGGTGGACACAAGGCACACTCGTGCGTATGTTCGTCTCGCCGATACACCCGAAACAGAAAAGACCGTGCGCAGACACATCTGCTAGAAGCTGACCGCATATCCCAGATGATAGCAAGATATCGTTTCAACCAATTCAAGGTTTCCATCACGCCTTATCACACCCTATTTGCTACTGCCTGACGCCTACCGGCAGTAGTTATGACTGCTGAAACTCACGTCTGTCATGACTGTGGTGCTTGATAAGACCAAGCAATTGCGAAATCAACATCGCACCACCCTTCAAAGCAGTTTAACATTTGAAAATTGGCATGTACTTTTTGGTTGCTTGTTGATGTCGTGCTTTTAGGGATGGTAAGACAAGATGAATAGCAAAAAAGCTTGGCATCTAGAACTCACGCTAATAATGAAGTCATTCTTGACAAGCAATGGAATGCTTTATAAAACTTTGATAATGATTTTGTTTAAACATAGGGTTTTTGCGTCTTTTTTAATAACATCCAGATATTTATTTAAAAAATGTATGATCCAGAACGACAACCACAATGTTTGTAAGCAACATTTCCTTATCAACACCAAAGATTTTGCTCACAATCGACTATCGTTGAAACATCTGAACCTTCTGTTGTTGAATAATTTGCAATGAAACATTTGTTTTCCATTCTACCTCTCAAAGCACTGGCAAAGCGTGTGTGAAACCGAAGGTGTGAAAATTCGACTGTTTTGTTCGAAAATTCAGATTTTTGCGTTTTTTCTCGAACCGTCTCGTGACTTTTAAAAGCTCCAACGGGTTTTCTCTTGCTCGTTTCGAAGCAAACGCAATCTACTGTTATTAGAATGCCAAAAACGCGCCTGCGTGGTCGTTATTGGCGGTGGCCGCAGAGAAAAACAAATTTGTTTGTAAAGCAGCAAAGCCGCAGAAAGCTGACAGCAGTGAAGGGCGTGACGCTCGTGCCGCAAAAAATGCATTTCTCAAACGGTTTCCGTGACCTTGCGGATGTAGACCTTGAATAGTTTGATGCAAAAGCGCTTGATCGTTGCCGTACGTGATCTGTCGGCTTGATGCGTTCAGGTGTCCGGACCTTGTTTGCTGCACGCGTCGCGAAGTGATGTTGTTCCGAAAAAAGAACTCGCGCGCGCTGCCTGTCGCCGGTCAACTATTTCTTCTCACGCGCGCTGGTGGGCCAGTCAAGAAGCGCTCTGAACTGTGCACAGGGTTTATCCCTTGCCGGGAACGCACCTGCTGATGTGCACTGTCAGGGTGAGACTGAACAAATTCGGTTCCTACTACGTGTGGACGCTTTCGCAGCAGCATCGCGAACGGAAAATGTTGAAAGAAAAATAAGTGTTAAGTTTTCATCTGTAAGACCAGGGCCTGCGAGCGACGGCGAAACTCAATCGCGCCGGAAGAGTTTTCGAGACAGAATGCGTTGCTGATGATCTGATGCCTTTGAGTCGCAATTTGTGCTGAGCATCCAAAAGTTGCGCAAATTTCAGATAAGCGATTGAGATGTTATCGCGTCGCGCCTGGCGCGGCTTCCGAACCCGAATATGTGCTTCCGGCGCGAAGACAGGCACAAAAAGCAAACGGAAAGCAAAAAATTTGAAAAACTCCGCGCTGTTGACGCCTGTCATTTTCCTTCACGACGCGAATGCTTTATTCGCATATATGAAGGCTGCGCCTGGAGCTCTTGATATTTGCAATGTACACATGGGGAAAAAACAACCCTGTGCTTAGGGTAAGATGCTCAATACGGTACCGACTTTAATCTGATTTTCAAATTCACCTACCACGTAAAAACAAGCATGGCGTAAAACCGCGCAATTACGGTGATTTCTGGAAAGTTCCGGTGCAATCAAAATAAGATACGCTCGTACAAGAGAAGATATATGAATGTATTCGGTGCATGGTTTACGCAGACCCAAAAGATAAAGATAATCTGATTATTTTCATATTCAAGATATTTTCACATTCGAAGTATACCAACAGTGCAGTGTTTTGTGGCACAAGATAAAAAGGGCATGTTTTAACAGTTCATTAATTAGAGCTTGCGTTTCTTTACGAAAAAAACATGTATTTGTCCTTCAGCAATCTGCAACAAATTTAAACTTTCCTTAAAACATTTCTTTGAAACAACTTGACACGTAAAACGTAGATTGCATATTAAAAGATATATTGCTTCCGAGGACATTATTTTTGTGCGAAAAACCGAGGAGATTATTTTTGTGAGCAGTTTCAAGTATTATAAGACCCGCACGCCAACCTTCCATTTAACTTTGCGTGTAGGATCATTGCAAAACCTTTTAGACGGATGGGAAAAGTTCTGCAAAAGAGCATAAACATTCCATACAATCAAAGCTTAAACCGTACTTGCGGCAGAACTTATCAGTTGCTCAAATGCCGTCAAAATGGTAAAGTTGAAACAGAGACGATTGGGTATCGTAAAAACGCGTATACTCTGTACAATCCAAGTTTTAAAACGATAACGTCAGGAAGCAAACCGCTTTAAGTACCATACGCATTAGAATTTGGATCGGCCGGCACAGCGTGCAACCGTTTGCCGCATCTGAATGAAGCGCTTTTGCGACGTAACGTCGGAGCCCATTATTACCGTTTCTGGCACAACTTTCCTGCAGGCTATGACAAAAAATGGGCCGAGCTGTGCATTTGCAAAGAGGAACTTGCATTGAAAAATCGTTTAAACGCACCACGTTTGAAAGTATTACAAACTAAGGCAAGAAAAAATGCAAGAGTTTCAGTCGTATTTTCACAATGAAGATTGCTTGCCAGTGTGTGTAAACAGATGTTAAAATCACTGGCGGGCTGTTCTTACAGAAAGTGGAAGCGCAAAGGCGTGCCGAGCAAGAGTAAAAGTATTTTTCATAAACCTGTAACATCTAGCAGGCTTTTTCGGTGGTCCGGTTGCCGGGAGCTATCATTTAAAAAAAATCCTCGGTAACGGTTGTTGTTCAACTGTGCGCAGAGAAAGAAGTCGGAGATAAGCGACGGTAGCTATCTGGTATCCGCCATTTTGAACTCGTCTAATTTGCTTGGCCGTACTGTAGCTGGAGCTTATGTTGTTGCAGCGCAAGTTTCCAATAAACAGACAAGATAAAGGTATGAATATGCCATACCACAGCCAGCGGCTGCCGGCAATTTTAAGCAACACCGAAACAAGAATTAGCAGTGCCAGTTCAGATGCAGCCGAAGATACCGTGCAGCAGAGATCTTCGTCGATCGACTTGCCCGTTAACAGCGAAGTCGCTCGCATGGACACTGAGGATCTGGTGGTGTCTGCTGGGCAAGCAGTGCAAATGAGAGCGATGTGTTCATCAGAAATTGATGAAACAAGACGGCATTGCAGCCGTGTGGCGGAAAGTTTGAAGAACACTCACACCGCGCAGGCAGAAGATGGAGATCAGGGAGATGTATTTCAAAAGCAGAAAGAAACGCGAGACAACTCTTTCGCTAACGCTGAATCTGCTCAATTAGGTCTAGGCAGTCAACTTTTGAAGTTTCTTGACGGCAGACATACGCTTCCTTTCACTTCTCCTTGGAACTACTTGCCTTCCGGAAGTTGCCCATCGACAAACCTCGTCCCGGCAAGTCAGCTTACATCACCTCTTGCTTTCCTTAACGCAGGTGCTTTACAACATAGTGTCACGTCGCCGGACCTGTGTCACCCACCTTCACTTTTCAGGCAGCTACCACCAACGCCCTCTGGGTTTCAGTCTTACGACCCATCTGTTTTGTTTGATTTCCCTGGTATGAACTGGTCACAACGTCAAAGCTTGCTACAGTTATCCGCCTACTGCCACCTGTATGGGGAGGCTTGTCGAAACTATTTCTCCTCTATGACTAATCCTACGGGTTTCGCCAATACCGCTGAAAAAGACTCCTTGCTTAATTTTAACCAAGCGAGCATCGCCGCACTGTTGCCTTCTGCTAATGTTGTTGGTGAAGCTCCACAAGCGCTTCCCGAGCGTTCAGACAACTACATGCGATCCAGACGAAAATCAACACCGTCTCTTTCAGATGTTTCAAACTTGTCTGCCGAGAAATTGCGCTCCGGTTCCGCGCAGAAAAATCTGATATACTTCTCTTCAGCGGCCAGTTCCGGTCTCACTGAATCTCGCAAAGCCAGCGAAGACCCGATCCAAAGCTCTCGCTTTGCCAGCCAACTTTCGTCATGGACTAACGAGTTTGCAAGAAAGTTTTCCAACGAAACTCCAGCCTCCAGCTCTTCACCGCCAAATCAACTTAACAAACCGACCGCAAGCTTTGGATCAAGTCTACATTTTTCCACTTACAGCGACACACCTGCCACCACTGGGAGCCAGCTTCCGCTTAAGAACAAAACGAAATCCGCCGCAGTGCGCAACCCAACGCGTCCGAAAAAGCGCTACATTTGCAAATATTGCGGTCGAGAGTTTACGAAGTCCTACAATCTGCACATTCACGAAAGAACTCATACTGACGAAAGGCCATACACATGCGAAATCTGCAACAAAGCATTTCGACGCCAAGACCACTTGCGTGATCACAGGTAAATTGTGTGCTTAGTATGTTTCTTAAAAAGTCTTGGTTCATTTTTACGCTCACACTGAGCTCGGGATTTTAGTTGCAAAATTTCTGTATTCACCCTAGTAAGCCTACAAAATACTACGCAGATTTAAACAGGGAAATATAAATGTATTTGTGTAGTTTCGGGTGTTTGCATGGGTTTATTGCTGAAGATTATAACCACAAGCAAATAGCAACCTTTCCTGCTTCTTTCCAGCATGCAAAAACATTGCCGTTTCGTTTCACCAGAAAACCGGTTGTTGTATGATTTATTTGTTCCTTTAAAGATTTCTTGATTCATGTATGGTTCAAGATTCAGAACACAAAAATTAATCTTCACATGTTTTTAACTCTTCCACATGCTTTGGTACAAACCAACTGGATGTTAGTGCAAGTGACGATGAGGAGGGTTTCTTTTGAAAGCCTACGTTGGTTGCAGCAAAAGTTCTCACTATTGAATAAACCTTTAACGATTAATTAGCTTGTTTCAATGAGTAACACATAAGGAATTTCGGGTTTCAGACAACTGTAACGTCAGAAACAGGCTAAATGTTTTTTTGAGGTGAAATGCTTGCACGCGTTTTTCTCCCTCTTTTAATTTTTTATTAGGTGTGAACGCCTATGCTAACTTACAAGGCTGCCTATTCATTTGCATGCAGTCCATGCACTGCTCGTGATTCTAAAATACCACGCCATTTTGTCGTCACAAACGGCTCGTTAAGAAGCGCCCGCTCTGATATCATCGCTGCAATGGAGTGCCAACGTGAGTTTGCAGGCCATTATGGTGTGAAGTGCTAGAATGACTGTAGGAAATTTCCTAAATCCAGCTGCTGGTGTCGAACCATGGTGAATGTAAGACTAAAATCATTTAAAAATATCAAAATGAGTCAAGCTTGCGAAAGTGCGTACTCAAGCATTACTGCCACTAATGACTAATTATATTATTATTCCGATGTTTTCCGACTCCGAAACCGCCTTATGCCTGGTCGTACACTTCTAAGCAGGTATTGGCTTAGCGAGACAACCCATAGTATAACCAAATGTGAACTTCAGAGGAAATCAATGTCTACCAATGGCATTAACATGACTTTACGCCCAAGTGCAATCATGAAGTTTTTAAATCGAAAAGCTTATTGTCATCGGTACACTGTTCTTAACGTCACATATGAAATATATACAGTAACAAAATTTTCTCCTTTACGGCGATGGTGTTACGTATCGAGTGCGTCGTCAGGTTACAACATTTATGAGCCTTCTGCGCTGCGCTCATAGAGTTAATGGTTTTTTTCTATCAAGCAACTCCTCCAACTTAATATTTGAACGTTTTGAAGTTGGCTCCATGAAATAATTCAACAGTTGCCTTTGGTGGGAGTAAAGTCCGATATTGGCAAGAATATGAAGCGTTTAGGCAGTTGTAGCCGAAACACCTCATTACCATCTGTAATAACACAACCTAAGTAGCAATTTTTTTCATGCGATCGACCTTCGTTCGACATTCGTTTTTCCGCCAGATTGTAAAATTAGTTACTGGCGAAAAACTGTCCGTAGAACTGAAGCACGTTTTCCGTAAAATCAATGAAATAAGCCGCACACAAGTTTTGGCGTGAAAGAATTCCATAAGCAACTGGGGAAAGTCTTTTGGAGTACACACTTTTAATTTGAATCATCAACCCTGGCCACTTCTACGCTGGTCACGATTTGATATTTAGCTTTTCCCTATAACACGCTACGACGTCTTTAAGATGGAGTCAATCCTCAGGGAAAAATCACCGGTAGCGCAAATTCGGTTAGTAGCAACAAAACCTGCAAACGCTTTNTTTAAACGGAAGTCTTTCAGGACAATCCAAATATCACCTGCATAGCAGCTGCAACAACGCCGCAACCAGCTGNTATTTTCGGAAGGGGAGAAATGATTGTAACTTGTACTATGGTCGGGGTGGGGCAAAATGATAGTAATTTGTGTTGCACCTAACAACTAAACATGTTTTTGATAATTTTGGTCGGGACAATTGCCCGATTGCGGCCTCCCTGCATGGGGACATGAATTAAAACATAGATTCCAAGCAATAGGCCAGTTGCGTCTCAAATCTTTCAAACCAGTTTTGCCAAAACGCAAAGAGATCTGAAACACCACCTAAAACTCCGACACTTGCAATCTCAGCAACTTATCAAGGGTCACATTTCAAATGTTCGCCTGAAAACACATGAAGAATGTCAAACGATTTAGGACAGCGTGGTCCAAACACTGGCACGTGGGCCGCATGCGGCCCGCGGACAGTTTTTGTGTGGCTCGCGAACGCTTTCTGCATGCCGTATTGTACACAAAGTCATAAACGCATTGTATTAGCCACACAGCCCTTGCAAGTCATACATCATTGAAATGCAGGTCAATATGTAAATATTAGGGGGCAAAAATATCTTTTTATAATTTATGACGTTACAACTTACACAAGCTAACCTCTAGGCCAGGCTAACGCTGCAGTACTCCGTTACCACAAAGCATGCGTTTAGTTTTTATGTTTTGCAAGCAGAGACTCTGTAATTAATTTTCGAGCTATATTAGATGTACATTGTGGATGAAGTAATATTTAGTCAAGTATAGCAATTAAACAAAAAATGAGTGTCAAATAAAAAATACTAGGAGAAAAACCGAAAGTTCAATTCTTACTGGGAGGAAAGGTATTTCTTGGCCAATAATAATGGCTAACCACAGTGCCTTGTGAGGTTGCAAGTGATATCCGTTCCGAAAGAGTTTTTATTTAAAGAGGCATTACAGCACCAAACACGAGAAAACATACGGGAANTGCCACGAAAATTCTANGGAAGCAATTTTGAAATAATTNAAGGGTAACCAACCAGGAGGGTTGGTTACCAGGAGGCCTGCAACCAGGAGGGGCAACCGGGCAATTGCCCCCGCTTAACAGAATTTGCACTGAAGATGTGCTCCATGTTCGTAATTTGCGAAAGTGCTTTCTCAATTATGAAGCGATTGAAAGGCAACACAAGAAATACAATGACTGATGAAACCTGCATGCCTGCTTGCGTCTGCTGACTACGAAAATTGAAGTGGACATTGACTTTATAACCAAAACCAAGAAACAAAAACTGTTTTGTTATTTTGTTGGTGTGTTGTGTATCTTTTTTCTAGCAGAAAATCTCTATTTTGAATGGCAAACAAACAAACAGAAAACTTAACAAATATCCTAGAATCAAAAATTCCGTTAGGCGTACAGCAAAAACAGGTCTGTTAGAACAGCAAACGAGTCTTTTAACTGCGATGGAGTTCCTCTCTTTGCGGTCCGCAAATTTTTCCTCAAACCGTAATTTGCCCCTTCATGCTCGCAGTCTTGGACCACCCTGATTTAGGATATTCGCAAACAAAAGTAAATTTAGTACAAACTGTTCACTGTGTCCACCGTTTTTACGTTTAGTTTATTGCTGACAAGCGACATTCCCTTTGCAAGAACTCGGAGCAATTACGTGGCGAGTTTGTCTCGTTTCGTCTTTTACCTAAAGGAGTAAGTGACTTTGTTGGAGAGGGAACGGTCTGTGTTCACTTTCAATGTTTCATACCCGAACTAATTTTTAGAAACTTGTTTGAAGGTCCAAGGTTTATTTTTAAACTAACGATTTACTTGCGTTTGGGTAACAATGAAATTGTTAAGGTAGCCACCTGTATAAAAATGCAAGCAGTACTGCTCGTCAAGTTCATCAAGGTTTTATGCGAAGAGAGGCAAAAATGCGTAGACAAACTTCGTGCGATTATTTTCGTTGAAAAAAGCAATGGACGCTAAACTGTCAGGCTGCCGTTTTTTCTGAGGATATCTTTTGGTAACGAAATGCTGCAACGAATATTGCATTTCAAATCGCTGAAAAGCTTAATGGGAACAAGTTTGATCTAAAATCTGTGGTTTACTTAAAGCTGTTTGATGACATGAATAGTTTGGTGATGACGATATCTAAAAGTTGTGTGGTATAAACACAGCAGTGACCATCCGATCATCAACCGTGGCGCAATTAACGTTGCTTCATTTGAGACAAAGCGCGCATTTCTTGCAAATCAAGACAAAGGACCAGAAATCTTTTTTGACAACGCAAAAATCACCGGAGAAACAACAACATAGTCTGAGGGAAATTTTTTTCGAATAATTGATTTTTTTTAAACACAAACCTGCATTTGCCCTGTTACAGAGGAATACTTCCACTTCAGGTTTTGAGCGGAGACACAACGTAGGAATATGTGAAGTTTCTCGTAAACGGCTGCATATTTTGGCATTTGTCGACGCGTGGTACCAGCAATATCTTTACTGTTACGCCGCCAAGAAGCAAACGTTAATAAGGTGTGAGTAATAAAAATGTGTTCCAATACAGTTGCTGATGCGTTGCGAAGACAACCGCTCCCTATCGATTATAATTGAAACCTAGCAAAAATACAAAAGAAATGAAAACAGTGAAAAAGTTGAAATAAGTTTTTTGAAAAAAAAAGGATTACAGCAAAACATTACAATTTGTTTACAAACTGTTTTTTTACTGACATGCATTTGCATAGTCAGTCACATGAAGGAAACAAGTGGAGTGTTTTTCACGCATAAGAAGGTATGCTCAGTTTGCCGGGACAATCGGGACAACATGAAACTCTGAAATGCTGTCAAAGCTCTTGTGAAATCAAAACACCAGCTATAGTCAAGATTGTATGTAATTCATTTGTAATTTTAACAGACAGTCCTTACCCGCTTGTTTTCGAGGAATTGCATGTTAAGACCAGCATTATTGGTTCCTATCTCGAAAAGGAANTTTTCGGGCAAACGACTGTCTTGGGCTTTGTACAATGCAAAAATATGTGTTAAAACGATCGGTTAAAATCGGCAGTCGTGTNAACAAATTTTCATCCACTTCATAGCGTTACATGTAGTTCTATTAAAAGNAAAGTGGTTGAACAAGCATCTTATTTGCGAGAATGTCATGAGCAAAAATCGCTGCTGCTTCGATCACGATAGGCAGAGCACTTATTTGAATATTCGCTGGTCGCAAAGCATGTGAAGAAATGCGATCGGCAGTTAAAAAAGAAATAAACATTGAAACTTACTTGCACATTTTGTAACAGGGAAATTGTTAGCTACACTGAAAATTGTATGGTATTTTCAACATTTTCTTGTGGTCTACTAATGCCATCCAAATGTTTCAATCGGCTTTGTCTTGCGTAGCCAGCGGTATTGAATTGCCCGATCACATTGCCACTCGGACATAGTAGCAAAAATGACATCAGGTCTAGTTCTTATTTCAATGACAATTGATACTCAGATCACAACTAAGGTGGAGTGGTGGGATGGGAAACAAATATCCATGTCCAGCACGTTTTGCATAGCCACAACAACGAACTGCTTGTGACATAAAGTTGGCTTTTTTCATCTTCTTAAAGTTATTTCTGGACGATTTGAACAGTTAAAATCAGCAGTCTGAAATTTCGTCAGTTGGAAGTAATTGGTTGGCACAAAACTAGACGAAAGCTTCCTATACGAACAATTGAATTTTTAGCTTGCTATGACACAACGTTTTGTGAACGCGTTGAAACAGGTTCGCGAAGGTATGCCATTGCTTGTGGTGCAGTAATTTAGCAAAATTTGCTTTGTCTTGAAACCACAAACTTCTTTATATCCCAGTTTCACTTGTGATAGAGCATTTCCGACAATTTGAAGGTGCAATTAAGCAGGGCCGCAACCAGCTGATATTTGCGGGGGTGAAAAGATGATTGTAACTTGTTATTGCGTTATTTTCGGGGGGGTGATTGTAGCTTGTTGTTGTACCCAACAACTGAACATGTTTTTGAAAATTTCCGGGGGGGCAATTGCCCGGTTGTCCACCCCCTGGTTGCGGTTCTGCAGTTAAGAATAAGACCGTCACTAACCGGCACAATCACCACCACTTGCCTCAAGGGTAATAATTCTTTCGTAACCATGCAGAAAGACAAGTACTCAGCGGAGCGTGAGTGTCAAAGCTCTGACGCTTAACAAGTGGTTAGCTGAATCATACCGTGATGCAAATGTCAGATCACATTACTTTACGGCTGATAAAATCATCAGAACGAAGCAACTTCTGCCGACTTTTTGCAGAACACAAGCAATACAGTAAAATTTTTGTCAAAAGGTCTCTGGTACGATATTTTGGCCAGAATAGAAACCATATTCGATGTGACAAACACACTGGAATTTTTTATAATGGAAGCGTTGTCTGCTTCGTTCCATTATACGTTCTTTGAGCAAGCATGCTAGACGCGAAGCATTTAAAATTACCCACTTAAAAGAACTACGTTTTTTGCAAACTTACTGATGGCCATCGACTTTCTCAGTTATGTGGATAAGTAAAAGAATAACAAATTGCATTAAACAGTTATGTGGATAAGTAAAAGAAAAACAAATTGCATTAAATGTTATGTTTCGGTGACAATCCATGGTACACCACCGCTCAAATGTTGCGCACTTTTCTGTTTCCGCGTGAAATTTCAAAACGCACACGGATATAACATTTTCTTG
>JGI24159J19872_10002048_pt1 | contig 23420 bp, 17 predicted proteins | sample Ectturendosymbi4_FD_19872 | JGI IMG/M metagenome (IMG submission 19872) | reverse complement strand
TGTATTGTCTGTTTTTATCAACCTGTGTTCTGCAGAGTGTGTGTGTTCATACTATGGACTTCGTGTCTGCTAACAAACAAATAAATTAAATTAAATTGCTTACTTATCATCATGATCCATTTGTAATATCAATATAATTCGTTAAATGAAATATAATTTATGATTATTGCCGGTAGCATGATAGAGAAGTATCAGATGTGAGTCGGTACATTAAGCAGACGAGTATCTGTGAACATGGACCCTGGTACAGTTCAGATGCGAACCCACTTGAAATTACATGCTGTACCTAAATAGGTTCTAGTCTTCACACTATACAGTGGAGACTAAATAACCTTAAACTAATCTAATTTCCAGGTGCTTGCAAGATGAATTTCTATCTTATTCCTGTGTTCCACGGAACTTTGTTGTTATACAAATTTGGTTTTTGATATTGTTCCGGATGACAAACATTATTGAGGTACATGACTTTTAAAGGTAACGCACGCATTGGCGTAACTGACGGGGGCAGAGGAGCGATTCACCTCACCAGTGTAGCTGGCACATTGCCTACTACAACTACAAGCTGTACAACAAAAACAAAACTTAAAAAGCACACAAAGTTGTATAACAAAAATCCTAAACAGGAATCAACATCAGCATCAAAAAGCTGAAATAAATGTTGACTAACATCAAAACAAGTCAAGCATAAAACATAAGCTTTCCATGACCAGAAGCATGCTTTAAGCATACTTTGATCACACATTGACACACACGTCCTGTCATGCTTCAAACAGGAGAAACAATGGCGGCGTTGCTAGGAAAAATGACGTCGAACCACGCCCCAATCCGGCGAAAAGCTGGAGAAACAATGGCGGCGTTGCTACGCAATATGACACAGAACCTATCAAGAGATACCATTCAGATTAATGAGGTTTTATGAACCTTTTGGGAATTTCCCGAGCGAAAATTCAGTATAAATAAGGCGATTTTGGCCGTAGAAATTTAGATTGGTACTTACGACCTTCTGACGGTACTAGTCTCCTTCTGGAGTTTAAACTTTTCAAGTTTTGTTTTGGAAGTAAAACCAACTCTGCCTCACTGAGGTTAAAGTTGATTGGAGCTCTGCTGAGGTCGCCCACCATCGATCTACACCTCCACAACTAAGAGTTTTTGACTGGGTAAGTCCTTGAGAAAAGCTTGCTTGGACAAAACGAATGGCATTGTCCGGGTGAACTTATGACACTCAGGGCCGTAAAACTGGAAACTCCAAAACACTGTTTCCTACAGTCTCCAAAAATGTTCAGGTCAACATGAAAACTTGCTTTGTTGACATTAAGCCTCAAAATGCATTCTCAAGCGAACGGTTTGAAAAACGTGACAGTTGCATAGGAAACTGGTTAATTCTGTAATTAATGACTAAACTCTAGTCGAAAAACTTCAACACGATCAGACTTATTCAAAAAGCTGATGTGAACATTAACGACCTGCATTGGTAAGCAGTACATTTTGAATTATGTTATAGCATGTAGGATACTTTTAGCACGTAGGACAGATTTGCTGGTTGCAGAAGTTGTTGCATGAAGTGTTCTTGACTGTGAATCTGATTCGAGAGAATTCCTTTATGAAACATTTGTCTTATATTGGTGTACACCTGTTGTTGCTTTTGTTTGTGTATCAACTCAAATAAACAACAGTCAATAAAGATAAAACCAATTGCGTCTACTGTCGTTGGAATATTTAAAGAGGTATCAGAAGTAGGTCAGATGGTTAAAGCAAGTCATGAGACTTGTGACAACTGTCTGAGATCTGGGAATAAAACGGACCCAACCGTTGGAATACTACCCTATCCAAAAACGACGTTTTTAGTTTTAACATAAACCCGAAACCTTCCGTTACAAGGTAAAATGTGGAAGCATTGTGTCATGTGGCATGACACGCTATCAATCAAACGGATACAGCAAAGTTCGATTAGACGGATACAGTAAAGTAAAACAGGGGTAAATTACGATTGGATCGATGATGGTAGCCGGAGTCTGAACAGGAGTCGGATTCTCAAAATAAAAAAATTGCCGGACCTGGATTCAAAAATTTTGGAACAAGAGCGGAATCGGAGTCTGAAAAAGTGACTCCGGCCACCTCTGATGCTTAGCGTCGACGGTTCGACTCTCTCTTTGGTCGGCTCAGGCGACGTAGCATTATGGCTGCAACATGCTCTGGCTCGAAACTCTACTGAAAACTGGAACTAAAACTAAAAACTAAACTAAAACTCAAAACAAAACTGGAGCTGCTCAAAGATCCCTGATGGAGGCTTTGACTCACAAGAGGTTTTGAGAAACAAAGCAGATTTCACGCGTCATTGTGTTTACAGTGGGACACAATTTCGCGTGAATTTCACGCGCAAAAGTTTTCTTACGCATATCACGCCAAAACTCCTTGTCACTCACGATATCTCGTCGGATCGTCGACAACAGAGGCCTATTTATATGGTCGTGCTAGCAAGTGCGGTCGAAGGGAGTTTTGACGTCAAAAGAGCTCAGTGCAATTGAACCAAAACGAGAACGTTGTAGCTGTGCGTTTACATGCGCTTCAGAACGACTGGGTTGGGTGTTCTGTGCTGCTGACTTCAGGCTAACGTCGCTAGATTCACGAGTAAACTAATTCTTTTCGTCGTTGTAGAGCTGTAGGTTTTCCAGTTACAAAAACAAATGACAAACGGAGATTTCAGTCTTCTGCGATAGCACTTAGACTGTTAGAGGCACAGTAGTTATTACTTTTCACAAAACCAAGCTTGCTAGGTTGATGAAAGGCAAAAACACTAGGCCAGGATTACGAATCATTTCTTTGCACAGGTTGCTCGCTGCAACGTTGTCATTTCAGCATGCGTCAGACAACACAAAGGGATTATCACAGTCCTACAGATACCTACTACAACACCCAATTTTCTGCAGTTGAAATACGATTAGATTGCATTCCAGCAAACATGGTGCCCTACAGTACTTTTTGGAAGCAAAGCACCATTAGCAATTAGCATAATAATACTAGGCTACCAGGCTGTTAATTTTGTATGTAAATTGCAACAGCATTTTTCTGTGGACAATATTGAAATCCAAAAAGTGCAGTGAAACAGTAGTCTAGCGTACTACAAACTTGAAACTGTAGAACCAGGTCATGTTACGTAGCCTACAGAATTTCACTACACACACTCCACAGTCACACAGCGGTTTGATCTTGATGTTGTTTTTACTGCAATATGGATTGCAAAACTAAGTTAAATCCAACACGTACCATTTCAAAACTGCAGACGTGATTTAAATTCAACCATGCATCATCCAACCAACGCAGGCGTTATAACGACTGCCAAACCTAAAGCGGCTGCTTCACGAACACACTTTTACCAGGGAACTCACTTACGAACCAAGCAACTACGAGCGTGCTGTGCAAGTATCCTCACTCTTTCCCGAGAGCTTTTTCGATCACTCAAGCAGTTGGTGATTCAGCACTAATCATGTCACATGACCAGGAAAGTGAGCTGATTAGCTCATTTAAAGCGCTATGTAAAAAGCCCTAGTGTTGTCAACTGGGATGTAACATATCTTAAATTTGGTATATTTTCAATTTCAAAGTGCTTGGTATATAAATATTGCGTTTGGTATATATAGAGTTTTTGGTATATTTTTGACATATTTCTGTCTGAGAGTTAATTGGAGTCTTTAAATCAAAATTTTGGGTGCAATGCAAAAGTGCAAACATACTCCCCAAGTCAGTGTTGAAGCTATGTATGTTATGTTGTGCAGTAAAATTTCAGTGATTTTGCTTACATGGGAGTCAAGGTTGAATTTTCCAGCAGTTATAAATTTGACGCTCAGCTGAAGTTAAAAAAGTACCGTAGAAAGTAGAAATTGAGCTTGCAGCTTTAACTCCATCACGCGGCATGATCCCAATGCTCAACCACTGAACCAGCTGTTCATAGAATCAATCATGATTCATAGACAAGTGAAGTACTAAAATAGAATAGCATGCAAAAAAGCGGCATTGTATTTTACTTTTTTTTGTTACAGATAAATTTGGTATAAATCTTTCTGTTCTGAGCCGGATGGAATGAATATCATGCTGAAAAGTTGCAATGGCATGGTGACGCACAATTTTTCGCAAAAATTATTAAAAGTTTGTAATGACTTTTCATGACTTTTTCCCCATTTGTCAACTTTGAAAATGGCTTCATTGCATGAATAAAATAAATCAGTCTGTGTTGAAAAATCTTTCTATGCAGAACCAGATGAAATGAATATCACACTAAAAATTTGCCATGGCAATGCACAATTTCTTGCAAAAACTGTAAAAGCCTGTAACGATTTTTCATAACTTTTTCCTCATTTATCAACTTTGAAAATGGCTTCATTGCATTAGTATGAACAAAATCAATCAGTCTGTGTTGAAAAACCTTTTCGTTCTGAGGCGGATGGAATGAATATCACACTGAAAAATTAGCATGGCGACATACAATATTTCACAAAAAGTACAGTATAAGAAGTTTGTAACAACTTTTCATGACTTTATCCCCATTTGTCAACTTTGAAAATGGCTTCATTGCATTAGTATGAATAAAATAAATTAGTCAAAAACTATAAAACCCTGTAACAATTTTTCAAAACTTTTTCCTCATTTATCAACTTTGAAAATGGCTTCATTGCATTAGTATGAACAAAATCAATCAGTCTGTGTTGAAAAATCTTTTTGTTCTGAGCCGGATGAAATGAATATCACACTGAAAAGTTGGCATGGCGACCAAAATTTTTTCCAAAAAGTACAAAAAGTTTGTAACGATTTTTCATGACTTTTTCCCCATTTGTCAACTTTGAAAATGTGTTCATTAGATTGGTGTGAATAAAATAAATCAGCCTGTGTTGAAAAATTTTTCTGGTATCTACCAGACAATAATTTTTCTGGGTGAAATCACAAATGTTTTCGAACTTTTTCAAATTGTTTTTCACAGTTCACCTGGAATATTATTTAAATTTTATTGTTATTACCTTCTACATGCTATTTTGTAACCTGATTTTGTCTCCTGGACAGTATTTTATCCCATTCTGGATTGGCGAGTTCTTGTTGTTTGGGCGATTTTTTAAAATGTTGGCTGAGCGGACTGTTGGCTAACTTTACCTGGGTGGTGTTGAAGCTATGTTATGTTGTGTAGTAAAATTTCAGTGATTTTGCTTAACATGGGAATCAAGGTAAAATTTTCTAGCAGTTATAAATCTGACACTCTGCTGAAGTTAAAAAAGTAGAAATTGAGCTTCCAGCTTTAACTCCATCACGCAGCATAATCCCAATATAAATATGATATATATTTGGTATCTTTTTGGACTAGATTATGGTATATATATTCATTGTAAGAAGAGTTGGCAACACTGGTCAACAACTGTCACGGTTTCCAGTCTGGGCTCTGGCGACCAGATACTACTGTAGTGTATGGTCATTTAGTCTGCTCACTGCTCAGTCTAAACTACAGAACCAGTCTAAACTACAGAGCCAGATGTGGTTGTTTAGACCAGTACTTCCTATCCACTGGGTTGCAGTTACACAATGTCTGAAGTGTAGCCCTGCCAATGACTCTCCTAGAAAAATATCTCGTGCTTTATGCTGTATTTTAATAATAATAATCCGGTCACATGGCCTAGTGGTTTAGTTCCAAGCCTTAGTCTGTGGATTGAAAGGTCAGAGGTTCAAACCCGCAGCAAGCCACAATCTCTTCTGCAAGCTAATTCAGGGAAGGAGAGAGAGGCCTCCACAAATCCGGATGACCCACACACCCCAACATGGAGAATAATTACAAATATGTATGAAACGACGCCGGCTCAGACATCTCCCTGATCAACAAGGTCTGCACCGGTTGTTACACCCTCAGGATGCTCTGGTGATAAGTCAGCTACTGGAGGTAACCCAACCATCAAACGTAGGAAATGGACACGCCAAGATGCCAAGTAAGTCATGACCTGCTACTTCCTCAGTGATCCAACGGCACGGGGTTAAAAAGAATGCACACAATCTGGAAACAACGTAATCCACATTGGGTCATCACAGAACAACAACTATTGGACCAAAAGTGAGTCATAAGCTCCACTTCAGTTCTCAGTGACCCAGAGCTAAATCAGTTAAAACAGCAGTTGGGATAGGAGGTCAAAGCCAGGACAAAACAGATCAAAGCCAGGATAGAACAGTACAGGACACCACAAATCTTCCACATGCAGGAAACACAACTGCACAACAACTCTAAACAGTCATGATTCACACCCAACACCTGCTGATGCAAGAAATGACTCTACTAGATACCTAACTAGAAAACCACCTGGTTATATTAGGTACCCCAGGAAGATGCAAATATAATTTTCATTGTATTTCTATTCATGAGTTAGCTTGTTTATTTTATCTTGTTTATTTGTGAGTTTTTTTGTGTTTGTTTCACAAATGAATGAAAAGATACAGGCAGAATGGATCAACACAACCTCAAATGCACAACCAAGAAACCCATTGTGGGTAGATAAACAGGAGATGCAGCAGATAAAGCACTTGACAGCTGAAGCTAATCATTTAATCCATATGATACATACAAAGAATATCACAGAAACTAACGCTCACATATATGCCATGTAGCCAGAGTAATAGCACTACATACATCCACACAAAAAAACAGTCAGAACAAACACAACACTCAGAATTCCACACCACCGTGGAGAAGAAGGCCAGAAAACAAAATCAAGAAACTGAGAAGACATCAGAAAAATGGAGAGTGCTAGGAAAGGAAAGTCCAGAATAGAGGCAGTGATAGTGAAGCAGTATAACAGGAATGTATGTCTGAAATCTGCAATAGAAGATGCACAGCAGAGGTTGACAGCTATATCTCATAGACTTCAGAGGTACACTGCCAGAACAGAGCAATACAAGATAAATAGAATGTTCAACACACAGCCTGGAAGAGTATACTCCAACTTCCGAAACCAGAATAATAAGGAAGAAGCAGAAATCCCAGACAAAGAAGAAACGTATAGATTCTGGAACAACATGGGGAACACCAAAAATCCACAACACAGCTGAGTGGACACAGGAGGAATACTTGGATGTTCCAACCCAGCAAGCACAAAGAATCACCAAGGAAGACATCAAGAAAAAATGCAAGAAAATGGCAAACTGGAAATCTCCTGGACCTGACCAGGTTCAAGGATACTGGCTCAAACATCTCATCAGCCTGCATGAAAGACTGCCACAACAACTCCAAAGTATCCTCGATGATCCTAGCTGCATGTCATCATGGCTTACAACCGGAAGGACAGTGCTCATACAAAAGGACCAAACTCAAGGAAACAAGCCGTCAAACTATCGACCAATCACTTGCCTTCCAACAACCTGGAAGCTTCTCTCAGGAATCCTAGCCAATCAGATCACCCAGAACCAGCATGACATCCTAGCATACTAACAGAAAGCAAGTCGATCTGGGTGCTGAGCTACTAAAGACCAGTTACTGATCGACAAGGTGCTAACTGCAGATGCCAAAAGAAGAAAAAACAATCTGGCTATGGGATGGACAGACTACAAGAAAGCATATGACACAGTGCCACATTCCTGGATAATCCAAAGCATGGAGCTTCACAAGAGCGATCACAAGATCATCAACCTTGTCCAGCAACCAATGAGAAGCTGGAACACCACCCTAACATCAGGCGGCAAGCACCTTGCCAACATCAAGATCAAACGGGGAATATTCCAAGGAGATGCACTGTCACCACTGCTCTTCTGTGTAGCCATCAACCCACTAAGCTACATCCTCAGAGATGCCAAGCAAGGATACATGCTAAAAACAGGCCACAAAATCAATCATCTACTTTACATGGATGATCTGAAACTGTACGCCAATAACGAAATAGATTTGACAGCCCTGATTGAGACAGTTCCAATCTTCACAACAGATATCTGCATGCAGTCCAGACTGGAAAAATGCGCAAGGCAAATCATCCAACGTGGAAACATCAAGATAACGGCCGGATTAAATCTAAACATATGAAAAATCAAGGACCTTGACATTGAAGCAGGTTACAGATATCTGGGCATACTCCAAAACATGCAGAACAAACAAAAAGAAGTCAAACACAAAGTAACAACAACCTACAGAAAAAGGTTAAGGCAGATTCTCAAATCACACCTCAATGCCAAAAACAAAATGCAAGCCATCAACATATATGCAATGCCAGTGATCACCTACACAGCAGGAATCATAGGCTGGAACAAGAAAGAGATGCAGAATCTAGACAGAATAACAAGGAAGACAATGAAGATGTGTGGAGGACTTCACCCAAGAGCAGACATTCACAGGTTGTACCTTCCAAAAAAAGAAGGCTGCAGAGGATTGAGAGAAGTTGCAACAACAGTCAGATTCCAATGTGCAGGATTACAGGGATACATCAGCAAAGCAAAGGAAAAAGATCCTCTGATAGAAGCAGTTTGGAAACATCAAGCAATCAAAGGATACGAACGTAAAAAAGAAGAAATGGAGAACGGGAAATTGAGAATACAACAAAATGGATCAACAAACAGTTACATGGACAGTACAAACGGCAAGTACCTGAGATCACATCAATGGATAATGCTTACAGATTGATGCGAAAAAGCACAGGATTCAAAATAGAAATAGAAGCACTCATAACAGCAGCACGAGACCAAGCACTGGACACCAAGTGCCACAAGGTGAAGATACTCCACACAACAAGTGATCCAAAATGCAGGATGTGCAAAGAGAAGAATGAGACAGTAGCCCACATAGTGAGTGCGTGCTCTAAGGTAGTAGGAAGCTTGTACAAGATGACACAACAACATAGTCAGCAGCAATTCACCACAGCATATGCCATCACTACGAGATCAAAACGACAGATAACATCTGGCTCCACAAGCCCAACCTGGTAACAGAGAACAACAAAGTTGAGGTACTGTGAGACTTCGAGATCAGAACGGACAGACAGATACAAGCTCGCAGACCAGACTTAGTAGTAATAGACAAGCAGACGGAAGGACTCATAATAGATGTAGCAATACCAAACGACACACACATAGTAGAGAAGGAAAGGGAGAAGATAGAAAAGTATCAGGACCTGAGGTTAGAAATACAAAGAATGTGGAACATCAAGGCTAGGGTAGTACCAATAGTAATAGAATCTCTCGGAGCAACCAGCAACAATCTGGAGAAACACCTCCAGGAGATCCCTGGCAAAAACAAGATCCCCGACTGGCAAAGACAGCAATACTTGGTAGTACACACATCCTACGAAAGGTGCTCGATCTCCCAGAGTCAAGGTAAGACTCCAAGGTCAGAGAAAAACACCTACCTGAACACAAGAGTTGGGTGAATAACAAGAGTTCATAATAATTCATTTACATTGCAGATTCATGGTCGATGTCACAGGCACAATGGAACATCACAGGCCTCACTGAGCACAAAAAATGGTTAGCCATAGCGTAGTACAGAATAGGTGTTTACGCACAACCAACACTGGTAGGAGCAAAACACTTCAACAGCGCCCCAAGCGTAACATCATTCACCCATCAAGTACACTATACAGGGATCCATCACTCAGTAATGGGAGAGAAATTAAGGCATTCTAACATGTCACATGAAACTTTATCTCTTACTCTATTTTTTTGTTAAAAGTTTATAGTTTTATGCTTGCTTTACCCTGTTCTCATTGCTTAGTCAAGTATTTTACATTGTAGAATGATCTCAGCCATTGATTTAATGAATTTTTGCCAGTATTAATATTACTAAGTGACACTTAATAAGTGTTTGCCATTGATCGTTGTTAAGGTAGGTGTGAATAATTTTACTTTTCATTCCAATTGGTATTTCATAAATTTGAAAATAAACCAGTGAATTTTTGTTTAGTTTTCGAATTTGAAAATTCGGTACCTCCTTTTTCAGGCTTGCTCTGCCAAATTTTGTGCATTTTAAGTATGTGTGATTTTCTGTGGCCAATTTGTATTGGATTAGGTGGCTGTGGGAGCCTTTGATTCTACTGTGATTTTGCAAAGATTTGTTTTGTCCTGGTGTGCTTTTTAGCACAAAGTTTATGGTGGAGTTATTCATGTTAGCAGTATATTCTTGAGTTCCTCTGTCTTCCAAGGTGATGCCTAGTCGCCGTTTTCCTACAAAGCAGTCAGTGGGAAACCGAAACAGGTGTGTTGTCTGTGACTAAAGTTTTACATTAAGAAAGTGACTTCAACTGCTTATATGAAGCTCTGATTCTTTATGCAGTGTGGGAGGAATTGGTCAAGTAAAAATATTGTAGTTGCAAAAACCCAAGGGTTGTTCATGTGAGTTATTATTTAAGCATCAGCATGGCCTGGTGAAACCTGGGCATTTACATATAATACTTGTAAGAAAGGCATATTAAGCAACACACGTGTTGTGCAGTATTGGCTAATAAACACATTTTATTAATTCGATAGCCAGTTGTCCACAGTGACCTATAGGTATCCTGTGAAAGACGGATATCCGTAAGTAGCAGATCTTGGTTGCAGATATAAAATGATGTGACTGGAGTCGTGAAAACTGATATTTTACGGTGAGTAGTGACACCACAACATTAGTAAATATACTATTTGTTGCTAGCCTATGCTTACTTTTAGCCACCATCCCTCTTGCAACGAGATTATTCCATTCTTGACAACAAACTCCAGTGGGACCGAAATTTAGGTTTCAACAGTTGTAAAAATATAAAAAATTCATAATTTTTAGCATTACGTGTTTGGGGGAAAATTGTATTAAATTGCAACGACAAATATTTTTTTCTATTATAATTTTACCTTTATTCATTGTGTAACGAGGTATTTTTCCACTCCAGTCACATCATCACACATCTGTTAATGATATCCACACTGACGGACATCCGTTCTTTACATTATATCCCTATTGTACAGTCACATTTTTATTAAATTCTAGAAGTTGTGTCTAGTAAGTTCAGCACTGAACTGAAATTAATGGTTTAAATAGTTTTATAGTGCTTTGTTCAAATCTATTTGGATGAATTTATGACAGCACATCAACGGCAAGCTTTGTATGCAGAGTTATGTGTTGTGCAGGGGAACACCATTTCATGCACGTAGTCCACAAGTGCACCACACTCCCAACAGCACTCCATCAGCAGCTAATGTGGGTTTTGCACATGAAGATGAACTTCCTCCTACTCTTGTGCCATTCAGTCATCCAAAAATTCCAGAATTACCATGCATGCATCCAATCAGCTTTGAATTTTTCTTTTTTGCATATTTGCTTACTGCATTGTTTGGGCAATACCTTTTCATTTATAAGGTAACATGGCTGTGCTAATACAGTGTTGGATTACTTTAGCTTAAATTATGTGCTAATGCAGTGTTGGATTACTTTAACTTAAATTATTTCAACAGTTTAGAAAAGAAGTTGTTCTGGCCAGAAATTCATGTTCTGAAGGTTAACCAAGTTTCAAAAATGCCCAGTTGGCACAAGCATAAATGTGAAATTTTGTTGGATCACATAACCTCAGCATCTTTCGCTGGGAAAATTAATGAATTGTCTAATCACTAGATTGTAAGTTGAGTATATACATATTTTTCAGTATAAGTACCAATTTGTGCCTGTCATAAGAAACTGGTCTCAGTTGTTTCGGATTTTCTGCTATGATCTCTAAAATAAATGAAAACTCGATTGTAGTATGTGTTAAAAAATTAAACTGCCTTCCATAGATGATTCAATTTAGGTTTTATCACCATGCAATTATCTTTTATTTTTCTCCTTCACTGTTGTTTCGACACTCACAAGAAGAACCTAATGTTTATGTTCAATCCCATTTGTTGATATGTTATGATAACTAATTATCAAAATATATAAGGGTTTCATAGTAGCAAACTTGAAGAAATCACTTGACAGCTTCTGCTTTCACTTCTAGACAGTTTGGTGGTATCCCAGTACATTACCTCCAAGTACAACTACCATCAATTTCCACCTCATTGATGGCAATCTAACAATGCTTTTGGGGTTTCTGTTTTCTGGAAGGTTGTTGTGGACCTTACTGTGGAAGGCAAGTTCTCTGCTGTAGGAAATATTTTAGTGAACATTCTTGCTGCTGTTCACCAACCAGTTTTGTTTAAGCTCAAGACCCTTGTTAGAGTATTAAAGTTTTTGTGGCTGCTGTTCACAAACTTAATCCTTGCCGTGTTGACAGAAAAATGAATTTTTAATGCTTTCAATGTCCATGAGTACGATTTCTTCTTAAAATACGGGCAAACGGATACAACTTATGTGACAATATAGTGTTTTGCATTGCAGCACCTGAAACCATGTTCTGAAAACGTGATGTACATCTTTTTATGGGTTCTGATCTGCTTGACATTCGGCTGCGTCTGGGTTGCTCAAGTTACTCAAAACCTCATTGCATTGCATGAACGTTTTTCCACTGTAAAACTGATGCTGCTTTACTATCCGTAAGTGTTGGTTAAGTGTATTAAAGTGTGTATCAATTTTTCACTTGATGGAACCACACGGGAATTGCATTTTGTCCAGGCAAAAAGAGTATTCATTAAATTGTCTGTGGTTAAGACACATGTTTAATTTACTTGCATGTTCTTTTTACCATAACTTCATTACAGAGGTCAGCTTTTCATAGTTTAAACAAGCTTGCATTAATAGCGAGGGTGCCAGTGAACAATACTTAATGGGACCAATCCATGAATTCCATTGCTTGACCCTAGGTGCAGCATGCGTCATATCACATTTGTCGTCTAAACCACAAGGAATGGATGAATTTCGCTTCACAGAGGAGTGGTTTTCGACACATAAGTGCACTAATATTTTGTTGGATGCAGGCACTATGAGTCATTTTCCCTGCCAATTAACATCACTTTTTACACGGAACAGTGAGGTTAACGTCTGCAAGCTGGGCCTACGAGAGGGTCTACAAGAGGTACATCGTACCCAAGCCTAGGAGGTACTGGGCCCTGGAGGATGAAAGTATGCACGCTAAGTTGCAGAAATTCTTCTTATTTTAGAGAGTGCTTGTTCGGAGTACAAAATCAGAGAATGAGCACATCAGCCATACTCATCAATGCCATGCGAAATTACGTTGTTGGGACTACCAGTCGTGCCTGCTGCATTGTTTAGGGCACTGTCAATGGTGCAAGCGTTAGTGATATTAATATCTTTACAGCATTAACATTATGTTTCAGGATTTTGTTTTGGTTGCCACTGTACTGGGTGTTTGAAAATGGATTACTGTGTTCCGCTGCCAATTTGATGAGAAACGGACCGAAAGCGAACAGCAAGAGCTGTGTAGCCTTGCAATCATCGAATAGATTACAGGACCAGCCAGAGTCCATCGGTGATTATAAAACCAGCTATGCCAATCTTGGCAATGCATCTGATGCTCAGCAGGTTGGTTGTATGGTTATGCAGGTTGGTTATTTAATTATGTGGTTATGTGGGTTGGTCAGTGGTTCTTAGGTTGGTTATTACATTAGTTAAGTGATTCATGGCTAAGAGCAAGGGATCCCAACCTTTTTTACTCTTGAACCCCTAAAAATTTTCGTTGTGACCTTGGCACACCCCCTACAATTTATAATAAAGAAATAACTTCTAACGTTTATAAAGGAATTTATATTTTTTAATATGTGAAGAAATGAAACATGGACAAGAAAGGATGACACAGATTATCATTGAATATTCTCTACAAAAAATAATCACTTGATTCAAATATGTACAAAATAATAAAACCAAAAGGCTGACTTCCAAAAGTTTGCTAATGTATTTCAGTTCACTAACTCTTTTGTTTTTTTGGTACACAGGAATGTATTTCAGTTCACTAACTCTTTTGTTCCTTTTCTTGCTTACGAGTTTTTCAAAACGTGGAGCTATGTTGCTGATAGCAACACCCGTGTCTGCCGGTGCATTCAAGCGATTTCTAGATTTCGTCTTAATTGGCAAAAGAGTGCTAAATTCTGACCCACTTGGATATGTTGTCGGAAATGGAATAAGCACAGTTAGTGCAGTTTCACAAAGTCTTGGAAGCATAACCATAGCCGAGCATTCTTCCAAAGTTTTACTCTCAGATGACATTTCACGAGAACGTAGGAGAGTAAATTTTCTGTCGGTAAGACGGACGGTTCTCGCACCACTGGTTTAGAGTTTCTGCAGTATCTTAGCCATTCGCTAAGACTTTGTTGTAGTGCTGGTTGCGAGCTCGAAAGCATTTTTTCGTGGAAAAATACATTTTAGCACTGTTTAAGGGTTTCAGTTGTTCGTTCAAGAAAACGAAAACACTTCTTCTGTGCCTTGGACCTGTGAGTTATAAACGTCTTGCGCCGGACCTCTTGTTGCGGTTGTTCAAACCCATCATTTACCTTATTGATATTTGCTGCAGGTGCGCGAGGAGGTCAATTTACTTTGCAAAGATTTCAACTCTCGCCTCGCAGAAATCGTGCTCACCGCCGTGCTATGCTCCTATTACGTTGGCCTCGTCCCAATCTTTTATACTGAGGTGAGTCTTAATAAACTAACGACTGAAGCAGCTGGCCTCCATCACGCCGGCGACCGCCCTAAAATCATTCTGTCCTCGTTGTTCAGACCTACCACTACTTCGACGTCGCTTGGACGCTCCAGTACGCGGCGCTGGTGTTCGCAAACTCGTTTTCCACGCTCGCCTGGTTCCTTTTGCCACCGAGATACTTGCAAGTCTTGCACAAGTGCGCGACCCTACTGGGCGGTTACGAACTATTGCAGTCTGACCTGCCGCAGTCAGACGATTCCAACGATGAAGAAGAGACCGGGTGCCAAGAGTGAGTTCGTGAGCTCGTGCGGTTTGAAAGTTGTTAAAGAGTAGTGTTCCTGTCGTCGTGTTTCTCGGAGTGCTTATACATAGTTTTAGCAAACCTTTACGTTAACGTTTGTTTTTCCTACGAATGCAACGCATTTTGTTTTGACTATTTTAATTTTTAACTTGACTAAGTTCTTCACGTACATTTTGCATTTGCATTATAAGGTTACTTGGAGTCGACGTGAAATGTCGACTGCGATAGATCACCCACTTAAATGACAACTTCCTATAACGGTGGCGACCTGACTGCAAAATGTTGGCGAAAGATCAGTTCTGTTAACGTGAAAAAGTCGGATGTGATCTATCGTTTATCGCATAGTGTGTGACTTGGTGTTGGCTACACAGCTGGTGAGAAGTATGGTAGCTGCCTTCTAGAATGAAGTTGTTGCTGCACATTCTTTGTAGCGCTGCTCGTATTTTGTCCAATGTGGGTGCTGTTGAAGAAGAAATTGAATAGTTTGTTCTTATTCCTGGGTCATCACCGGAGCAACAGCTCAGTGAGATACGTAATCACGCCTATGCCTGATCCTTGACTGGCCTCCAGGTCACTTTTTCGTAAATGTTGCCAACAGGATCCACCATCTTGGAACATTTTGGTCACGTGGCTAAACCATCGTAGCCGGGATATCTCTTCCCAAGAGAAGTAACATTCAGAGCTTTCGCAAATTTTCGCATATTTGGATTGTGTGTCGAAAGTCTTCGGCCACGACTATGGAATCGCGTATAAAAAAAACCTCGTCGCAAAAAGTTTCGCAAATCTTTCCCTGAAATTTATCAGGTTGAGACAGAAATAAATACGCGCTCGACATTTTTTCATTTTAACTCGAGATATCCCAGTCCAGGGGTCCGCAAATACTTTTTGGCGCGACCCTAATATCGTTCTGAATTCTCGCGACCCAAACATTTCGTGAGCATATAATTTTGTGGAAAACACTTCAGAATTGAATATCAATTTTAAGATTACTATTGACAGTGAGCAATTTTCTTCCACAAAATTGTATGAAACTTAGCACGTGAAACAGTAAATGATTGCATTTTTTCTGTCCCATGACTGGCAAATTTATAATGTAAGTTTGAATTATTTCACGACCCAGAGTGAAATGTCTCGCGGCTGAAATTTGGGTCGCGACCCATTCATTTGCGGACCCCTCATAGTCGGCTTTGCTTGACTGCAATGCCAGTTTGATCGAAGAAATCTCACTTGCGTTTGTTTGTATTACTAGTTGCCAATGTTACTGGCGTTGGTTATTCAACTGCGGTACATTTCAGCAAGTGCGACATTTTTCGTAATGTGTTTCGTCAGGTGGTCGCCGTACACAGTGTACAGCAGGCGTTCAACGGTACGATACTGCAACAGTCTGTACTTGGCTATCGGAAAGCACAACACGGCCCAGCCCGACGATGCTACACATTCCCGATTTTATGTGAGTTACACATTTATCTTGTGACGCAGTACTGGCGCAGTTCGAGCTTTTGTTTTCAAGCACTTGCACCTTGTGTCAGGGCCGTCGCGAGCGGGGGGGCCAGTGGTGCCCGGCCCCCCATTTGAAATCGGTGACCCCCATTTCACGTTGGGCCCCCCGGTTGCTGCATACATCCAATACTGTAGTTTTTAAATGTGCCCCCCCTGCTGCTAAATCCTGGCGACGGGCCTGTGTTGTATTCAAGCCGCTCTGACATTTTTGTTTTTGTAATGTAAATTATCTGTTTGTGTTGATTCAGACAAGAGTTGATCACGAAGCTGGATTAGGTTCTGGTAGGAATCTACTATTTTTTACTGTCGACGAAGGACCCGCAGTCGAAATATTAAATTTAAAGCAGAGCTGGAGCAGGAGTAAACATTTAATTTTTTCCACTGTTGGATAATAGCTTCCATTAAATAAGAAGTTGCACAGACAGGCTAGTTATAAGATTAATATAATGCGTTCTTTGCTTCTTCCTGTTGGTTGTATTGGTTTGTAAACGGTTCAGATCATGGCGCTGATGCTCTTTTAAGGCTCAGTGCGAGTGCTCAACTATTGTTATCATGCGAATAATTTTTTCAGTAAGCATTTAGTTTAGAAGTCACAGAGGTAACAGAGCTAGGTGGATGTGAGAGGGAATGATTGGGCATAAAGGCCGATGTGAAAATCTGAGCAGTGTCTTTTTTGCTAGTTGGTTAATGTAATAATTTTACGCTCAGCTCTTGGGCCACGTCTTTAGTAAGGAGCAAGTTAAAATTATGAGTCAAATAACTAACCTAAGCTACAGTAGGTTAAAAGATTTTTGCTTGTTGTTCAGCCTGATTTGCCTTTTTATATACTTTTTTGTGAGAATGGTGAATGGATAAGCTTTTCTGCGTTAATAGATGATTTCAAATCATACATGGTCAACCTTAAAGCCCGTAACTAAGGTTGGGTTATGATAAATTTCATTGAATGTTCTTTTAAGCTTGCAGTCTATTTTCACGTGATTAATCTAGCTTAGGCCAAAGTGAGACTAACTGCACAAAGACAACCACTTTGTGGGCTATATATTTTCAAGTTTATTTTTTTAGCTGTGGGATCTTTATCTGATTAAATATGTTTGTCCAGTTCTAGGATTTGCTTGCCTGTACAACTAAAGTTTAATGAAATTTGGTTAAGGTTAGAAAAATATTTGATTCTGAAGTTCTTCTTCTCGGTTTTAAATTTTCGAAGTGTCGGAATGTAAAGTTTCAATTAACTGCAGAGCAGGAGGCGGAGTCACTTTTGTTGGAGTAGAAGTCCAAAAAGCACGGCTCCGATCGCCTCTGATCCAAACGCAGCTTTTTTGCTTCTTCGCAGTCAATGTTTCACAAACCGCTGCGGATACTGAATTGGCTTCTCGGGTTGCACTTCGCAGTTGTTGTATTCCAGTTGTACGTGCTGATTTCTTCAAGCCGCTGGGACGAGCTGGTGGCGCCTGCTCTGCTGCAGTTTTTCAGGTGCGTCTCCAGGTTGTTGGAAACTTTTCGCTTCTTTCTGGAATGCTGAGCAAAAATCTTGTTGCTTTGTTCTAATGTCTCAGCGTTGTCTTGTTGAATTGAATAGATTTGTCTTGCCTTGAAACCTTTTCCGAAAGTCTTGATGTGAAGTCGTTCGTACCTTTTGCAGCAGTCTTTGTTTTGTAATGTTTAAATGTTTATCTTCACTCGATGGATAAAAAAGTAGCGAACATTGTACGCAGTCTTATTCTTGTACAGTATCGATTTTTTTAAAGTGTGCCCATTTTTGTTTGTAGCTACTTCATTCTGTTTCCAACTCTACGGGACCGCATTGTACTCGGCAAAGCGTACGCCGTCTACGATAACTCGGTCATTTTGCGGAGTGGCTCAATGTGAGATCTCGGAGGACGAGTTGCTGATCAACCCGTGCTGGGTTAGTCCTTACAGTTCTGTGACCAGTGACTGCATTTGCAATGTTGTCCTTTTTCTTTGCCAAACGTAGTTACAAACTCTTTAAGCGCACAGTCAAACGTATCCGAAAAAGTTAAGTTAGCGTGCATAGGCAGCTTCAAATTAATGGCGACTTCAATTGATGTTGATTGCTGATATTTCTCGAGATTAGCGATAACTTCGTGATGACGTGCACATGACCTTTCTTATTCACGTAATGTGTAATTAAGACTCTTTACGCAGAAAAACTTCTCGATAGTTCAATCTACTAGTAGTCACTGACAGTCTTTTATTCGTCAGTCGGAAAGATGCAAGGGATAAAACGATGTTGTGTGGAAATTGAGTAAGATGAAACAACATTTTCAAGATGTTTTTTGACCTCCAACGTTTACAGCCTCGCTGGAGTTGTTCTTTTTTTTGGTTGTTCAAGTTTTTCACTGTTTTTTTTTTATATTGTTAGTTTGGCACTTGAGTAGGTTGCCAACCTTTCCAAACACAATTTACTGTTTTTTCAACCACTCGCGCTTGCGTTTCGTACGAATAAAATGTTTCACGCTCCGTCCTCGGCTTCGGCGCCGACATGTTTTGTCCAATGTGCAAAACAGTCTGAGTGTAGGTCGTTCATTGGAAAATGAAATCACAACATGGGCGTTTTAGTAACGTAAGCGCTAATATTCTTCTATTCCAGTGTAGACATAAGTTACCCAAGACAAGACACCGTTGGTCTCCAAGTATTGACATCAAAGGGGTGATTGGCCAATCCAGTGGAGTGGAAGCGCAAGCTCGCAAATGAAGCTGTTTGGACTCCATTCACCATGGCTGAGGTCTTTTCCGAAGTCGGCGCTGCCAGGCTTAGGTCAAGAAAGCGAGTTTTGCTTTGACAAGATCTGCATGTCATAAGCGATCGAATGACACCGAAATTGCAAAGCTATGTCTGAAGTCGGAAGTTCAATCAAATAATGCTGACTCGCAAGATTGGTGATGCAACAGTGCTGGACTAACTGTTGCGAAGTAGCTATCGTGCCACGGGTAGACCTTTAAACAATCTTGACATATTGCAATAAACTGCCGTAGGCTTCTATTGTTGTCTTCTATTTTTTTATTTATTCGCTTGGCTCAGACACATGGCCCATTACATAAGGGTTGTTATTAAAAGAATACAAAGATACAAAAATACTTGGAAACAACACATCGCAAAGTAGTTGTTAGCTGATACACGCAGACAATACTGGAAATAAGCAGACACTGAAACAACGCACCAATAACTACTGCGTTCGGTCATTCTCGTACAGAAGAGCAAACTACTGGCGTAAACAGAGGCAGTGGCGCAGCCAGCCCGAAATTTTCGGGGGGCAAAATGATTGATTTAGGCGAATAACACTTTTGTTTGGGACGCCGCTTCTCAAAGCAAAAAATGACTATTTCTGGTAAAAATTAGGTGGGGCCATGGCCCCCTGGGTCCCCCGGCTAGGCCTATGGACATAAGAGACTTATTAAAGAAACAAGGCAGTTTTAGTGAGCTGATAAAAAAAAGCTAGATTAAGGTACACATCGTTGAACCAAAGGATATAAGTTGTTTCTTATCGAGGCGTCAAATGTTCTGACGAAATAGGTAACTTGCTGTGGACGAACACTTAACGTTCCTGGGTATGTAAGTTGTGCTATGCCAGCACCACACGATTAAACGCATGCAGAAGCAATGAATATGATGTGTGTGTGTGATCAATAAATTATGGTCAGCTGTGTCTTAGAATTTGTACCGTATCTCGTATATGGATTGTGGATATGTGAAAGTGCTCCTTCCATTTCATACAACCTACGAGTATGAGACATTTTCTAAACTACTCGCAATCGGAACAAAATTGGGAAACCGATTGGACGTGACACATGATTTAGAAGTTACACTTTCCAAAACAAAACGAAGATAGAACTGGTGGAAGCAAAAAAATGCACCTATCCAGTAGCGCAGCCAAGAATTTTGTTCGGGAGGGGCCAGTCAATGACGTCGTCAGTCACTGACGTCGTGTTGAGTCCGATAAAGCACCAGTAAAAATCTTAGCAAGTTTGTTTCGGAGAGGACCATGACCTCTTCGGCCTCATTCTGGCTGCGCCACTGCACCCATCCCATTGAACTTATTACCAGGGCTTGCAAAGAGAGGTGCATTGTACCTAGGCCCAACAGGATGAAAGTACACATGCTAAGTTTTTTTCTGTAATCAAACCCAAAATTGCTATTGTAAGCCGGTTGCCATTTTCTAAATTATCGCATGGCAGCCGTTTTTTGTATAAATTAGATGGTCTGGTATCGGTCATTATGCCCCTTGGTAAAATTTCTCTCGGAGGCCCTGCTTGTTACATGCAACAAATATATGCTTAAATTTGTTGCCGAGTTGCTGCTGGTGTTACTGTTTGTATTGATTGAAAGGAAGTGGGGTCAGGTTTCAAAGAATGTAAAAGCATGAAATCAATTTTATCATAATTTGCAGAGCGTTTGTTGGGTCTCAGCTAGTGATTAATTTTACATTTGGTTGACATGCGTTTGAAGAACATCGAAATAGGGATTGGGCACATTAAGGTTAAAATTATCAGCAAAGAATGCAGTATAAAAAGAGGAAATTTGAGTGCTTGAATGTGGCATAAAATAAACAAAGTAGTGTGAGTCTAAATAAGCATGAAGGCGTCGAGCTATAGAGGAAGCTCAGTTGTGTCAGAGAATCATAGTGAGTGTTTGTGCTTTTGTGATGCTTTCTGTTGTAATATTGAGTTGGAATACTGGATTGTAAGATATGTCTTCCAAAATAACTGGTATATAGGCCCGTCGCCACGATTTCGCAGCAAGGGACCAAAAACCACAAAGGGGGGCACATACTTAAAATACAATATTGGATGTATGCAACAACCGGAGGCCAAACATGAAATGGGGGTGCACAGATTTTAAATGGGGGACCGGGTACCACTGGCTCCCCCGCTGGAGACGGCCCTGCTGGTAATCGTCCCAATACACATGAAGATATTGTGCTGACTGGGAGAAAGATGAACAGCTTAAAATATAGCTTCAAAAAGTGCATAGTACTGCTGAGAAAGCCTAGCGTAAGTTTTGACGCTGTGAAATCAGAGCACATCGTGCAGATTTAAATAGCGATTATGCTTCTAATAAACAGCGTGATGCCGTTCCCCATCCTACCATGCGGCAGCATGGTGATATGTTAAACTTTGGTGTTCAAAAACGTCTGACAGCAGTAATCAGCTGTTTCATTGTGCATTTGAAAATAGTTTTGTAAATGGTAATACATATTACAATCTTAATGGAAAGTGCGATAACATGTATGCAACTACTGCCTTTGAAATATGTTTTTGCAAAAGTCGCATGGTCCATAAACGTGCCACAGAGTGATTTTTACAGTCCACTCCTGTCCATTATAAATAATTATATTCATGCAAGGAACTAACAAACTGCACTTTTCAGTGAATTTTAATGTTTTTCGTTGTTTTTGAGTCTTGGCTGTTGTTGGCTACAGTTTTTTGCCTGAATATCAGTACTACTGAGCTAGCATACTGAATATCAGTGGCGGATATTCAGGGTGTTCAAGGTGTTTATTGAACACCTGGAAATAAAGAAAAATATTCAAAAAATTGGTTTTAGGGCATTCGTTAGCGATTAATGCCAAGAACTGCCTTTATTTGTGTTGTTTTTTTATGCAGCGGTTGTATTTTTAATACGGCCGAACGATTTTTGCTTGTCTGTTCAAGCATGACTGCAGGTTGTTCAAGAACACCCGAAGTTAAATAAATAAAAGACAAAAGCCAGTGGAGTCAAACTATAGCGATTTTAAAGCAGCCAGGGTGTTGACCTTGCCTGATGAACAACTTGGGTAGGTCATGCGTTGTTTTGCTAGCATTGCCACAATCTGTACAGTAGAAGCAAGCTGTGTAGTAAGCTGGATTCTTTGTAGTGGACTTGTACAGATGGGTTTTGCTTCAGGTTGAAATAGCCTACTTTGGCCAGTTAGGTGGTTTGGTTTATCTGTGTGGTGATTACTGAAACAGTTAGGACGATTTTTAAAATGAGAATGCACGAATCTGAATGTTACTGCAGTGGTGAGCCTAGGCTCACGTGCAATGTAGACTAACGCTGAAGTGTGGAATGTTGATAGCAGTCGAACTTCCTATCCTAACACGTAAGCCTCTAGATGAGGGGTGTACAACCTTTTGCCGGCCGCGTTACTTTTATTTATGTGAAGTACGGCCGCCAATGAGTTCGAATTGTATTTATGAGATACGTTTAATTTTTATGAGATACGTTAAATTTTAACGAATTTATTAAAAGATATGTTTGGTCGTCTGATTCGTGTTGACTGATTTTCTTGCGTTTGTTTTGCGTCAATAAAGACCAGCACGGCCGCCAAATCTTATATTTTAAATTGCATGTGGACGGCCGCATATTTCATTATCGAAGGCTGCAGGTTGTGCACCGTTGCTCTTGATTAATGTGATGATTCTATGTCGAAAATGCTATATATTTCTTATCAGTGAGTTCAACTGAAAAACTTTTGCCACGAGAAATGAAATTGATTAATTCTTATTCGTGCTCAATGCTGCCGACGTTCTAGCGTACGTGCTGTGCGTGGCTTGGTTATTATGATCAACTGCCAATTTGTTCAAGTGTTCGAATGGCTTGTGGTAGGCGACAGCCACCACGGCTGATGACCCTTCACAGTTTTGGGCTGGTTGCGAGCAGGGCTCCCATTGCGTTTTTTTTCCACCCGGATCTGGGTTTTTTGAGTCCATCTGGGTGTCTAGGTTTAATTTTGAAAAATCCTATCAAATCTGTTTTTTCTTAAGATAAAATTTGGCAACGAGCTATAGTAAATATAAGAGTAAAATAAACATATCTTCTGGTCATTACAGTGTTCACCTGCGATCATCTGGTGAAAAAAGTACTTAAATCGGTGAAACGAAACGTCTTCAGTCGGGTTTGTACCCGTATGAATATCATTATCAAATAGAGACGGTGACCGTTCAAAACAGACCTGCTCATAACAGACCGCTCAAAACAGACCATTCAAAACAGACCACGTTCATAACAGACCCGTTCATAACAGACCTATTAATAACAGACCACGTTCATAACAGATCAGTTCATAACAGATCACGTTCATAACAGA
>JGI24159J19872_10002046_pt1 | contig 23425 bp, 17 predicted proteins | sample Ectturendosymbi4_FD_19872 | JGI IMG/M metagenome (IMG submission 19872) | reverse complement strand
AAAAATGTTTCTCTGAGTTTCGACTTGATAAACTGTAATTCACCACCGTTTCCCCCCCCCTGAAAAAATCCTTGTGGCCACTCCCTGGAAAATCCTTCCGACGCCCGCAAGCGTGTTGTCAATTTTTAACAGAACTGCACGACGAAGCAACAGTCTCGCAACGAGGCGGCACTTTTCACCAAATCTGTTTCTGCACTCCCCCGTTCCAGGGCGATATCGAAGGCACGAAGCTCTGACTGTTGCTATGACTCACAGAGCCGGCCACATGCATCACGACTGTGACTAATCCTTCCGATGGGAAAGGGATTGTCACCACGCAACGACCAAAACGCTTCCCTTGAACATCAGGCGTGTGAGAATGAGGCTAAATATCCACCGACTTAGAAGTCGCAGATTGCTTCGACCGGAGTCGAGCCGCCCGTTCGAGAGAGACCACACGTCGCCCTCAAGTGTCAGGCAGGACAACCCGTTTCCCACACAAGAGGCTTCTGTCTTTTCGTCGATGCTCGATTTTCCATTTATGAGTTTCGATGCTCGATTTTCCATTTATGAGTTTCCCATGTTCGTGTGATTCTAAAAGACGTGAGAGTCAAATGCACGATTCCCTTTGTTTTGTTTTCACGAACATAAACAACGTTAGTCATTTTTGCCGCGAGCGCTGTCATGTGACGGTTTCTGGAAAAATATTTAGATACAGGGGAAAATGACCTATCTTGCAGCTGAAAACGATTTAACCTGGCGCGAAAACCACCCCACAGTGTTCACAGTAATCGCTTTATCCGTTTGGCAGACGACTTTCAGTTTGTTCGCGAAACTAAAAACAAACCAAAACTCACAAAACATTTCCAAAATCTGCGCTTGCTTGTCAACATTACAAAAATTTTTTCAGACGTCCAACTTCATCTACAGACGGCAAATCATCGATCTGTTCGACTGTTGCAAATGAAGAACTGGTGAGAAACAGTTAAGCGCTAAAATAAATATTGCTGTTAAGTCCTGGCATTATCAGTATGATAACATCAAACAATACGTAATGGATACTGTGTATAGATTCATGATTAGAATTCGCAGTTCTTGATTTTTAGAATGTTGAACTTTTTGCTGATTTTCATTTGGCACTACATTGAGCAATGACTGTTTGAATGCAAACGAAATGTTACCATTTTAACGCATTCAGCCAATCAAAGCGAAAATATTTTTAGCACGAACCACGTGAAATCTTAGCAAATCAGATACAAGCCGAAGATTGGCAAGACCAACAGACTGCATATCGCTGTCTTGCAGCTTTGCATATCTACAGAAGTGAGCAACATTCATCAACAGAGCTTCGGAGCGTTTCTTGGAAGAGAAATGCGCATCAAGGAAGCCTAGCAAAAGCGTCCGCCTTTCCTTGTAAACAAAACAAAGTATTTCCAAACTGAAGTGCTTGGCCAAGTATTGTAGTTTTTACGGCAAAGATGTTCTAGTCATGCTGTTTTCCACGCACAGCCACGGAGGCATTTCGAGAGCGAGATAGCCATCGGCCGTTGATTGATTGATCAAATTCAATCCGCCAGGTGGCATTTCAACCACAGTCGGGTTGATATCAGTGGTGGCCACGGATCCGGAGCCGAATCCTGCAGGGTTGCGCGTTCTTTGTCAACTCGGATCCGGAGTCAAACATTGCTGGATTTCAGTTGCATCGGTGGTTGCCGGACACTGAACAGATGGAGACTCACATTTGAAAAACTTTCGGACCCGGATTAAAATATGTTCGGAACAGGAGTGGAGTCGGAAAACGCGACTCCGGCCACCTCTGGCAGATATGTTGTGAACTGCTAACTTCGCGATGACGAGCAGTCGGCGCTGAGGAAAAGCATCTACTCATGCGTTTTCAAGCAAAGCCAGTGTTTGTGTCAAACTAGCCCCTCAAGTTAGGCCTATGCCTATAGTCTCTGACATAAAAATCGTTTAAACTGTTCGCCTCCACGCGCAGTTGTTTCTTGCGCAAACTCACCTCATAACGCAACTCTTGTTCCACGGCGACTACGTTTGCCATCGATTCTTTTCGAGCTAGTCGAGGCAGGATTTCAGAAGTAAGGTTTAAACCAAAGGCTACCCACGAAAATCTCATACGAATTTATAATTCGTGCGAAAACGGGACGCTGCTGATCTGGTGAAACCACTGATCTCCTACAACAAAAACACGAACAGCAGGGTCTGCTTGCACTTGTTTTTTTTTTGGCTGACATTTGGGTCATTTGTCTCGTAAGAGTGTTAAAACTCGCCGCAACAATGTTCACTAGTCTGTATCTTCGGACATTCTGACCGAATTGACTTAATTTTTTTCGGTCATTTAAAAATAATTTCGGTCTGTGACCGAAAATAAAACTCGGCTTGAACTGACCTCGCAAACACTTCCATCTGTCCCAGACAATAACGCGATTCATTGGGGGGGTGCGGAAATGCCGCGACCTCACATTGTCAAAACGTCGCAAGACCCTGTGCAGACGAACCGGTAAACGCTCGAAGGCACCCACGCATAAAAGTTGTTTACGTAGGATTTGCTGGTTAGATCGATAATGGGGGGACCGCGCCCCAGGAAGCGCTTTAAACCATGCGAGGCAGACGACGAAGCAAATAACTCTGAGTTCACTACTCGTCGATCGGACTTGCTGTTGTTTCTTTCTCGCAGAACTCTGTGTCGATCTTCTCTTCGTTGGAATGTCGAGTGAAAACAGAAACGGCCAGTCGTGTGCGTGGGGCTGCTGGCACTGCACGTGACCATTTGGGAACAACCAATCAGATCACAGAGGTCAAGACGAGCCAACCAACTGTAGCTGCGACATTCACATAGTCGACGTCGCAGCGACGAAGCACGTTGCTCTCAAGTTGACAGACTGGGTTCGATTCCGGACAACGCCGGAAGGTTCGACAAACGACTATTTTTCGACTTACATTCTCGCGATGGGCAGCGATGTTTGGTATAAAACATGAGCTCTAGATACCGCGTCGCCGTCTGTGACTGGCCACCGCTTCATCATTCTTGACACGTGCAACTCTGTGGCCCGTGGCGCAGAAACGGCGAAGATGGCCCTTCACACCAAATTTGGCCTGCTGTGTAATTATATATTTGGCCCGCGAAGCAATATCAAATGCTCACTTAAGCTGACCCGCTAGTATTGCAGTATATAGTGCATGTACCACTAAAAGTTCAAAGCCCAGTATGTTAGGCTGGTGTTCTTTTCAGTCGCGTCAATCAGTGCATGACCCCCCCAAAGTTTGTGACGTCACACCAGTCACAGTGACTTTTGTGTCCATATTGAAAGGTTCATTTCTATATCTGGAGGAAGGTTTTTCAATAAATATCAACGTTGGCCCACGGTTTTTATCCAAGTTTTGAATTTTGGCCCGCTGTATTTCAGTTTGATACCCCCGAGTTACGACATACGACCGATAAGAAAGTGAAATGATACTTTCCGCAATACCTTTAATGCCTTGACATTAATCAACACTCCCATGCAACACCTTCAACACAGTTTTTCTGCTTCTTTCAATTAGGAAAGTTGTTCTGCTACAGCAGCGTTTCTTCAGTTCAGCGCACGGCAGCGCTATGGCAAGCAGAGCTTAATCAAAAGTGGAGACTCGTCAAAGAAAGGTCAATCGCGGTACAGACCAGAGCGTGCGGGAACAAAAGCGTTGAGGAAGCCGGAAAGGTCGTGAACCCGACGCTGGCCGGCGATGTTTACGCTCGAATTCACCCGCTTTTTGCAAAACTCGCATACCTTTTGCGAAACTCTTCGGACGATGGTTGTTTCTTGCCGCGAACTTTCCTGTAACGATTTGAACCTGAAACGAAAAGAGATCGTTTTCGGTTTAAAATAAAAACAAAGAAACGCACGAACACCGCGCTCGTCAAATATTTTCCATGCCAAGCGTGATAGGAACAGTGGCGTCTGCATTGATGAAGAGATATTCACGGGTGGTATTCCCATGCAAGGCGATCTAATGTATCAAACTGCTGAAGTTTTACCTTGGCTTCCTTCGGCCATAATGTTTTTGAGAAATGAATCTTAACAAACAAAAACGCACTGCAGTTTTTCTTGTCTGTACGTCATGGCTGGTTTTGACTGGTGAGTTGAAAGATTACTACACTTCAACGCAAAGTCTGATCTGAACACCCACAGCACCTGACCGGCGCTAGCGACCACGTGCTGCAGCTTGAACTGGCGTGCAATCTTTAACAGCGAACAAACATCTTCCAAAGTGGGTGAATACTCAGTCTGAAGTACACCACACCTGATTATGGGATAATAACAATAACAATAGTGAAGAAACCCCTCGAATCTAATACTACTTCATCTGCAAACGCAATTGCAGAGCGGACGGTGGCAAATTTGTGAACATACCTTAAACACACACCTTCCTGCGGTGAACGTTTGTATGATTCCACATGTTTCTAAGACTGTCTTCGTTTCAGTATCTGCGTCTTAACGCCAAACTTGTTTGCAGTTCGTACGACTCCTCGGAGCACTCACCTTGCCAAGCGATCTTTCACCGACTCCTCGCCGATCATTTCGTCATAATGTGGCTCGTATGACTTCACCACTTCCGCATCGTGTTGAGGACCTGAAATATTCAATAACGGTGATCAGTGAGGTGGGTCACCGAGGTGGCGAAAGTTTTGACCACAATTTCCCCGAAACCATCGCTCTTAGACCACACCGACTGTGTCCACAGCACAGAGTGCGTTCTAACATCAACATCGACCAGTGCAGAAGATGAAGAAGAGCGGGTGAATTTCTGAGGTAACATATAATATCTGACAAGTTTGAGTCAAGTCTGAGAATGGAATCAACAGCCTACGCATCAGTGAGACCCACGGGGTGCGAGTGATACAATGGCGAGCCCCACGCTTTATACCAGAGGTCTTCAACTGGAATGGTGATGGTTGTCGAACTTTTTCATGCAATTTAATCCCGAATCAAATAATTGCAAGCGAACTGTGTTGTCATGAAATCAGACAGAAACACTGCAGCAAGCCACTTAGTTACTTTGTTGATAGTTTCTGACTGCAGTTGGCCGTGCACAAGTAAACTGTTGATTTAAATCAAGATGACATTACTTGACTTGCTGTGATTTACTCCAAACAGAAAAATAACTTTTTGCCCCAACCTAATCGTCCGTGTGTCATTTACGAACCTATCGCGTGCCACTGCGGGCACGCGCCCCTCGCGTTGTGGACTCCATAATATCCTGCTCAGTTTCAACCGATCAAATTCGGCGGAAAATACGCACACACACATACACAAATTCCTGTACAACCCTGGCCAAGCAACACTGCGTCAGGTTTGACTGCGCTTAACCCCAATATACCGCTACGTATTGTGTTTTTGACAATTGAGAAGAGATTTGGAGCAGAAACTCTTGTTTTGAGCCGACTGTATCCAAGTCGAGTAGGAGAGTGTGGTCACAGCCATACCCGATCAACGGCTTGATGAAGAGATGGTTGGGACATCAACAAGGAAGTGATTAAACGGCAAAAGCTTCCTTTAGTATGACGTTAAACAACCGCAAGACCAGTGAAAACAGACACCACCAACTCAACAAGCGGTTCCCAGATTAAATCCTTTCTGAACCTACAGTGGGTTTTGCAAAGACCTAATTCATGCTGAAAGCTAAGTGACGTAGAAAACGCACTTACGGATACCTCGACCGCTCCAGTTTGTAACTAGAGCAGATAAACCTAGACTCTTCTTACTATTTAAGAAGATTGAAGTTATAGGTTTGTAGTTGCTCTCAACCGAAGTCGAGCAAAGAACGAAAAAAACACACGTGACCTTCCCAGCAAGTTTTTTTTCATTGAAATAATGGGAAATCTGTGAAACAGACGTAATTCGCATTCGTCAAGCAACTGACTCTCTGTCATGACTCACGTTTAATGCTGACCACCGTGAACTTTTCTTCGCCATTGCCGCGTGACAGGAACTTTTTCATTTTTGATTGAGCCATAATACGACAGCTTGCGTCTTCTTGACAAGACGTGAGCCGTGAATTCGTCAGGCGTTAGTTAAGAAACAAAACGTAACTAAAGTGACTGGAACAGATGTATAAGAACGTGCGACGGTGGAAACAACCTGACAGTGGCAATCTCCACCAAATGACCTCCACACTAATACGGACCCTGCACAGCTTTAATATCTCAGGCAGGACAGACCGCGTGAAAAAAGGTTTCGATTGCCTGTTTTCTCGTCTGGATCTGGCACGTTCAAGTGGAGGGGGCCCTATCCGGGGCGTATGGTCGCATCTTCGTCATGTCAACTTAAATTTTCTGTTGGGGTCAAATTGCAGCGTTTTCCCGTTTTCCATTTCTCGAAATTAGTCAAGTAAATGCACTTCACTCCGGCGTAACCATTCACTACAGCTACACTTTTCTGCAGTTTGGAAAATTGCTGCAATTAGCCTGTCAAATCTTTTTCCTCCAGCAAGCGCGTAAAACTGTGGAATGGAAAGTATTATACACAACCCACATTTTCTCAGATAAAAACAGCCAGTAATGACCTACACACTGGCTAATATTCGGAAAACACTTAGCTATCGGGCTCAGACGAAACGAGGATAACACTAGCTGTGACATTCTTTTTTGCGTTAACGACGTCAACCACAGATTTGCAACTAAGTGCTGCTGAAAACGTAGGATCATTTGGACCTCACTCCCACAGTTCTGCGTCTGTACCTTTCCGGAAATATATTTTTTTCGGATGCGTGTACACGGCGACATTAAAATTCAACCACTTCAGGTGTCACTTATGTTTGTATTGAACCTGAGTTTAGACTGTTGCAGTGCAACTGCGAGAACGTAAAAACAATCAACGTTAACACCTCACCTATTGATAAAAAATAATTACTGCTGTTTACACTCTCTGAAAGACAGAACGTATTTTACCAATAGCAGCTGGCGCACTACACCCTTACCCAGCAACGCAAACTGAATTAGTTAACTTACCCTGCTCGACGGGAGCAGCTTCTCGGTCGATTGTTTCTTCTTTCTTCGTTACAAATGTGATCTGCAGTTAATCAGATACAAAGCACTTCAGCGACGCGCCCTTTATGTGTAAACGGTCTCGATCACCGCTCTGCTACAGCGCAGTGCGATTAAGTTTCACGCACATTTGAAACAGATCGAAACAGGTTGATACGCGATGCGTCGACAAGATTAGGTTATAAATACGTTAACTGACGAACCAGTTCAGGGGCGGGCAAACTTTTTTTCAGTGAGGGCCACATTGTTCCATTGNTCTGTCAGTATCCAGTCGAAGGGCCGGCTTCTACAAATTATACGTTTTTNTAATATGAAATTAGATATATTTTTAATATTTCAAATTTTNAATATATTATTTTTTAAATATTCACACTTAGTTTATTTTATTCAAGTCGATGGCATTTCATTTCAAGCTTCTTGCGTTTTATATTAACATATTTTATTTTGTGCAAAAGTGTGCACTGTGTGTGTATACGAAGGGCGCAAAAATGTTCAGGGAGCCGCAGTTTGTCCACCCCTCGGAACTAGCTGGTTGGCAGACAGGATGAGCGAGCTGACCAATGCAGCATGCAGTTTACTTTTGGGAACTGAAGCAGCGGCATAACTTGCAGATATACACGCGAATGCACCATGCAAATAGTGCATCCACTAAAACCAATTCGCTCTATGACAAATATTTAAGAAATGAGAACATATTTTTGAGAAACGTTAAGTAAAAATCCTCTTTGGGTACATGGTCAAAGAACAGTTCAAAGATTGTGTGAAAAGCAGTAATTGGTTCACAAACAAAATAAAAAAAACGAAGACCATGAGACAAGTTCGGGAACCTAGGGTAAAACGCTATATTGTGAAAAAATCAACTACGTACGACTTGTTACAATTTACAAGCATAAGTATGCAAATATCACAAAAAAACAAAAGATCAACAGATCAGTAAAAAGAAAGCGTGAAGAACCATGTTCCACCCACTCTTCTCCGAATGGTGTGTTTCAAAGCAGATCATTTTACGGTGGAGAGGGGGGTTTAATCAGAGGATGATTTCAAGGAAGTCGCACCTTTGTCGTGTTGCTTGCAGGGCTTGGGTTTTGGTCAATTTTCTCAAATCTCCTTTTGATGGCTCCCAACTCGACTTCGTAATGCTCTTCCACGGGCGCATCGTCCGGCCGGACAACTTCGGGCGCCGGTCCGTCGGTTTCCGAAGTCCGGTGTATCGACCTGTGAGGAACATAATCGGACGTACATGTCATCAACAGCATCGCGTTAAGCGCGAAACTTCGGTCAATAGTGCATTTAATTCCAAACTTCTGTACGAACTAACGCAGTGATTCTTTTTTTTTCACTGTTAACACCGCCTTTGAAATTACCAACCAGTTACCGCACTCAGGGGCGCATCGGAGTTGAATGGCGCCCGGAGCAAGAAAGAAGTTGGCGCCCCCATGTTTGGACCTATAAAGGTCTTTCGGGAGCAAAGGTGCTGTAATGAAGGAAGTACTTGTGACATTGTTGGGACTTTTCGGCGCCCCTCCAGTGATTCGCCGCCCAGGGTATTGTGCCCCATCTCCCCCTCGTAACACCCCTGATCGTACCCCCTCTAGAATTGGTGATAAACCGCATTGATTTTTTTTATTTAACTGAGCATACACTTAGGCTAGTGAAATGGTAGCGATTGCTAAACTTGCTAGAATGTAAACTTTAATGTAAGATCACCAAACACTACCCACTGCGCTATATCAGTGTATTCTTTAATAAACTAACCCTACTAATTCAGCATCCTCCCCCTAACCACAGGAATCGATCTACCACCCCTAGGAGGTGCGTGCACTCCTGGTTAAGAACCACTGATCTAATGTTTGCGCAAACAGTAATTTCAAACGTGCAGACGATGCCGCAAATCAAAGGTGCGGCAGCCCTTGCACTGAGGTCTTTCACGGTCACTGCATCCAACTGGCTTCAAGTGGCATTACCAGCGGCTTTTTGTTTTCGTGGCAGAAGTGGGGCGCACGGGAGAGAGGACGTGCTCGTCTTTCCGGCTTTCGAACTGCGACTTCAGCCCCGACAAGTCGACAGCGACGTTTTCGGACTGAGCTCTCGGCTCCGAGGTACCGGAGATCGCTTGAGCGGCGATCTCGTCTTCGAATCTGAAATAACGAAAGACGAGCTCCAGTTGAAGCGAGTAGCAGCAAACGTCAGAAACAGAGGTGGTTGCCGTCTTTCAAAGACTGGGTGGAAAGTGGGTCGTTAGCTGGTTTTAGTAAAAGGACGACGGAGCGCCGCTGAAAAGCAACTACTCGGTTATGACCCACGCGTGGCATGACGCAAAGGCGACGAAAGATACGTTCTACTGAAGTGAACTTAGACATAAATCCGCCGAGAAACACCACGACCACGCATCGTACAGTTTTAACTGGAGTTCCAGCAAAGCGAAGATCTAAGTGCTGTGGCCACCATCCTGTTTAACAACGAAGGAAATTAGAACGACGCAGAAGAGCGAACAAAAAAAGCTATAAAATATCCTTGATTGCATGATCGGTCAACCAATAGGCCCAATGTGAAGGTTCAGTTCACACAAGCCACAAAATGCAGCTGCTGGCGAAAGATGATATCATGGCAGCACAAGGCCAATTGGCCTGAACGATCGATCCGCTCGTGCTGCTGGCGAATCACCGCGATGACAGTGAAATCCAGTTTTTTCTCGCATTAAAACCAACCCAAGCGAAAATCTTTGCTGCAGCTAAAACCAAAACAAACATTTTCATTCTTGGAAAACGATCAAGTCGGCTGCATTGCAGTCCATTCAAGTTTGGCTCAGAATGAATTCACAAAACGAGTAACCGTTTTTTTTATACGATTTGCCGAAGTGCAGAGAAAGAGACTGTTCCGATTTAACCTTTCTGTCTTCTGAAAGTTATGCAGGAGTTATTGATCGCAAGTGGCGAACGAGCGCATGCATGCTTCAAAGTAAAAGCAAGCGTTAAATCATTAACCGGTCGGCAAGCGATGAGCCGGCACAAGTCGGCACCAGCCTGCAAAGATGACGGCCACACAAACGCACACAGGTAAGGTCAAAGGCAGCAGTGTGCCGAGCCACATCCACCAGCACGAAGTCAGCGATTGGACTGTAAAGCGGCATTTTGTCTGATCCGTGTAGATCTCATTAAGCGTGCAAAGGAGCCGGGGTCGAGACATTTAACGTCGTTACGGTTGCCGAAGACCAGCGTGCTATGAAAGAGCTGTCGATACTTCAACGACCCACTTCAAAGGCGCTTTTCGTTCAGCATTCGAGTTTTTTAAACGTAGTAAAACGTGGAAAATGTGCCCGCGCGTGACGCAATCGCAGGCAAATTCTCCCTACATCGGAGTTTTCGGTGAAACCGGCAACGCGTTGTTGCAGCAAGGCGATCGAATTTAAGCAAAAACAGTTGGCACTTTGGGCACAGGTAGCGGAATTTTTGTGAAAAAAATTCTTTGTACACAAATATGATATTTTTTGGTCTGTCATGTACTTAACGACATCAACATGGCTATGCAAGAAGTAAAACGATGATTGTTTGAATAATTTTTTTTGCCAGTGCCGGAAGAGAACAACAGTAAACAATGCTGAAAAAGAGAGACAGTTTCACTGAGTAAGGGCGGACGCCGTCGGAGCGGACGACGATTTTGTCGTGACGAATGCAAACCACAGAAAACATCATTGGAAAAAATTGACCCGTGTCAAGTGCGTGAGGTGAGATGCCTTCCTTCATAAGGAACGTTTGGTACTCGAAAAACGTGGGTGGCGCAAGTACGAACAGAAACAATCGTCCTATCACATCCGGGTTAGCTACACGCGGGCCAAGAATGTACCAAAGACAGTGTAAGTGAAGTCCTAAGTGGGACCAGCTCTTGCTTGGTCTTTTGTGCAAAGCCTCTTCCAAAAACTTTGTGAACACAGCGACATCACGCGGAAGAAAACAGGACGTAGTTTCTTTCTGTTACATTTAAGATGCCGCGTCAAGAAGCATTCATTCTACTTTACATAGGCATCTGAAACAACATCATTAGCTGTAAGTATTCTTTCCCAGAAGTATCGGTTAGAAAAGACCGTCACTAACATTTCGTCCCAAACTTACGCGAAAGACAACGGGGTTAGATCGGACAAGAAATTCACATCCAAGGTATTTTTTATTTGGATTTCATTTCGAAGACCAACCTGTAACTGGCGCTTATTAAAAAAGAGAAAGAGCGATGTCAACATCTGCAGGTACAGTTCTTTCCCACTTTTATGGTAAAAACAATGTTTCACACTTCCAATTAAATATTTTGGCCATGCTGACCAGCTTCAAATCTGAAGGCAGGATCACTATTCAATGAAGGTAATCGGTGTTTCGTAACTGAGGTTTGCCTTCAGCACCAAAGCATTATACACAATCGCCGGCACTTGCCATATACGGTAACCGCCTTGCTTGCGCAATTACTCGATGCGTGTGTTCTTGTCAGCGCCATGCATGCGTGAGTTGCACTTCGCTGTGCGTCCGTGCGTGGACATTAAATAAATATTTCACTTCTCTTGGAAATTCACCAGCTGGCGTTCGGCTGTGTTTTCATTTCGTCAGGTTCAACGTAACACACGCAACTGCATGACCTAAATCTCATGCGTCTGCTCTCAGTTATTCAGTAAAAAGCATATAACGTGGAATCGTAATGCAGCGTCATGTTACATCGGTGAAAACCTGTGGAATTCAACTGTATGTCGACCGGTAAAATCACTCAGCGCTAACAAGCAACGACAGGAATATAAACGGACNAANNGCCAAATGTTACGCGCTTACAGGCAAATGAACTAAGTCGCAACATCAGGGAGGTCTCCGTGACGCACGAGATAGACCAGGGGTTCCCAACCTGGGGTACATGTACCCCTGGGGGAACATTCAAGGTTAACAATAGAAAGGAAAATATGTTTATATATTATTTATTTTCAAATATTTATACATATATTAGTGAATACTATTTTCAAAGATCTATATATGCTCGTTGCTAAATGCAGGGTTGCGGAGTCGGAGGTAAAATGTCCAACTCCGACCTTTCAAAAATTTCCGCTCCGACACCGACTCCTTAACATAACGTGACAACGGCTACATAAATAAGCGGCTTCGCCTTTTCTGAGCAGTAGCGCAGCTTGCAGGGTTTTATTCCGGTTGTAGCAACCATGAAAGGGACGGACCTGCCCAGAGGCGTAACGAGGGGGGGCAAGGGGGGTGAAATCCCCCGGGCGCCGAATCACTATGGGAGCGCCAAAAAGTCCTTACAATATCAAAAATACTTTCTTCAACAGCAGATTTGCTTCCGAAAAAAACCTCAGGTTCGAACATGGGGGCGCCAAACGTGTTTCTTGTCCCGGGCGCCATCTAACCTCGTTACGCTCCAAGTCTAAGCTGTATCGGGTCATTACGCGCGGGCAAGCAGTGTTGTCAATCGGCTCCTTTATTCGTCTGCCACCAAGCCGTAAGCGACACCGCTGTTGAGGTGGCAACGCATTTGGAAATCTCCGTCCGGAAACCCATGTGCTCCTTTGCATGCAAGCTCAGTGCAGAAGGTTAGTTTGCAGCGTGAGTATTAATTATTATTGCGTCACAATGCGCCGGAAGCGTCGGCTGCGCGTAATACCGCAAGAAAGTGCGAAAACGTGCGTCAAGGCCAAATGCACAACCATTTTATTATTACGGCAGAAGTTACGCGGTGAACTGAAAACTAGTTGCAATGGATAAGCGCCGAGCAGCACACGGCAGAAGCAATTGACACGTGCAATTTAAGTCACGAAGCAACAAAACATGCACCTTGTTTTTTTCACCACTTTGCTTCCATCCTTGCCAGAGAGATTATTTGCGGGATTCCTGGTCAGAGGTAAAGGTTAGTAAAACATGCAAGTTGCAGCCGTGGTAGCTAAATGCAAAAGAAAAATCGTTTACGACAACACAGCAAAGCAGGTTTAAACACTGCATGTGCCTTATCTACAGTCTATTTTTAACGTCCTGTTCATTCGTAGCCCGAGAAGCAACCGAAAAGCACCTTCCATGAAACACCACCCGCCTTGCCGGCTGTCAATTATGACGCCACAATGGCCAAGCACCGCAATTTACCTTCTGCGCAACAAGAGTAGGGTTTATTTACAGGAAAAATGCGCAATGTGCATCCCAGCCTTTTACAGGTAGTTGTTCACACGTGGGTGCACTGAAACCGGCGCCATCGTGACTTCTTTTCTTCTATCGATTACTCTTGAAAACTGACCCATAATTGCGCGTAAACCTTCCGTTGCACCAATATGCAACTCATGCAGCGTGCATGCAAAAAGAAAATCGGTGCACCGCACATAGCCTACAACAAAAGAGAAGCAACGCGCGTGATTTATCCGCTAAAAAGCATGTGCGCGAAAAAACCTCAGGCTTTCATGGTTATCTTGAACGATAGGTTGTCCTTCAGAATCGAATAGTGGATAGTATTTACACAGAGTCCAATGAAAGCGTTACACGTAGTTATACGCAAAATTTCTACGAGACAAGCAGTCCATCTATCCCACAACAAAGCGTAGGGTCAGAAGACGCCGCCAGGTTACACATTCTTCTAAAATTTGACGTCCCCTTAGGCCAGAGTTTCACAAACTGTGTGCCGGGGCACACCGTGTGGTTCGAAAGAGACTGAAGTGTTCCGCGAAGTTTGTGAAGAGCAGGTTTTCGCCTTCGTAAACTAGGTGTGCCGCGGCCAGATCCAGAATTTATTGGCGTGCAACGAAAAACAGTTTGAAAAACTCTGCCTTAGACGTTCACCGACACTGCGTGATTTACAAGAAAATGTTTTGCCTACGAGCGCATTCGTGCCGTGCGATTCAGAGGCTTGTCAGTGGCTGCTATGTGGGCCAAGACTTGCAGTAGCAGGTGGTTCGAGAAGATTGCAGTTGTGTGCAGCGCTTGTACCTTGGGGCAGAAACAGCCTTTTTCTAGGTTTCAAAACGTATAGTTTTTGGAACCTGGCAGCATACGTTCGAAACGAGTGAACCGCCCGAAACGTCCCAAATTGGAAAATGCGACTTGATGACGAAATGCGCTTCTTCCGGTGTCTCTAACTGCAAGAAATTTTTCACAGAATTCCGCCTGGAGAAAGATGGGTGAGTGCGTGCTATGTGCTGGTATGCCCCTTTCCAGCGTTCGATATTTCGGGACCACTTGAATATNTTTGCTTCGGTGATTGCTGTAATTACTAAAAACTTTGTAAAAATCGTTACCTCTACATCTGATTAGTTTCACAAGAACGTGAAGCGTCATCTTCCCTTACGTTTAGGACGACGTTTAGGACATTAACGTTATTGGTCAATATTGACCGCGGCGGTCATAAATTATTGAGAACATGAAGCGGCGGCTAAAAAGGCATTTATGCATGCACAGGTGCTAACTCAAGCCCTTCGCAGTGCGGCCAAAACAATTTGCCAAGTTGCCATATATTATTAATTGCATATCGAGCATTGATGAAATATTTATTTTTTCATTTGGCGAAACCACCGCTCGCACCAAAAACGCTTCGATACGCACGAAGGGGGGGGGTCTGATACTTATCGGCTAACTGCCTATGCCGGTGCGATGAGCGTACGCGGTCCGAATTATTTAAATTTGAAAGCTGAGCCGACGGATCGTCAGTACGGTTCTAGTATCTGCGAGCCAGGCTAACTCGGTTTCTCACATTCTGTTTCGGTTACTGCAAGCTTCCACGAAGACTAGTTTTTTTGGTTGCGCTCAGCTTCAACCAGAAACTTCGGGCCCCCCCTCCAAGCACCCGTTCCTGAAGAAGTATACCTGTCACGGGCATTTGCTGCAGCGCTGCTTGCCGTTATATAAAAAAACGACGCAAATGTCATAAGCTACACTGAAGCTCAGCGAGGTGTGGAAATAGCCCCGGTGCTGTTTCGTGCCGCCGCCTGGTACTTGACTGATGCAACGACACCATATCATTCGTTTGCGCAACGGTACTAATAACAACTAGCGAAAAGAAAAGGACTGTTTCCGTACTTGGAAACGTGTTGCTTGATGGAAGATCTGGATACACTCCGCTCAACAGGTTTCGTCTGAGGAGTGGACGCGTTCTGTGCGGAAATAAAAGCAATACGATGAAAGGACAACAGATTTCGTCAACTGGTACTAAGCACAACCTACGGTCATGTGCTTCACTTTCCGGAATTATCGTTTCATTGGACTAATCTTGTTAATTGTTATTTTTTGCCGAAAAAAGCAAAGCGACCCGATGGTCGGTCACGACACACGGGAGTAGAAAACACGCGCAGACGGAAGATTTGCTCTCAACCACCAAAAAAACTGAATTGCAAAACTCTCGAAATTAGCGATGCAAAAAAATTAATGTTCCGTCTGTTTTTCCACTTTGCAGAAATCTTGAGATCAAAAAACTAAAAAGTCAGCTTGGCATCTCATTAACGAGTCTGACTGAAACACCCAGGGTTCCGTTCCGTCAGATTAGGTTGAGCTGTCACAACTTGTTACAAGCAATAACATTTTTGACTGCACACCAGTTCCAAATGGAAGCTGAACAACAGAAAACAAGCACAATACAATTTTCACGTGCTTACAAGCGCAGGGCTTAACCAATAATCAATTCCACAGAGGTGTGGGAATGGTTAGTGCATATTTTTGCATATCAACGGCAAATGCAACACCAAACAACAACTACGCGCAAAAGTAATATGGCACATGACGCTTCTTGAAAGTTTGATGGCGTTGAACGTCAGGAGATGCTAAATGTTGCAGGAAAAAAAAGATAAAACTTGCATCTTGCAGCGTTAGTACCGACAACACTGGACCAAGATCATAGCACACNACAACCATACAGCAGATTTTTCGAGTTNTCGCGTGACCTTTAAANGTCCCTACACACAATAACAACATTACAGGCCTTACGAAGTTTNAATGCTTTCGTAAAAAACCTGCACAGTTTGAGTTTTTCCGCCAGATTGCCAAACATAAGCGTGTATTTGAACAAATTTACCCTTAAATGCTTTGTCCCGTCAAGTCAAATCGATATCCGATTTAGGCAACGCATTTGCTGCAAACATAGTATAGTTCCAAGAATGAGTGCTTGATGCTCGTTACAGTTATAGTGCATCGAAAAGTTGACAACACGACACAACGTACAGCAAACCGCTTGATACACACGAGTGGGTTACACAAAAATACGTGAGTAGGGTGATAAAAAGTGTTTTGTAGGGTTAACGGCTGCTAGGCTCTAGTACAACACAATGACGCTTGCTATGTTCGTCGTCGAAATAACCATTTAAAGGCAGACGAGTCTCTCCAAGATTTCAGGTTGCAACCCCAAATCTGGTGGTTTGAAATCACTAGACCAGTGCGTGCCGCGAAATTTTCGCAACTGAAAAGGACTTTGTTTGAACGTACACTATAGCAAAGTGCAACAAGCGTAAAGCTCAGGACAACTCTTCTAAAACGAACGTTTCGATTTACTGTAGTTACGGTTCAGTTATCGTTTTTTTTTGGTCATTTTTCAGTCATGGACACAATTTTTTTTTAAATGACCGAAAAAAATTAAGTGAATTCGGTCATAATGTCCGAAAACATACACCAGTGCATATACAGTGATGTTTTAATACAATCATGTGACAAATGGCCGAAATGTCTCATAGAAAATAAAACAGGTTTAGTTATTAGCTTCGCGGTGTGCCGCGTGAAGAAAAGTATGCTGCTGAATATGCTGCGACCAGAAAAGATTGGGAACCACTTCACTGGATAATAATGCTCCTCGTATGTCGTCGAGGGTCGTGCGAGCTTATCGTGAAAGGCACGCGATGAAAGAACAGCTTGCTGGTGGTGAAAAGCAAGCTGGAGCAAAATCATCGCGAGGTGGAATACATAAATTCACGAGCAAAAGAACTCCGCGACATTTCAGGTGGAGCTGAGTTTTTTAATCCTCACCGAAGAAAATTGTGGTGGTGGCGAGTTTCGATGCTTTGAGTATGCGCTCTAACGACAGCTAGGCGACGGTCATGTGCTATGGTGCCAGCACTGATGAAAATGAATTTTCCAACCACTTAAGGCGACAAAATACAAACACGCCTGCGGAGGACTGTGCCGCAGTATTCAGTCTGATGATTCTCTGGTTAATCTGAGACCTGAAATAGCGTTTGCGTTTCCGATTGCTAAATTTACAACAGTATGTGAAAGAGGGGAACAGATCGGGATGATGGCATCGATTGCGATCTCCACAGCTGAAAAATTTTGTTGAAACCTGCTTCAAGAAGCGGCAGGTTCACACAGTTGATGGTTTTCCTCTTTTGTCTTTACGTTGTTTTCAAAAATATCAGGAAAAAATGTCACGAGGACAAAAAACAGATTTGCCCAGATCGCGTTTTTGCCATGACAACACACTTTATCGGTATAGCAAGGATTGAGGTTCCAAACAGTTTTCTATTTGTAGGGAACACAACCAAGTGGCAGCTTTAGGAAAGCACGTCGTCATCATCATCAACCAATCAAGTTTCCATGCCTCCATCTACTTCTTTTCTAGCAACGCCTTAGGGTTGAATGCAGCGTGTCGAAAGTTAACTTCGTCTATCCGCTACCTGTCGACGTCTATCATCTATCGTAGGTTTGACGAAAGTGTACAGATGACAGAAGCGATTGATAAGTTTTTAACCAGGCGCATGTTTAGTACGCTTCCATCGCAACATTGTGTGCGGGCGCAGTGGAGAGACGAAGGGAAGATGTAAAGGTATTCACGGACCAACTTCTCTTCAATGTTACAGGTCTGTCATAGGTTACGTTGCCGATTAATACGTAAACACAAAAAGCATTTCCACAAACTAATGTTTATCGGCTAGGGAATGATCTGATTCTTTCTCACGCCATCATTGCGCTTGCGTCTACATTTTTGCGATCAAGTGGCATTCCAGCATTTCAAGTTTTTAGTTACGCCACTGCGATAGCAGCATGTAAGATAGAGCAGCAAAACACAAGAACTCAATAAGCCATAAAGCCTTCGAAAACATAAAACGACATCCAAACGCAGCTCTTGCCTGTGTTCGTCATCGTAGCCACAGCACCATCTACGGTATGAACATCAACAGCAAGTTCCCAAAAAATCCAACAACGTACAGACTTGCGCAATTGCTCATGACCAGTAAACCGGCATGCTATCATACAAGCACCGACAACAGCCTTGCAAGAAGACTTGCAACATCAACGTACTCTCTTTCGAGAATTAGATATCACTACAACGAAGTCACTAAAGCGAGAAGTTGCGTACAAAACAGCGCCTCGCCGACATCTAAACAAAAGCCGCGGTTTTTGCATTGAGGCGTCACACTTTTGGAAAGTCGGTGGAGGGTAAAACCCGGCGCAATGTTAATAACCGCAGCTTTTGCCTGGAGTCCACTGAGCTGATGCACAAAGCTTACTGAGCCTCGGCCAACACAACACGTCAACGAACCCTCAATCATTCTCACCACGACCAGATAGTAAGTAGAAATCATCGGCGATTCGAACTTGGCTCGCAGCCTCTTCAGCTTGTTGCCACGTATGAAATACCTGCGACCGGGTGAGTTGGCATGCGCGCTCTTCATTCCAGAAAGTGGGCAGCAGCAAAACACACAAACGATTTTTAAAAGCAGCCACCTTTCTGAAACGGCATCGTTTCAAATAAAGCTGAGGCCACGAAATACACTATAGCTGTCATTTTAAGACAACGCTAACTGCGGCAATTAGTAGTGGAGACGCTGTGGTGATCGTGCTGAACACTTGTGATCGAGGAGTGAGTATTACTAACTTACGGCCCTCGTCTTTCATGTTTTATACAGATCACGAGACTTTGGAACTACTCTCAACAAAGCCCTCGTCTTTGCACTTCTACACTTCGGTCAGTTCTAAACATAAAACCTACGCTTTCACCTCAGTCCTTCCGGACGATTATCCTGATGGTTTGCCCAGGACCTGATTTGTAGATCGTTGCTATGTCAACTTCAAAGCTGTAAATGCTTAGCAACAACCAAACCGAAAAAATTTTAAACTGCAAGGAGAGCGCGAAAATACAACAGTCGAAGGCAAACGCCTGAAAATTAGCTTCAGAGCAACACGAGTCGTTGCGGTGCGCAGGTAAGTTGGAGAGGAAATAAGCAAGTATCGTCCAGCGGCAATGCAGACAGACAATCTCTTCAGTAAAAATCCCGGCAGTTTCACGGAAATCTAAGAACGTCAATGAACGGCTTTCTGGCTTCGCCTTTCATGGACGTGACTTACAACATGACTTAAGCAGCGACGCAAGCAAAATGCTAGGAGGTATGTTAAATGGTTTTAGCGAAGCTATCAGAAACGCTGCCGTTGTCAAAAGCCATGTTCAAGCACTTTGGGCAGTTTACCAAAAACAAGTCTCGAATAGGATTGGTCCGACTTGGGCGCTTCTTCGCGTCGCGCCTCTCGGCCTTGCAACTGGCCCAAGAGGCTTTCGACCAGAAAACAAGCATGGATCACTTTAAGTCGAAGTGAAACAGAAGTTTTATCTCAACAACACCAAGAGAGCGCAGTTTGTCCCGTTGAACGTGAAAAAGCAGCGAATGATCTCACAGCTGGCAGTTTTGTGCTCGAGACGCTAAAGAACGCAGGGACTTCACAACAATAACATGCATTTCTTCCGTCGCGTACAGATCGTGCACCGCGAGTTGAGACGTTCAGCGCGTGTCTGGCTTCAGTTCCGCTATCGACAATAGTATTGGCACTTGTGTTGACGGAGAGGGTCGTTTGTGGAACACTACACAAGTGAGGAAACACTTATTCGGTGTTTGCGCTCACTCAAATTAAGTTAAGGGTCCCCGTAACCTCGTTGCGTACATGTAATCGCAGGCGGCGCACGTCTTGACGGGGAACAGCGACTAGATCAATTTTCGCGGCCAGTCACGTGCAGTGTGATGCTGCAAAGACCAACGCAAACAGCACGAGCTGCCCGATGATGACAATGGCGGGAGGAGGTGAAGCGCAGACAATCGCATCGATGTAATCTGTTTCGCGGCGCTAAATTCGCAACCCTCGATAAGGGAGACCAGTTGAATTTGGAATTCGATTTGCGAAATCTATCCAGGCAGAAATATCCAATTAGTGAGTCTGCAGCTGATTTCCCTTGAGAAGTTCAAGACACATTAGAACCTGGTTGGTCCACGACAGAACAGATTATAAAACAGTCGGCACAGCATATCTCTGTCAGCACAGCACGTCTTCTCAAAGGTAATTTTCTACTCTATTTCTGCCAATCCACGCGGGATCAGTTTTAGTCACCGGCATATCATCAGTGACACAGATATATTCAAATACTTCGACCTCGTGCGAGGCAACAAACAGCACGTGATCTGAGCGGCTCCAACCTGAACAACTACCAACGTTTCCGCGAAGACAAACCGAAGCTTGGCATAATTCTTTCAATAAAGAAAAAGTAGGTACTTATACATAATTATAACAGAAAAATTTAATACTGTGTTCCGATACATTGCATGACACATTTTCAAAGATCAAACTGACGGTTCTGATGTAAATTTTACTAGTAAAACTTCACGTTTTCAATGCAAAAATTTAGAGTGTTTGACATAATAGCGACTGCTGGACTTGTCACAATAGTGATTATGGTGAAGTTTTGCTGCGGTATCGGTCTCACTTCGTTGCCAGGAGTAAAGACATTTACCTCAACACAGCGCTGCTTTGAGTGCTATTTCTCGTAAAACATCTACAAGGCGGAACGGTTTTCTTTTTGAAAACCACAGTGGGAGAGAGTTAATCTATGACGAATCTTCGCGTGCCGCAAATAATCTGAAGCAAACGAATTTGAAGGGATCAAAACCAGCAATAATCCAATTGATGGGATCCTCAGCACAGCCTTCCACAAGCACTCAATCCTATCAAAGCAAGATTTTACTGTATAACTGTTTGTAGTATTTACAGCAGGTTGTGGTGCAAACTCCGAAGGCAAGCAACGCATTGGCAAACGCAGTAAATGATGCAGTAAAAAAGCTTGTGATTTTTAATGAAGATGCTTCCTTACACTCTGGCTGCATCACGTACAAAATTCGTTTAGATACTGCAGAACAAGTTTCACAGGTGGGGTTTCAAAATCAACTTGTTCAAAAAGATCTTTCGCGACACCATTTCTTAGTAAAAAGAACTTTCAATGCTAAGAACTATTTATAATTTGTCCAACGGCGTTCGTTTGAGNCGTTTTAAATGCACGGATATTACTTATTAGTACTGGAATGTCGCGATTGTGGAAAAGCTCAAATATACTTTTCNCTGATGATACAGTTTTATTTCTTTCCGNTTGTTAGTCGAGTGCGGGCNCGTTGGCTTACCGATGCCGCCGACTCAAATTGCGCTTTCAGTTTGCCCAACTCCACTTCGTACGCTTCTTCTTCGACCTCTTCCCTGTTCACTGGGACTGGAGGCGGTGCTGCAGCAAAACAAACGCGAGTTGAAAAGTGTAACAAGCAGCTTTGGCAGCATTTTCACCACGCGAGGCAACAAATCAAAAATAACTGCCATGGACATCTGAAGATTTTCAAAAAACAACACTGTGTCCGAATAACAAACAATAACGATATGCACCTGACGGCTCGCTGGTCGTCCGCGTCTTGGCAGGGGTTTTCACACTTGCACCCGAAGGCATCGGCAAGGGGACGGAGGAGCCACGTGACTCGAACTGAGATTTCATAGACGCGATGTCAGGCAGTTCATAGTCTTCTATGACCTGAAAAAATATTGCCTTGCATCAATCGAAAAAGTGCGTGACCAAACATCGGGCGTCGGGACGAAAATATAAACAACGGTATACATTCCAAGTGAATGTAGCAGGCATGCACGTAACAACGCCGTTTCATATAGTGCGATATATCTCCGGCACAAAGCTCCTTGACAAAGGCCCTGTCAGTGGCTTGAACTTGACAAGAACGTACGCGCAGACCTTATTTTCCTCTGCAAATCAAAGCACCGGTCCCCAAAACTTCCGAAGAACAGGCAATCGCACTCCGAAAACAAGAATTTAAATACAAAAGTTGGTGAAAACCACTCAGTGAGATGAGGCGGGTACAAATCTCGCTGTGATTCTGTTGGAAGGTTTTTGCAAGACTGCTTCTCAAAGTCAAGTGACGATGCCACCGTCAACAAGCCACTTTGTCATCATTGTGACGCAATAGTTGGGAAAACACGTGCGCACCTCCGTATATGGCGCTGCAGTCGCGCAACGTCGGCCGCGCCTTCGAAAACAGCGCAAATTGCTGGTTTGCAGCTCAGCGAAACGTCACGGCGCGCGTTCCCGTCATAGGACAAACACTATCACTGGCAGAATGAGCAAAAACGAGTACCGGTATGCAAAAACGGACGACCAACGACCGATAGATGTGCGCATGAGCGTCGGAATGGGGGAAGCAGGGGAGACCACAGCTCTTTCCTGGTTTTTGAAATGTGATACTTTGCTGTTGATTTTTTTGGAGAAAAAAACGTTTTTCTCTTAGTTTCGGAGTTGGTAAAATGAAATTTCACCTCTGTTGTCCTCCCCCTTGAAAAAATCCTTCCGACGACCATAGATGTGTGAATGGAAACGGAATAGATTACCACTGGAAGTTTTGCAACGGTGCAAAAAGTGGACCATTTTTTGCTCAGAAGCGTAGCGGACCGTTTTTTTACGCTAAGTAACTAGCTAAGAGCTGGCGCTTGATAGTTTTGCGACGTAAAATCCTGCTCAGCTCAACGATGCATGCCTCGCCCGCAAAGCCAACCACCACAAACCGCAGAATGCGGCGTCGCAGCGCATCCACGATCGCCGGATTATCCAGAGCACTCCGGACACTCATGTGTGATTGATTGCCATGAAAGGTTTCCGCAATTTATGCGGAGATGTTTGGTTAAAATCGAAGAACAAATAAGAAACAGTAACTTAAATGTGCGTAGAAAGAGCGTATTTGGACATTCCACAAGGGTTGGTTACCTGTGTTTCACAAAGTGTAAATGGAAAAATCCTATAAAAAGGGTAACTCCTACAACCATTAGGTTCAATACTTGATCACTGCAACAAACGAATGCGACATCGTTGAACATCTACACACGGCAGCAAAGCGTAAGCACAAAATGATATTGCAGCTCATACAAAATACGCATGATTGGCAGTTGCTTGGACGAAACGTCGTCTAGTAGAGAACCGGTCGAACGAAGGCCAAACTACTTGAAATTTCAATTAGTCTTGCCCGGCGGCTACGAAGAGGCAAATTTAATTCTGCAGCAGTTACAGCGTTTCATGCAACCTACTCAAATTCATGCCTAGCTCGAAACCGATGAGCAACCTCAGCTGCAAAACTGCACATGTTGAAACCACTTCGCACCCCCCCCCCCC
>JGI24159J19872_10002044_pt1 | contig 23429 bp, 13 predicted proteins | sample Ectturendosymbi4_FD_19872 | JGI IMG/M metagenome (IMG submission 19872) | reverse complement strand
AATTCCTTCAATTAAATTTGATCCACTCATCTGTGTACATAGGCATGCTCTTTCATCTGTACATTTTCTTCACCATGTTCTGTGTGTTTTCCTAATTGTGCTATTTCACTCAAATGTTGTTTTACAACACTTCTCAATAACTGAAAAACAGGGTTGGTTGACTAGATGACCGCTGTATTCCCCCATCAACCCTATATGACACAGTACCAGTCTTTGTTTACACTGATCAACTATTGCGTCATTGCATTTTCATTTGCTCTAATGTTCACTATTGTGGTTGGTTTGCTTAGTGCAATGGCTTCTTGTAGTGCTCTTGTTTGTTGGCTGAGTCATATGAAACAATAAACCATTTCTTCATTGAGGCCCGAGTAAGCATTCCGACTCTTTTTAGCATTCCGTCAATTAGAATGGTTACCATGCTTCCGTTGTCAGTCAGCTCATTCGTCCGCACAAAACTATTAAGTATGTCATCATGTGTTTGAGCTTGCTACTTGCTTTAGGACTCACAGCAACATAACCTCGTTTTTAAATTTTTACCGTACTGTCACGGATGAAAATCAGAAAACAAGCAATCGCAAAAATCACTGCCGGGCTTATGATCAATATTGGCAAAATTTGTAAACCACCGCGCCGCTGGAAGAGAATATGGAATCCAGGAAAGTGTGATTTACCGTCGACGCGCTCAAAAAGAGACGCTTCGGGCAGGAGCCGGATTTCTAGTATTGGTTGGCTCCTTTTCACGCAAGAAAACTTTGACCGTGCTGTGCGAGTTCCGAATGCATAATCATTCTATTTTTGAACAATTAAATTTAAAGATATCGATTCTATTTCAAGTGGAGATTGATATGCCGACTAAACCTCGTAGTCGTATCCAAGATTACGAAATACTAATACTCAACAGATTGGTGGATAGCCTAAAACTAAATCAATTAACAGCCTCCTCATCGCACATCATCGGAATACACTAAAACAGGCAAACAGCCAGGTACGTAACTCTAGAACGCGTGTTGCAAAATGCCTAAGCAAAGCAACTCAACAAAACTTTGCCGTCCCCGGATATTCTGCCGCCCTAGGCTACTGCGTCGAAAGCCTAAATGGGAAACCGGGACCTGGCTTCATGCATCTCCTGCTCCAAATCAGCTGTGCGGCTGCTATTTGAAGAGCTATTCTTTCGCACAGGGCCGCAACCAGCTCATTTTCGGGGGGTGGGGTGTAAAATGACCGTCTTGTTGTACCTAGTGTGACAGGGCATCGCCTCGCATGCCTAAAGCGCGCAGTCAGGAAGCGCATCATCAATGCAGATACGCACAAGCAACAAGAGAGTGAACCTGGTCGAACGGGAATCTCCATTGTTGCTTGCCCGTTGCACTGGTGGAAACGGCGTTCCTTCAGTTGCGAGTTCGAATCTCCCATGAAAAGCCGCAACTAAACATAACTTTTAACATTTTGAGGGGGACAATTGCCCGGTTGTTCCATTCCTATTTGCGGGCCTGCTTTCGCATAAATCGGTATATTATTGTACTACTGTATAACGTCTTCACTGCCGCATGCAACGCACTAGGCTTATACACAAATACATGAAGAACACGAGGATACATACGTGGCGTTATTAGAAAAAAATGCGCTTGATGGCGCTAACAGATTCACTTTGATGAATACATGGCCCATGACGTCGGGTTCGTGACGATCAGAATGGCGAAGACACGAGAACATCTGCGGAAAGATCTTACACATCGCAATTGCGAGCACAAGGTTACAGCAGTGTAACTGCACAACACAATAATTGTCCCTCGAGAGTGCTTTCGACAACCGGTTGTTTAGGGTGTTGAAGAGACCGCCCATTTCTCAAACCGCACTTGTTCTTCGACGAAAGTGTTCCGATGTGAATGCAGGAGGCAATACGACCGGACTCCGACGAAGACTGCATTCACATTGGAGAGTTTCCCTGCTATAGACATTATGGCGAGCGCTTGGTCAAACTGGAGCAAGTTCCAGTTTTTAAGGTCTTGGTATGGCCCGGGTGAGATTCGAACCAGGCCGAACTGCGACCTACCAGACACGAAAGGAGCGCTCTAACCACTAGGCCGTACGTCCGGTAATACAGGCAAAAAAGATGACTAACACGTATTTCCGCATACAACTTCGCAAAATCGGAAAAATTAAGGCAGCATTGTACTATCTGATGCAACAAAATCAGCCGAACAACCAGCGCCTACGCTGTTTTCACAAGCTTGAGTTATATTTATTCGCCGCTCCAATAAAGAACGAACAAAAGCATCTATTGCCTTGCAAGCAAACATATGAACGTTGCTGGCTCTCGCGCTAGATGAGCTTTTAATCTTCTCCCTGGTATGCAAATTACAGGGTGAATTCATTTCATTTAAAACTGGATCTATTTATAGATGGCAAAAGGTTGGTCCTCAGCCAGTAGGTGGCAGCGTAGTAAATGTCGCTTACACAATTCTTTTGCGAGAATTCCAGCTTGACGNTTTTCACATTTTCGTCGACATTGGTGACGCGTAATTAACTTGTTCAGACAAAGAAAAACAGGTATTTTGCAAACACGTGAACATTCAGCCGCGGATGAGCGCATCTTCAACAGTAACACATTGCCATGCACACTGTGGTTGTTTGTACAAAGTAGCGAAGGCTAAACCACAGTCTGGTCTGAGACAAATACCACGTTTTGGACATCAGTGCTGAAATTCCTATGCGTCGAACACCAAGTTAGCAAGTGGCCCAATTCACAGATGTTAGTAACATGCAACCAAAATGATAAACCACCACTTCCCAACTTCATGAAGATGAAATATTTGGAGAATCCACTTGGGACTAAATATGCAACGCTCACAAACTAATTTTGTCGCTGATCAAATTGACTATTGTTCCGTAGTCCTTCCCATCCACTTCAAAAAGAGGCAAAAACTCTTGACTATCAGTTAAGACATATCGCAACGCTACCTGCGAAGAAAACTACACGAAATGTTTTCGACTTCCACATCAAGTCAACTCTTTTGACGACTATGTGATCCACGGTATTCGAACTTTACCAATTCTTAGGTAAAATCGGCCTGAAATCAACCAGCGTCACCGCCACCACATATCAAGAAAACCGAAAATTATATTTGCTGCAATTAGCGCGGTGCCAGCAGTCAGCACAACAAGGCACACGAGCTCCTTTTTCTCCTGTGAGATTTGTTGGCTGTAAAAGTGATCCAGAAATGCCTGCAAAAAACAGAAAGACTCCTGCGCTAACCGGATCAACACATTTCAGCACAAGACGATCGAAAGTTCGCAGTTGTACCGGAAAAGATGACTTGTATTTATTATTCATTACCTTTCTTTCACACACCTATGCTCCTGCGTCGAAAAAAAGTTGTTCCAGTCATGAAAATGCTGAAGCGCGTTGAATATTTAGTGTTGACTCTGAAAACACAGCTCCATCGCGTATTCGTTCTAAGAAGCTGTTTAGAAATACACTGTGGCACAACTTTTGCCCCCAGCACACTGTTCCTTTAATGGATTGATTATAATTACCCAGAATAAAACTGCGCCCCATAAGATAAAAGGAGCAATTTGCAGAGCCCAGAGGTTTGAACATTAAGTACAAATCCTACACATAAGAGAGCAGCAAGTTTTCTATTGGTATGGTGGTTCTGTTCAAGTTTCAACATCTACGGTAAATCAGCATGGTCCAACTACTTTTGACTTACGGTCATTTTACAAAAACGTGACAACTTGCGGGCCACTTCCAGCAAAATAATACATAAAACAACAGATTCACAAAACTTAAAATTGAAAAGGGAAGATAAGTGAGTGCATTATTGAAATTATCACAAAACTGCGAATAGCACTTTAACATACACCTCTATCAGTGGGATGGGATGCCTCTGGTCGAGGCTTCTCTGACACTATCCGTCCTTATCAATACCAGTGTTAGTGGCAACTCGGAAACAATCGTCTAGTGTTTCGCGTGCAATCCGATTTTTGCTTTCAGACTTGCTTTATGGTAGAAAATGTGCACACACACGAATGTGCTTCCAAAAATGGAGTCTATTTTTAGTGCGAAATCTTTCAGTTTGTGAAACCTATCTTTGTTACCAATTTCCAGAAGTTCTCACTAGTCTAACGCCGTTAATATTGTACTTATTATTAAAATATGTTATGATTTGTTAACTAAAATTACCAACTGTAACATACACAAAAACAGACAACACTGAGAAAGCTCGTGGGCCCTCAATACTTCGTCCGCAGTCCACATGCGGCCCGCAGCCTGTAGTTGGACCTGATACGAATATTATTTAGCGGAAAATTAAGTCTGGATTTCTTTTATTTTAACCACAAGGGAATTTCATTTAAATGGACTGGGTAGACAGTGTATTCATTGTTCATCGACATATTCAAAATCGCTTAACTGATACCAAGTTAAGATGGACAGTAAGCTGACATTTGTACAAGATCTTCTGACGACAATTTGGCTATATTGACAGCTTGGATTTTTATTATTCCAATGATCCCAAGTTGGTAAACACTTGTAAAATATCTGTAACAACAGGACCAGTTACTCAATCTCGCGTTATAAAGATTTCACATGTTCGAACGCAATTTTCACATTCTTAACATTATCTTTAAACTGCCAATCTTTCCAAGTTCGTTGTGTAAACAACTCAGTTTTCAAATCTAGCATGTCATAAACCACGTAAAAAAATCGAAACAGTGATCTTCATTCGGCAATCAAATTTCTGCTAGGCAGCCAAGCGTTGTTTTAGTTACAGATGTTTAAAAGATTGAAGCAACAAGATCGATTTTCTTCCTGGTGCGGCTAAGGCCAAAAAGGTGTTACAGAATCATCAGCGATTATGCGAGAGCTTTACTGAGCACACTGCAAGTGTGATATCAGGCTCAGCCATTTTAAAGATTGCTCCAAGCGTTACTTTTGAGAAAAAACGAACAGCAATTACATCAAGACTTTTTTGCCCTCGATGGCATCTTACCTTGAAAACCCACTGCCCGTCCAGAGCGTAACATGGAACGATATTGAACAAAGCAAGGGCGCCCGACATTGAAAATATGTACCTGGGAAAAAATTACTCAGAAATTGAACACATGGCAAATTTCTTGGACGGATATTACGGAGGACTGTCAAGTGTTTCCGCTTTATAAATATCTAGTTCAGAAAACTGAATTAGGGTAGATGATGAAATGGATGCCGATTGTGCGCATTTGACCGAAGGTAACTTCGCGCGATGAAAACGTTGGAAACACTGCTCGTTTCTGCGTCAAGGTTGTAATTACGGATCCGCCAGGAATGACGCGGCTCGGATAAAACGCTGAGTTTATCAGCCAGACGGCAGCAACCTCGTGGCCTAACAGATATGTTTGAGGGCTCATATGCCAATGCTTTTCGGTTCGGCTCTCAGCTTTACGACTTTCGTTTTCGTAGTAGTTGTTGCACAAGTATCCACACTTTTCTCTTCATGTTTTCCGTTTTGCTTTACGTTTGGGGTTTAGGTTTAAGGGTAAAGTGTATAACGGAATCAGTCGAGTACAGCAGACACTTCCCTCCGACCCTACCTTGTCGCAGAAACGAGCAGTGTTTCCAACGTTTTCGTCGGGCGAGGTTACCTTAGGTCAAATGCGCAAAATCGGCATCCATTTTATAATCTACCCTGAATTGGAAGATGGAGTATTGGGCGAAAATCAGCAGAGATTTCAAAGTTTAAGCTTTTCGTAATCAGAGCAGGAAGTGGCTTTTTTGGTGAGAAAACAATCTTTGCGTTGAACTTTGAATACAACATCCCAAATTTTGCAAAAAATGCATTTTTAGCTTTACTTCTATTCAATACATTTTTTTTACTATGGTACAAAATAGTCAAGTGCCTGTTGCACTGACGTTTACGAAGAAAATTACGCAATTAACGAAAAAGACACGCTTTTTGTCATTGTTGAAAAATGTTAATTGCACCGGGGAAAACACCAAATATATAGTTTTTAAATTTCCGTAGCATTACGTCACCTACACGCCAAGAGATTTTTTTCGAACTGGCTTAAGTCACAAGTTTCAGCATCTCGGGGTGTATCAAGCGTACGTAGAAAATAGAACTGTCAGTAACCACTAAAAAGACGATTGCGAATCCATGATACTAGTAGAACATGTGACTCACTGAAGAAAACGAAGCAGGACTGCAGGTAGTTTCAAAGGTAACCAGGAAAATCGCGGTTGGTATTCGGACACGGTGACATGCCTCAGCAACTCGACCGGCTGGCCCAAGAACAAGACATGATGAACGCTCGGTGGGTTGGAGTTACGTTTGGCAGTGATTCGAACAAAACGAACGGTTTTCTCTGAAAATCGAAACAGGATCGATGAGAAGATTTTTACAACATAATGGTGTTCAGGAGGGCGCGGGAGAGCGGGGACATTGGCCCCCTGGCCTTTTAAATGGGGGGCAACGAGGGTGGAGGTGCCATTTCATAACAGCATCATACGTAATTTTATGATTTATCAAGATCGAATTGAAACAAATTTATTGCAGCTATTTGCGCACCCAGAAAATTCAGAATGGTTTTCTTATTTTTGAGGTCAACATTGTTGCTGAACAGAAAAAGCATATTGGTAACGATTTTTTTGTTTTTCATAAGTTTCCATTGCCTTAACTATTTTTCTTCCCCATGCCGCTGCTCCGGCGTCCCTGATTCCTTGGTCTTTTCGTCCATCTCTCCACTCAAAAAATAGACCTGTCCTTTCTGCCATACTTTGCACCCTGACCAAGAACTGAAAATCTTTAATGTTTTTTGTTTTCATGTGGTCTTAAACTTTGACTTCGAACTTCGTTTACTTCCAAAGGTTCTTAAAGGTTTACAATGGTTTTCAGTTAGAAGGGATCTTCAACAAAAAGAAAACACTTCCCACCAAACAGAACAGATGGAGGTCTGACCAAGTCAACCTCACTCGCAAGTTCAGCACAAGTCTTGTGCCAATAACTGAAGGCAGCAAGCGCAAGCATACTATGAGCGCACTCAAATCAAAATTAAAACAGCCCAAACGCAGCTGCGATTTCTTTAAAAGAGATAATGGGGACGGAACAAATTAGCATCAGATACAGGCATATTGAGACACAGAATCACCCGAATGCTACCTTCAACATCCAAAGGCAGGTCTTTGTGATAAAGGATATTCAAATGTAACTGAAATACAACAAAAGACAAGAACACGTTTTGCAAGGCGCGAAAATTGTCCTGCTTATAACTATTTCGTTTTAACCGTAAACAAAAATCGGGTGCAGTGTGCCTACGTTCCATGTCACTCAGATCGAATTACTTTACTCAAATGCGGAAAACAACGAAGAGCTTACCCAAATAAGGCGTAGCACACACATTAGTACTTTTTCCACCAAATGCGCAGTCTTGGTTGTTGAGGCAATCAAAGCCCGCCATCACCACGCGTCCAGGTAAGCATGCAAAATGCTGCAGCAAACAACACGTGGTGAACTGAACGCAACACGAGACAAATGTTAACGAAAAATCCATAAACGAGAGCGGGGCATTATCTCAATTTTTAAAGAGACTTGCGCAGAATAGATGTCAAAAACAAAGAAGCAACGATACGCGCTGATTAAATTTTACCGAAAAACAAATGTGGAGCTCTTACGGTGGCTACTACCAGCAATCGAAGCGTGTACCTAATATACAATCTATAGCAGTGGTTGTCAACCTTTTTTAGTGATGTGTCCTTGAGCAATATTTTGTCTATCAAGTACCTCTTGACTGTACTCATGAGCACAATAATTAGAAATGTACATGTTTTTTTTAGTTTTACGTTAAAATTTCATTGCGAAGACACTTAAAAAAATTAATGCTTCAACCCCTTGAATAAACTTTGCATACCCCAAGGGGCACGTGTACCCCCACATGGTGTCACTGACCTATGGTGGCATACTTGTTGTTACGAAGGGACTCCTTTCCATCGATATTGATAGTTGACACCCACAAAGCAAACGCATGTTTGCGGAAAAAATAAAAATCCTGAACCAATTTTTGAATTTATCATCACCAGGGTTGAANGATTTAAATCAAGCAATAAAAATCATGATTTAAATCAAGCAATAAAAATGTAAAAAATCAATTAAAAAATCATGTCAAAATAAAAAAATCAATCATTTTAAAGCTTTGTGTGATGTCTGTGACGTATTTAATTAGCATTCCAATAGGTTTTTGTTCTAATAGGCCTATACAGTATTAGTGTAGAAGGCAAAGAGTTCTTATGATGACACAAGTTAAAACCATTTATATTCTATCAATCATAGTACCTGTGAGGTCACAGATTCTACGTCAACTAACTGCAGAAATGACATCTGGGCTGGATTGAAATCACTAAAACTTGCAGATTCAGATGTCATAACTGTTCGAATGCCACAAGTTTGAAAGTGCAGACTGGCATAAAGTGAAAGTTGCATTTAAATTTTATCAAATATGAAGGCTTTTGTCTGTAAACATAGTTATAGAACATATTTTTGATTCATGAAACAGATATATTATTATTACAGGTTTTTAACATTTTATACATGTATGCCATGAGTGTATTAGTAAACTGGCAGTTTCAGTATTGACATTTCGATAAATATTTCATTTCGTACAACGATACTGGTGCTATGAACTTATTTGCATTAAGGGATATTGCATAAGCATAAAAAAAATTATAAAAGATTAATGAGAGTCCAGTTATTTCTAGTCAAGGTTGATTGATTGAAATCATATTATTTAAATCAGTGATAAAATAAAAAAATCAAGCAAAAATCATTTGCAGTTTTAAAGCTTTCTGTGATTTGTATGACACATTTCATTGGTATTCTAATCAGTTTCACTTATTATTAAAAATAGTAGAGCCTTCTTATGACAACACAAGTTATAAAAGCAATTAAAGTTTTATCAATCATAGTAAACAGCAAAAATGATATGTGGACTGAAATCACTGACATTTGCAGGCTAAGAAGTTAGTTCTGTCAGAATGCTATAAGTCTGAAGGTATAGGCTATAGCATAAAGCAGGCCTGTAGCCAGGTTTTGAGAGCAAAATAAACTTGTAGGGGGGAAAGATTTTTCTTTTTATTAAAGTATATGTTTAAAACAAACTTTTCTGGGCTCAACAAAATTTGGGGGCACAAAAAAATTTAGGGACACTGCCCCTGAATGCTCCCATGGCTACGGGTCTGGCATAAAGTAAAAGTTTCATCTAAATTTCAGCAAATATATAGGCTGTTGATTATAGCAATAGCAGTTTTTGAACATATTTTTGATTAAGCTTCATTATAACACACATTATAGATTTTTACCATTTTATGCATGTAAGTTATACTTCTGCAGAAGCTGAACTAGCGAAAACTGCGTTACGATAATCAATTTTAACAATAGATTTCACACAAAAAAGGTTGGCAAGCTTGTATTTTTGTACATGCTTCTTAAGATGTAAGATGCCATAAGTGTTAATGAAGTTGATGAACTGATGGTTTGAGTATTGTCACTCCAATTTGTTTCACTTTGTACACCGGTACTCGGGTTATGAACAGATCTGCTTTCAGTGTGATGCATAAGTGCAAAGTAAGTTTGAACTCTGAAAGTTCAGCTGAATTCTAGTTGCTGTATTAGAAGAAACGACCCACAAAAATTTTTATTGAAACAAACTCTTTAAAATGAAAAATTACTACTTGTTAGGTGGCCAAACTCTACACATTAAATCAAAAAATCATAAAAATCAAAAAAATCTGATTCAAATAAAAAAAATCCGATTTTTTTGATTTTTTCAAAAAAATCATGATTTTTATCAACCCTGATCATCACTATACAGAAGTCAGTAACAGTTTAATGAAGGCAAAACAAAATCGTACATCAGGCTTTAAAAAGCAAAAACAAAATGAAGTGTTTTTTTGTCATTCAGCAGAACTGCTTAACAAGCTCGCAGTTTTTTGAAACTTTTTCCCTCAGTTGAAAATAAGTGAAATCACAGAAAGAAGTAAAATTAATTAAAAAGGTACCTATTGTTTCTCATCACTAGGGCCCATACTTGCGTTTTACCGATATATCGGTATCGGCCAAAACGGCCGATTGGCCCTCAGTAGGTGTTGACACAACGCTGTTATTTCCTCACACATGCAGACAACTTGCACAAGAAAGCACAACGAACCAAGTCAAGATAGTTATCTTGCAGCAACGCTAGCTGGTGCGTTTTCATAAACAAGATGAACCGTGGAGCACTAGTCGGCCATCACAGCCGAAACAAAAGCATCATCATTAATGAGATTAATTAAAATCATAGCAAAATATTGAAATTGTTCATAAATCCTGATTTTTTAAGTTTTTGAAAAAAGGTAAGGCATAGAATACATTATATTTTTGATAATGAAGCAGAAAACAAAATTAAAAAATTTTGGCAGTATCAGTATCGGTCCACGAATGGCTGATATATCGGTATCGGCCCCAAAAAAGCCCTGTCGTTCGATCTCTACTCATCACACAGTATGTCTTGCATGATAGCTTGTGGTATCCAACTACAGCATATTGAACAGCTTGTGCATTCAACAACAAGGGCTGGTGTTAACAAAGCAGAGGGGCTAGTGAGAAATGAATACCGCGGACCAACGACTGCTGCCGGGCAGAGAAACCTAACTAAAACGTGCACAGTTGAATGCCGTCGCACAGATTTGCCAACTCATGAGCTACGGCCTCCACCTGCATATTTTAAAACCTAATATTTCTGAGCCAATTTACCATAAAACATTAAAGCAACTGATTTTTGTGTAGTTTATAAACGTACCGTACAGCAAACTTCTTTGCTGCTGTGGTAATGCACTGCCTAATTTCACTGAGCAAAGAGAACCTAATACCTCTGCAGACGAAGCGACGTGTTTATAGCAGAGATGGGTGGGAGGAGGATCAATTCCACAGCAATCCACATAACTTTCAGGGGACTTTAAAGCTGACAGTGGAGCATCAACCGCAAGCTTGAGTCGATCAAGCTTGTCTGCTGTTATGCAAGAACCTGAACAAAAATCACGGACGCTGCCATATTTCTTCGCATAGAGTTATCGACATGCTCCCAATTTAATTTTAAAGATTTGACTGTGAATTTTGATGTACTTTCCTACTTTTTGGTTTCATAAAAGTATTTCTATAATATATATTCCATCACCAGACATTCAACTTAGCTATGTCTCTCTGCAGTAAATCTAACAGTTTTGCATGAGCTTGCTGACCAATCTTTCAAAGATTTGGCAAAGTAAAGGTTATTCAACATAAGTTTACAGCAGGAGTGCACGAAGATCTCATTAGTGTTCCAACGTTAAGCCAAACAAGACAGCGGAATACCATGGAAAGAATAATGGCTTGGCTATTTGAGACACATTGCGAGCACATACAGAATTATGTTTTTTTGTATAAATCGCAGCCCATTTATCAGAACAACGATACACACAACAAAAGCTCGCATGTCTGCGTTTAAGGGAATGAGATAAAAATAAATAAAAACCAAGTAGCACCTTTCTGCACGTTAACTATGGTTTCGTTAATGCAGGAAAGCCATCCTTCGGAGCCCCTGACTTTGCAGCGATCGAGGTCGGTAATGATGTCTCCAGGATGCAAGCCACTCTCCCCAAGAAGGGGAGATTCCTTGCAAAGATACGAATTGAAACTTTCATACAAAACTTGATAGAGATGTTGGAACTTCAAGTTCAAACGAAAATTGCTAGCGGATTAAACATACGCAGAGCTACCGACTTTCATTGAAACGTTGAGATAAAATTATGTCAAACACTATTACTATTGAAATGGTGTAGCATCAAGCAGACAACCTCCACCAAGAGGCAAAAGAACATTGAATGTACATTCCTTCAAGTAAAAAGAGACCATGTTGGACTGACGAATTTTAACTAAAATGTCTTTCATTTTTGCTGCAGAAGATGTTAGAAAAGCTGTTACTGCCGAATACAAACAAGCGATGTTAATTTGAACTTAATTTGAACATCCAGCTAACACACTAGCAGTTTCAGATGTGATACAAAGTTATCTTCTCACTCGTTCAGCAACTAGTCATCACTTGCGCTAGTTCTCCAACCATGTTTCCACATAATAGAGCAGCAAACGTGAAATGAAAGTAACGTGAGTGCAAACAGTCGATTCCTATGTCAGCTTTGTGTACTAATCTCAAAATGTGTTCAGCTTTTAACCTCAAGATTTTGGTCACACCACAGTACAAAAACAATATCAAATTTATCTTGGCAAAGCACAAGCGAAACAGCTATAAACGAGACTCACACGTAAAAAACTTACCTCAGTTTGCTGAGTAACCACAACACCTTCGCCAGTATGAGAATATAGAGGCAGCACAAGTATCGGGAGAACAAGAATCATAATAGTTGCAACAAGACATATTACAAAATTGTGCCAGACACCGGCGCAGTATATTCGAAGCTGCTTGCGAGTGCTGGCATTGTTCAAGTCTTCTGAGTCCAAATGCACCCCAGCGCCAGGGTAGATGACGAATAAAAAGATAGCAAATCCTTCCATTTTAATTCCTTCTCTAAGACACAGCAAAACTGCATATAGTCTAATTGTTTCTTAGCATAACACTCTTTACTCAGAACAGAAATCTTAGCTTTACATTAGGTTCACATTCTCATTTTGGTGCCCAAAACTAGATCGTATCGCAAGGCAATATAATTGCTTAAAAAAATTATTCAATATTTTAACATACAGGGATCAGCAAAGTTTTCTAGCAATGACCCTTTTCACATCTTCTTGCCTAGGGATGTTCTTTGCAAGTAACATTGACAGCAGGTTGAAATTTTCAAAACTACTTGTTCATCTGGTTTGAGACCGTAGAGGTGCAGGAAGAAATGNGGATTCAGTTCTTATTTTATGCAGGTCTAAGGTAAACGTTGGTTGTACTCTTGCAGGCTAGAGAGGTGCTATCATACATGTACATTAAATAAAATTCAGACCAGTATCAGTTTTGAAGTAAACTCATTCTACCCTTTGGTAACAAATGTTCCCAAAAGATTCCCAAACACCTATGTACAGGCTTTTTGGACCCACTTGATAACAACCCCCAGTACATGTTTTACCAGGAAAATGCATGGTGATCTCAAATACAAATTGTGATGACTCTGTCTCTACCTCCGCTGTACTTCAAATGTGTGGCAGTTGAAGGCTGCAAATTATGGAACACATTTGATAAGTGAAAAGGCTTTGGTTCAATGGCAGAAATCTTAATTATCTTATCCAATTTAAGGATGCTGTTGTAAAAACAAAAAACATCAAATTTTCCACATTTTCATAATGCCACGACACTTTCTCATCTAGATCTTGATAAATACATCTGCAATTTACTTGATATAGTCAAGAAACAAAANTNTCAAGTTGGTGAGATAAAATCCATCGACCAAACCATAGGGTGGAAAAAATAAAAACATTGGGTTTACATATGGCTTACCTTGCTGCAGCAATGGCATGTCCCAGCTCATGGAAAATTCCACATGCTAAAATAGAGCTGAACAAATACCCAATGTCTCCAAATGGAACATTAACACCAGGCATGACTACTGTTAGTACCTGCATAAAAAGTTAAATCATGTTCTGAAACAAAACGCAAAAATCAGTTCAAAGTCCTTTCTACATAATATAGTGAAATGGGTGCCAACCTGTAAGCCATTGAGAAGAAAACCACTACATGCAAATATTTATACCACACAGTTATATGAGACACAGAAAGCTGCACAGTGAAAGCTTCCTTCCTGTCAGCAGTAGAAACAATTGCCTTTCTCCAATGTTAACACTGACTGCCATATTAAGAATAAAAACATGCACTCACTTTTGAATTTTGGGTCTACTAGCCTTTGAAAAAGCCTGAACACAGGTCAGTCTCTTGATGACAACAGCAAACAACTGACCTTAATGAGCAATTACAAATCCTTGAAACTGACAAGCAAGAAAATTCTATTCGAGGACAGGCTTTTCCTATTTTTGTTGGTTTTCAGGGAAATTCAGAATTTCTTACTCCAACTTCCTGAAAGCATACTGGCACCCTATGGGACTTTACTATTGCAAGTCTACTGTAAATCAGTGCACAGTGGAAGTAATATTACAATGCAGTGAGCTCATATAATTCACTCTTAAAAACCAAACACCACATTTTTATTATTCAGAAACCTACAAATTATACAAAAATTCATCACTATATTTAAGTTATTTATAGCATGAACAAATGCTGCAAACTTGAGGTTTTAAAAAATGTACATTTTAAACGTATTATTTTTTTTATCTCTGCTGGTCAATTTAACACATTTGCAAACACAATAGTCCAGCTAGTGCTTCAAAACCTTTCAAAGCAAAAAAAAGCTGTCTAGTCTTTCATTGTTTTGTCAAACACTATGGTCACCACACTGTAGCATCCCTATTTGTGAAATTACTTCCGTTATATAAACCCTGGAAAAACAGTTTGCGGTATTTTAAATACGGACTATTTGTGATCATCTGGGATTTGACAATTCAGGAAACAACTGCAGCACTTGAATAAACTAAGAGCATACCATAACTCTTCATTCTGACTGTTAGGTAATCCTGTGTGTAAACCTATTGTTACATTTTAGAGCTTTTGATTCGGAATGAATATACATCAAAGCTTGAAAATAACTAAATAATTTGATCATATTACGTGTTCAACAGGAGCTTGTGATGGTTCTCTGAATATCCAAAGATCTGCAACAGTGTTCTTCAAGGTATGGCCAAGCAAAGGAACTGAGAAAACCATAGATGCTGCTCCAAAAATCACACCTGCAAAAATTTATATGTTGATGACATTGTGTATTAGTGCAAAAACCGATCCAAATATTCCAAAGTTAGATGATTGAAACTATTCATTCAGAATACAACTAGACATTTTTGATTTTGAATTTAGCTAACAAAAAAAGGTCACTGGTTACATGTTAAAATATTTAAAAACAAAAATATTCAATAACACCTGCATCAAACCAAGAATTGAGTTTTTGCCATTTTCCAGTTCCACTTATCCATCGATTCCACCTTGCAGTAAACCAGCGAATATGAAACGGTGTGATAAAAATGTTATTATGATGAAGAAATCTCTGCAATTTGGATCCAAAAATCCCATTATTCTGAACAAAATTTTAAACACAAAGTAAATTTTGAAAATAAAACAAACCTTGAAGCGTAACAGACACAGAAGTTCCCACAATCGCGATGTCATTAAAGTGGTCAGCTCTGTGTGAAGGGTCTACACAGGCCAGGTTGGGGAGCAAGCTCACAATTCTGGAACACTATATTTTTAACATTTTTGTTACTGGGTGGATTCCCATGACATTATCCGCTGTTACCAGGTGTTTTTGGTGGGAAATTCAAATCACAGGAGGTGGATACTGCTAGGCGTTTTCCACCTGTATGCTAAAGCGGTAAACATGCTACATAGTTTGTTGCCTTTACACTCGTCAAATGCCAACAGAGCATGTCAAAAACAGTTTAGGCCACACCACTGCAACAAGCCTGGGCCTACCACCGCCATCTGTTTGAAGAAAATTTCACTTCATTGGAAGCATTTTTGATGATATAAAACCAGCTAACACTAGCATTCATCAAGTACACTTTATCAACATGCCCATATCTGCTTGCATAAACATTTGCAATACAATCTTTCATACTTTCTGTGCATTTGGAAGCACATCAAAACAGCACACAAAATCACAGTCACTGCTGCAGGATCCTGGTCCAACCTAGGTGGACCAGCTCAAAAGAACCAGGCGTTCAAACAGTCTCTGAAACAGCCTTTGGAATCTCATTCCATGACCTAGAAATTTAAAAACTCAGTCTAGGACCATATTTTTAGGACATTTCCAGGTGAATAACATTACAATCAGTGCTCTGTAACACAATGTTTGGTAAAAACATATACTTACGCAGGTCGAGAACCAGATCTGGTTTGTCAATATGTAGATTTACGTACGGCAAGCAGTCGAGCACAAAAATGTTAAAAAATTTGTTGGCTGAATACCATGTTGACAGAAAAAAGCAGTTGAGTACAAGGGGTTCATTACAAAAATTAAACCACTAGTTCAATTACTATGCAGGACCTTTCTTATAAACATATAAAAATTACTTGGCACAATCCACAAATAAATGAAAATAGAACATTGGTGCATTTTGGCTATGACTTGACAATTGTTTATATTTTGTCACTGTTTGGCACAATCACTAATGAAAGATGAACTTATAATAGGGCAGTAGCAGACCATTCTCATCTCTAACAAGTAATAGTGGATAAAACATGTTATCATGTACTTCCATAATACACAACACTTCACTTAAAAAATCCACCTCTGTCCATGAAATGTTGGGTCTAATAACCAGCACTATAAATAAAGTGGGAAAAGAAACACAAATTTAGTACAGATTGCATTACAAATCACATACTAGATAGTAATACTGAAATAATGAGGTTGTTTGTGTGGGAATGTGTCTCTATAAGGTTATAATCTATTTTTCTTTAAGATGGTCATAACATATCGTTTATTTTGCTTCTACAAACTTCAGTTGGTTCACATTGACTGAATGATGGCAAAGCTATAGCAGTTCAGCAACTTTAGCTTCTTAGTCACTGTCTTTCTTGGTTGCTCATTGTGCAAAGTAATGCTATTGTAAATGCAACCGAACACGCTTGTTGCAAAGACTTGAATAAAAATGGTCATGAAAGGCATGATAAAAACGTTCAAACAGCATAGAAACACCAGGAATTTGTTTGTGCGACAACTGTTTATGTGCTGCAACAAGCAATTGACTGTGCGATACCCACAGTTTGAAAATGCATAATTTGATGAGATTGATCAATCACATTGTGGGTTGAATGAAAATATACTAATACAAAAATCATTACACAATGAAGTATTTTCAGCAGTGTAAACAAAATAAACTTATGAAGCACCTTCAAGGTCTTTAACCAACCATTTTATGATGCAAAATTCCATCACAAGGCAAACTAGATTAAATATGATGAACCTCTTAACATGTTGGGAGCCGGTGTACGATATACTCGTACTTTGAAATCACGCATTAGCCACTGTTTTCATGCCACTTTGCAACTTCATAACTAGCCAGGCGATTGAGTTAAAGAGCTGTTAAAATCCTCAAAAGATGGGGCGAGTCTTCTCGTTTGCATTAAAAAAATTCAAAAGTTTTGGGTATCGTTTTTTTGTGGGTGACATCACAAGTAGGGTAGGTTTTAGGCCATTTTGGCTCAGGTTACCTGACCCTGGGCCGTAACCACCAGAGGGAATTTTTTGACTCAGTGGAAACTAGGCCAAAATCTGAGTCTTTTGAACCTTTGATTGGATTTCTAACGTTTCTGGTTTAGAAGTTATGGCCTAAAAACAACAAATGAATTAATGAATCCCCTATCCCCTAAATCCTGGGATTCTACCACTTAGAACTCTCATTGCTCTAAGTGGTAGAATCCCAGGAAAACGTGGAAGGGCTGGCCAGCATTTTACTTTCATCAAGAACTTAAAAGGTTTATGTAAAAATTCCTGGGAAATTATGGGAGACTGCATGTAGTAGAATACAATAGGAAAACATCATAGTACATCGGGGGTTGGATCAGCCATGATACCAAAAGAGAGAGATACTATAAATCAAGGGTGGCCAAACTTTTTGACCCGAGGGCTGAATTCATGATTACCTGGCCACTGGAGGGCCGCATACAGTTCGATTTAGGTAATCTATGCAAAAATTTGTTGTTAAAATGTATTGTAGTACAGTAGTACAATAATAACAACAAAACTCACACCACCTTTTTACACTTTTTATTGATACAGGCAGCACCCAATCCTATAGCACTACTGTGTACAGTCAGAAATGTGGTGCTTGAAAAAATGTACAAGGTATTGGGCAGGCTGAATTGTTTTTAGGCCATAACTTTTGAACCAGACATGCTACAAAGCCAATTAAAGGCTCAAAAGACTCAGATTATAGCCTAGTTTCCAATAAAACTTGAGTCAAAAATTCCCTGTAGTGGTTGGCGCCCAGGACCAGGTAACCTTGGCCAAGATGGCCTAAACCTACCTCACTTATGTTGTCGCCCACAAAAAACATGTAATCCAAAAGGTATGTTGAAAGCAGGGGCGCATCCAAGTCTGTTTCGCAGTGACAGGTCCCAATGTGCCATAGATACTAAGCAGTAATGCCAATCAAATAGCGAACACTGCCACTGCAGGTGTCTACTGTGAGTGGTTTGGAACAAGCAATAGCATTTTCTGCTAACGTTGTATAGCATTATTACAAAACAACTACATTGCTGCTAAGTTGAAATTGTACCTACGCAATAACTTGAACCAATGTATGTTGATGAACAATCTATCGTGAGGACACAGTCCCAAATTGTGATCTTTTTGCAGTTTAGGTCTTAAATTTTATGTTATGATAGGATCAAACAAGGTTTTAGGCATACTTCAATGTCACACCAAATAACACAGGTCTGTTTTCATGGAAACTATGCTTTTACAACAAATTTCTCATATTAAAGGGTATAACAGCCAACCTCAAATTGTATTTACATCATCCCATCAAAAATACCAGTCAAAACGTTGTATTTCAAAAGCAGCTTTATTGGTATGAACAGCAGAAATTTTGTAAAAAAATTGAAAATCATTGGAAACTTCTAATAAAATAATGATTTTAGGTTTTTGGTAATACCTTGCTAACTGCTAATGCTAGATGGCCAATCAAGGGCTTTAGAGATGCAGAGTTTCACTTAAAAAAAAATAAAATAGGTAAATTGCCACTTGAACTTTTTCTCGGTACGTGATGATGTCATGGGGAGCACCCGTTGATGTCAGGCTGTCCCACAAATTTTCAAAAACGAAAACTTCCTAATTAAAAAAAATTTAATCTAGAAGACTTTCCACATCTTTGGAGGGTTCGACTAGCTCCCTAGCTCTATCGGTTGGCAAATTATGGTTGCACATGACTGAGCCACAAACTCTGAAGTGTTGATACTCAGTTAAGACTAACATGTAACATTGCATCCAAATGACAATCTAAAACAGTAGACCATTTTGAGTAAATGATGAATATATTATTTTGAAAAGAATAACCATACATGCTGAAAGTTAACTAGACTCACATATGAAAAATTGTGCAGCAGATGAAATGAAGACCACAATCCAAGAACGATAGCAATGAATGTAGTTAGTAACATTTGACAAGTTTAGCTTCATCAAGATTAATACAGGTTTATTACCTTAGCAGAACTGAAAAAAATCCAATGTCATAAACGAATTTCATCCCTGAAACTTTTGAAACATACCTAGCCACAGAAAGCAGATGCTATATCACAGAACATTGGAGAGGCTATAACATTAGAAAAGAACATTGGGAAGGTTGTATCACACACTCATCTTTGCGACTAGGTTAGGATTAGGATTAGGGCTATGGTGAAGGTTAGGTTTAGGGTTTATCTTTTCCGTTTAGTTCGTTTCTACCAAGCCTACTGCACTCTCGTCTTGCGTAACTGTTATGTCACAGGTGGTGTATTCATAAGTTTTTTAATTTCAAGATCCACAGGCGTATCTATAGCCACTGCCGTAAAATTTAGATGTATTCACGTGGTCTTTCTTTTGTGTTTCTGAAATTTATCAAATGCTATGTACTTAATCTTACACTTATTAATTGCTTGTTACTATCAATTATCAATCTATCAAAAATAAAAATTATTGAAACTTTCCTCAACATGCTCTCAACAAATCTAGCATGGAAAAAGCATCTAAAGGTTAAATCTGCGCATCCACATTCTGCTTTATCCAGTGTTTCATATGCGAATTAAAAACTTTTAACAGCTGTTTTCTCGAAACTGGCAATTTCTGAATTTGTGACTTGGGCACTTTTTGTTAGAGGGTCTTCATGTTAAAGTGAGTACATTGAAACAAAACATGAACATCATTATTCCACTTTACAATACTGTATCTATGGTTGCTTGCTGCAGTTGTTCGATAATTAACCTTTATCATTGCCACTATTATTAAGTAATTAATACTTCTTACACAAATTTATCTCGCTTCGTTCAACCCATTCCTTGTTCACATGTATTACTTTTGTATATTTGTTTTGTTAATACCCTGTAAATGTTTTATTTCATCAGTCAAAAAATGCAGGACCTAGAGAAGAGGTAGCCTATGAGATTATTATTAAGACACACACAAGGTAATCAAAAATATTTTCTGAAATACAGTAAGGTGCATAGTTTCTATGAATTCTAACCATTTCATTTCAAAAGTAGGCCAGAGTCTAAGTATCTTCATTAAAAAATTATCATATTCGAGAATGCTATCTAGCCAATACACAATATCAACAAATTATAAATTACTGTACATGCTCTCTCATTTAGTCCTACTTGCGGGAACAACCCTAAATCAAGAACCACATGATCCCTAACGTGTAGAGCAGAACAGAGTTGAACATCAGTGTTGAACATGATCCCGTTTCCGGATCGCGATTCAACCGGATTCTGCAATTCAGAACCAGATCCCGATCGGACTGGATTTCGAAATACACTCAACCGGAGCAGATATGGATAATGGATATCCAAACTGCATTGATCACTGCAATAAAATGCTTAATCAGAGTTTTTTTCGGATATCAACCGGATTGGATCAAATATTTGGACAGGTCTACCGGATTACTCAATGAAAATTTTGGACTGGAGTAGGATTGAAAAATCTCCAATTTGTTCAACGCTAATGAGCATTGGACTGGACTTGGATTGGACTGGATCCGGACTATGCCGAATTTCGAGGAATTTGGATTGGATCCGGACTGTAGATTGTTTCATAAATTTGAAATCAGATCTGGATTGGGACCGGGTTAATGGAACAGAATTGTGTGATATTTGTTAGTGAAAAACTGTAATTTGTTAATTTTCGGATTTTATTTGGTCTTGGACTTTTTATTTCAAAAAAATTTGGACTGTGGCTGGACTTGGACTGAGTTTTGAAAATCAGGACTGGATCTGGATCGCAAAATATGACAGTCCGCTCATCTCTGGTACAGAGCAGCGATCAACATTGCAGAGACAAGCATGGTTAAGGACTGGATCATGACTGAATCAACACTGAGGCAGTGATGTACCCAAGTCATATTTGTCGAGTCAGAGCTAAGTCAGTGTCACAAGCCCTTCCAGTCAGAATCGAGTCACAAAACTGTCGAATCACTTCGAGTCATTGGTTTGCAAGCCGGAGTCAATGTAGACTCAAAGAAAATGCAACATTTCTCTTATGTCTTTATTGCTACGAAATGGCGCCCAAAAAAACACAATGCCGGTGCTCACCAACCTAAAATGTGGTGTCCAATGTTGTTTTAGCAATTTTAGTTCCAGGTTATTCAGAAAAGTTTTCCGTGAAAGCAGTTTCCATTTTACTTCCTTCACTCTCTGTCATTTCCTCAAGTCTAGCCCAACCTTGCTGCAAGAAATAAGCTATATTTCCTTGTCTTTCACATGCCCAAAATGACCACAAATGAAGATGATTTGGCTTTGAATCTTGCCGTATACCAGTGTTTTGATGGATCTGGATTTCATAATTTCTGCTCAACCAAATTTGGATTTGATTTGATAATATTGGTGTGAACTTCATCGTAACTTTCATTTCAGTTTTGTTACTACAGATTGCTGTATTGAAAAGTTTGGTTCAGTGGAGTTTCTCAAAGCCCAAAAACGGAGGAAAAGTACATTGCGTTTGTTGAACACCTAAGGTGCGGCGTTAATTCCGTAATTTCCGATAGCCTATACATTAAGCGATTTTATGACGTCATCGTGTTCAGTCAACCGTGTTACGATCGTGGTAGAGCGCAGATATACAGTAAAACACAAACACGAGAATTGAGCACCTTTGCTAACGTTCGAGAGGAAATTCGCTGGTTCTGACGAGAACGTTCTTTGTTAACAATGAAATTTATATGGCGTTTCTACTGAATCCTCAAGCGCAAGGTGCATCTGGCAAAAATGAACCATTTACTCAAACACCATGGCGCGAGGCCCCAGAGGCACAGGGCCCAATGCAGCTGCATCGGCTTAAGGCCGGCCCTGGCAACAGTATCAAATAATGACGATTCACATAAAACTATTATGTACCAAAATGTCTAAACTTGCATCTTGGAAGTAAATAGTACCAGAATTGGTATTTAAAGTACCAACTCTGGCAGTCCTGATTTATAACGCAATGATTGTTTCCTAAGCGAATATCTACTTGCTTTCACCGTTGTTGAGAGACCTGACACCACTTAAGTTCACAACTTCCTCCGGGGCTGTCTGCAAGGCAATGTTCAAATGACGTGTATAACGCATGCGCATCCGAAACCAAAATAAGACAAGCGGATGGAAGACCTTACCACTTTAGACGATGGAGTATACTTTCTAATGAGTGTCGGCGAGACCACACGCCAAATAACCAACTACTTTTACGTCAACGAAGTAATTTCAATGTGTTAGCACAGAACGCCTATTTATCAGTTCCAATTGTCGATGATATCTTTTACAGCGAGTATTGTTTTTTGTATACTTTTACACTTTTTTATTGACTTAGGGTTCGGGGGTCCCCTAAATGGTGGGGCTCTTGGCTGTAGCCCAGTCAGCCGACCCCCTTAATCCGCCACTGGTGAACAATGTTTCCTAAACGAAAGCACAACAAATCCAGGAAATGCGAAAGCGAAAACAACTTGTTACTATCCTTCAAAATATCAAAAACTACCTAAATATGCAAAGGAAAATGTAACCAACGCGACAGTCGATTACAATTTTCTGGAATTGCTTTGATTTTTTGATGAGTGTGTTAATAAAATATTTTTCGAAATAGCATAAAAATTCGTTGGTTGATTTGACAAGCCAATGAGTTAGTATAATAAATGACATGCGTGACTTTCTAAGATTGCAGTGTTAAGTAGTGTTGTTACTGTTAATAGTCTATCATATGTTGATTATGTATTTGGTGCTAACTTTTCTTTTTATGCCAAAAGATTCCAGCTACTTTGCGCGAAGTTCACAAGTTTTTAATATGCACACATGTAGTTGTTTTAGCTGTAGACTGCGATTTTGGTTGACAGTGACACTAGTCCTTTCACGGTTGTCAACACATGTTCTTTTTTTCACAGTCACTGTATGAATACGAGCTGTTGTGGCAAAAATCTTTGAAGGCAATGTGGATTAGATATTTTCTAAATAGCGCTTGGTATAGTGAGAAGGGCTCATGGGGATTTAGGCGTATGTTGCAGTAAAACACCCTTCTGAAATAATAATAATAATAATAATGTTTTATTGCGGACTCGTGGTCCATATCACAGACACAAGAGCACAAAAAGTGGTTAGCTATACATCAGCGCACATTACAG
>JGI24159J19872_10002043_pt1 | contig 23440 bp, 17 predicted proteins | sample Ectturendosymbi4_FD_19872 | JGI IMG/M metagenome (IMG submission 19872) | reverse complement strand
GTGGTAAAGAAATGCACCACTGGCCTAAAGTGAGTGCTACTGACAGATTTTATCCCATTATTGCTGCGATGCTGCGGCGACATAGTTTCTATCTACGAACCTGAGCAGGTGTTCCGCGGACTGAAGTTTTCTGTGCCACTGTTTTAAAACGATCGCGCCTATAAGCCAACCAACGACTACTGGTTAATGTACTCACATTAAGACACAAGCAAACTGCTGCGAAAACGTACACAAAGCGCAGAAAAATGCTCTGAAGCTCCACCACCAAAGCTGAGATCTATCGCTGTTCAGGTAGCACCAAACGAATGTACGTCAATTCCGCTTTTATTTTTTTTGTTCAAAAATCATCAAAAACGGTTGTTGTTGTTGTTCGATCTCGGCGGCACTTGGGCAAGTTGCTGTTGCACGCGAGCCGCATCATCGTACGCCTTGACCACGATCGTCTCTCGCGGCCCTGTCCTCCACCACACGCCACTGCTGTCCTTGACACTTGCTTCAACGACGACGTTGTAGATGCCTGCCAAAAGCCACAAACTCACACGGCGTCCCATGCTTTTTTGAATCAAGAAACACATTTTTCCAGTGGTAACCTTTCTTACGAAAGTCATCATAAGGGTCAAACAGGCTACAGTAACACATAGAAACAACAGTAGTGGCTTATTCGTCATCGCGAGGAAGTTCCATGACAAATACCTTCAATATGTTACCACGACGGCATTTTAGTCTGTTACCCGGCACAAACTAGTTTACGGCAAAACGTCAGAGAAGCGCCTTCCGTGGCAAGAAATACTTTGATGCTACTTGTTCAGGTAAAACAATGTCCCGATGATAGTTAAGACGGCTGATGGTACTACGACATTTTATCGAACGACAGTTAATCAAACCGAGTGTTAATAGAAAGAGAGCTGATTTAACTGTCGCAAGACATTTACCACAGCGTGGCTTCCACGCCGCATTTCCAACTGCAATCGTCATGCTCTATTTAATTTGTTCCAAGTGCAAAGTCCGTCTTTATCTTTCTTTAGTATCAACTGGGAGCTGGCAGGAATGAAAACTCTCAGAACCAGAGGTCAGAACAGTAATGCAATGAGCAAAATTGCTTTGAAAGATTTTATGTATGTCCGTGGCAAAACCCAAAATGGCCGAACTTACTGGAGATGTGAGGACTACCTCAAATGTAAAATCCATGTATCCTCAGCCGAGGACAACGTGCTCATGACAAAGCCATCTGAACACAGTCATTTTATAAGCAGGTACTTTCGAGCAATTGCACAAATGTAACTTAAAATAAGTGGTAACCGTGTCTGTAAATAAATGAATGTGATTGAAACGCACATTTAAAACGCCTTGCATATTCCGTTGATAAAAATCGTTCCATTGTATGTGTGTATTTAAATCTCCGGTACTTGTTTTGACAAAATTCGATGAACAGTCGGTTCGATAAATAGTCGCGTCATGAAAATTTCAGTTTAACCACGTATCGAAAATTTAACGCAACTAAAAGAGTTTTCAGCAGGATACAACCATTGTCTTGTTTGAGGGAGACGAATTTCTCTAATATTTGTCAACTTGGCAAAACATCAAGTTGAAAAAAATATTTGCAGTCAAATTACCAACAAAAGGAAAGCAGACAAGAAACTGAGTGCTGAAGTAGTCGTTGTGCGGTTCCACGACTTGTTCCAAGCTCAAGTCAGTCTCATCCATCTGTGTGAAAATAATTCGCTTGGAATAACCAGATGCAAATGACATAGTCGATGAAGACAACAACAACCAGTATATACAGTTACGAAGTTAAGAAAACCATTTGCTCTAAATAAAATATCATTGCTCGGAGTCACTTCAGTTGCAACCACCACCGCGGTGACAATCTGCTGCACAGTATTATTTTTGGCCTATTTTACAATCTGGCCGTGCTTACGTTTCTACCAGCAGCCCGAATACCTTTCGATGGCTTCAGGCAAGCGATTACATTCAAGCACGGGAAAAAATGCGAAGTCTGGGTATGAATCAAGTTCAGTGGACCGTTGAGATAATTTCATAAGACCTGCTTCCTGACTGATTCAAGCACATTTCGCTTTTGCTGTGGCGAGTGAAATGACGATACATCTGCGCAAGCACATGTCGTGACCGCAAACTTGAGCAGCAAGTGAAAAATCAGTCCGAATTTTGACAGCATGCGACAAATGCAATATTTTCAATTTGCAAAAGAATATTACGCTTCGTGATACCAAGACTTGTTTATTTTTGGACATTACGGGCGCTTCCGAATTAAGCGACATTTTGTCGGTCAAGGTTTCAATGGCGCTTAACTTTGACCGACACCCGTGAGCTTTCAGTCTGCGACTGTTGGCGATAGTTAAACATCCACATACTAACGCAGCAGATAGCAAGGATACAACCAGCTGATAGTTTCATAATAAAAGTAATTCGCCAGGACTTCGCAGGAATCGCTAAATTTCATCTCAACATCAGAAAATTCTGCGAATTCTCCGGTGGCAACTGCCAGGTTACATATTATTATTCAAATGAGTAACCAAAAGGCAGCCGCTGGTTGTAACATTTGGCAATACACAGCACAACTGATTTCAACATGAGGTCAAAGGAACCTATCGGTCAGGGACCAGTTACTCGCAATAGATACCTTGACGTTTGATGGTTTCGAATGACCTTGCTTCAGCTTCGTCGCCGTCAAACGAATCTTATTGACGTCTCGGCATTTACTTCTTCGGGTGACGTCATCGAGCATGGCACTTGACGCGTCATCGTCATGCGACTGCGTGACGTTGTGTTGAATGACGCCCTCGACCTTCAGCGCCATGCGCTGGTTGATTTCGACTGACACCGGCTCGTTCGCGTTTCTTTGACTCGGTGAAATGGCGAGCTGCCGTAGAAACAGGCGCAAAGTCCAGCAGAAAGTTGTCGTTCAGCGCAACAGGTAAACACAACGACCAACGTCTTGAGGTATTGTTGTTAAAATCAGAACGGCTATTTCAGAACGAAGGCCATGATCGAGGTGCACTTTTTCAAAGTTTGACAAAGCAATCATCTCTGCCGCCGCAAATCTAGTGGGGAACACACTGTGGAGCGGGACTAAGGATAAAGACATCTCTTCTGTTGTTAGTAATGTAGAGGGATGCAATTCTGCACAGTGCATATGAGGCGAAGCGATCTACATTTTTCGAGACAGAGATTACCTTACTTTCTAACAAACACATGCAAACGGCAAACAACAAAAAGCAACCTATGNCCCTTCATAATTGCGTTTCAAAAATCGACAACANCGTTAAAAAATGAGAGCATCGTTTCCACTCCAGAAACCACTTCGATGATTGCACCACAAACTNNTTGCNCAAACAAGAGAAATGTTTTATGATTAATNCNGGATTTTTCAACTGGAGGAATTCAGTTGTTCAAGGAGAACAAAACTATTGGGCNTCACCAAACTCTTTAAGTTCCTACTTACTTTGATATTTGTGGTTTGAAGGCTTTGATAGAAGTACCTCGGGAAGGAATGTGAAACTGACAGCAGCATGCATGAGCACTGTATCAGACAATCCGTGTGCTGGGAGAAGAAGTAAACACTGCGTCAGCGTTGAACTGACCTCAGACACGAGGTTTAACCACGGCATGCTGGATAAACAGTTCATCTACGAGGCCCTGGCTTAACACGCTGCAGCGAAGTTAGGATCAGCTGCAGGAAAATGCAAGACAACGATTTTCTTCTCTTACCACGTGAGAGAGCGGAAACACGCTGTCCGAACGAAGGACTTGTTCGACTCGTGACAGGACTTTGCTGAAAAGACGTTTCATTGTCTGTGGATGAAAAGAAAACGGTGTTTTGAAATCAGCAGTAGGCCAAAGATCATTGTGCATCAAGTCTACGGCTCTAAACCACAAGCTGCGGGGTCAGGTGATAAATTAAATGCAGATTTCCAAGTGACGCGCACCGATTGCAACTCAGTACTACGATTTCGTGGTAAGTCCAAACCTAATGAACATAATCACGCAATGTTAACATTGCAAACATATCAAGACGTAGTGGGTCACGGCGTCATTTTAAGAAAACGAGATATAAAGCTTTGCGGTGTCACTTACTTGCGCGTAGTAATCGTCGTTCTCCGCCGGTGCAGCGCTTTCGAAACTTGAGTTTTGCAAAGCGGTCTGTCCGTTGCTGCGAGAGAATCGAAGCGTGACGGCGAACTTTCCCGAACAGCATGTTCGGAACAACAGCAAACTTAAACTCAAAAGCTTAAAACGGCAACCGGAATAGTTTGACTAGAAACGTTGCTGACCAGAACCTGATTCGCCTTCGACGAACACGAAACAACCGACAAGAACACCTCAGCCACACGTCGATGTCAAACGAAGTTTTGGTTTTCAATGGCATTCAGATTCGTAAAAGTTGGCGGTGAACGAAAAACCGAAACCGGGGCCTAAGATTCACGCAACAATTAAGAAAGAACCAGGTCCGAGGAGTAAGTATTTGAAATTTTGAATTATCAGCTCAACTTTGCATTTCGATGAACTACACGAGTAACAGAAAACTGATTTTTAAGACGAATCACAACACACACAAATTTCGCAACATCTATATCAGTGCTTTTCAACAGGGGTTCCGCAAAACATGTTGTGGGGTTCCGTGAGTTTTAAGGGTTCCGTGAGGGTTCCTCGTTTTTCAGGGGAAATTATTTCTTTCTTCAGTATGTTGATGCGTCATTAAGAAATTCTTTAGATCATTGTGCCGCTTTCCGACTCCAAGTAGGCCAGTTAGTTGTCCAGGAGGTTGAGTGCAGTTAATAGCCGAAAAATAAGCATTGTCAGTTGTTGCTTCACTTGTTCATTGTTGAGCAATTAAAGAAGAACGTTATTGTTGCATCACAGTACGACGATGTTGCCGATGTACAGTTCGCAGTAGATCGAGTAGACAGTAAACTACAAACTAGAGCTGCTGTTCAGCGTTTGTGGGAATAAAATAAAAACTGTGTGAAATACAACTTTTTACTATTTCGTCAAGCCAGATGAAGCAAAGTAGCATATTTTCTTATGTGAAGCAAAATAATAACAGCAGAAAAGGTGTGGAGGGTAATGAGCAGTGTAGCGCAAATGTAAAAGAGGCACTTCCTCCCAAGCGGACCAAATGTAATTCAATTGTGAAAGTTAGAAAATGGGACGAGACATATTTGAGATACGGGTTCTTTTTGCCGGACGACCAAATCCTTAATGTAGCTCCTCAACCCGAATGTCTGATTTGCTATTGTAGGCTTTCTAATTCTGCTCTGGCTCCAGGCAAATTACAAACACACTTGGAAGCCAATCATCCTGCGCACGTGACAAAGACTCCCTCATACTTTAAAAATATGAAAAGCAGCGCGCGCAAGCAAAAAGATTCTTTCTTAGGAACAGTGAAAACTGATCAAGATTTGTTGTTGACTTCATGTCGACTGTCGCATCATATTCTTAAAACAAAGAAACCGTTTACTTTGGCTGAGGAACTTATTAAACCAGCGTTGCAAATAGCAGCAGAGCAGCTCCTTGACAAGGAAACTGAACGCAGGTTACAAAACATACCTCTGTCCGATACCACCGTAAGGAGACGGGGATTTGATACTGCGGAAGATTTGTTGGAACAACTTTTATATAAAATCGGAAAAGCTCCATGTTATGGTCTGCAACTGGATGAACCAACTGATATTGGGAGTAGAGCACAACTGCTTGTGTACATGAGAATTCCTGATATTGATTCGTATGATATTGTTGATGACTATTTGTATTGCCTAGACTTGGATGTGAACACAACTGCTGAACAAGAGTTTCGTAAACTCAACGAATTCATGACAGAAAAACGAATGCAATGGGAAAAGTGTTGTTCTCTAACTACAGACGGGGCAGCTGTAATGGCTGGACGCTTTTCGGGAGTTGGTGCTCGTGTCAAGGCAGTTGCTACTAACTGTGTATTAAAGCATTGTATCATTCATCGCGAAGCTCTGGCTGTGAAACCGCTTAGTTCTGATAAGCAGAGAAAAACGGAGCTAGAAAGTGTTTTGGATTTAACTGTGAAAAGTGTGAATTACATAAAATGTGGTGGTAAAGGAAAATCTGCCAGAGTTTTTCAAAAACTGTGTGAAGAAATGGATTCTGACAATGTAACTCTTCTGTTACATACAGAGGTGCGTTGGCTATCTCGTGGCAAAATTTTGGCTCGTGTGTTTAAATTAAGACGGGAAATATCAATTTTTCATTCAGAGAAAAATCATGAATGTGCAAGTAATTTTCTTGACCATGAATGGATTTCCAAATTTGCATATCTGGCTTCAATTTTCGATGTGTTGTCCACGCTCAACACCAGTCTTCAAGGGAAAAGATCAGATATATTTTCCCAAGTTGGCAAAATTGATGCTTTTAAAGGAAAAATTGACTGCTGGGTCAGTAAAGTTTCAAAGAATGATTATTCGTCTTTTCGTTTTTTGAATGAATTTTTAAGTGAGGATTCCGGAGTTGAGGATACAGCTGAAATAAAGGAATTAGTGTTGGAGCATCTGAAGCTCTTGAGCAAAAATTTCAACAGGTATTTTCCTGAAGAAGAATCTGAGATTTTCCGTTTGCTGAAGTGGGTAGTTAATCCTTTTATTTTCACTTCCCAACAAGAACTCCTGGATATCTGTAATGATATTAATTTGGCGGAAATCTTCGAAAAAAATGGAAAGGAATATTTTTTTATTTTCCTGTGCAAGGAGGGAACAGCAATTGCAAAGGAAGTGTTGAAACTTCTGTGTCAATTTCCCAAATACCTACTTGCGTGAAACAGCATTTTCTCCTTAAACAACTATTAAGAACAAGAACAGAAATTGTTTGAAGAGTGTGGATATGTGTATGAGGATTGCATTGAGCAACGTGGAGCCACGATTTAAGAAGATGGTAAAAGAAATGCAAGAACAACCGAGTCATTGAATTTCTTGAACAACCGAGTCATTGAAAATTTTGTAATGACTGTTAATTTGTTAAGCTGTCTAATAACGAAATATTTGATTTTCTTGCAAGGGATTCGTGTTTTTAAATTTTTGTTAATGGGGTTTCCATGACAAACGCGCAAGTATATCAGGGGTTCCTCGATGACAGAAAGGTTGAAGAGCACTGATCTATATGATAAATAAACGAACTTCTTATAAAATCATAAACTTCATGACGAATACATGATCATGCTTCGTATACTGCGAATACAAAAGATCTTGACTGTTACGACGGCGAAGCAGACTATCCAAACGTCCGGAATGATCCAACAATGTTTTTCGAACTGAAATGACTTCCGAAGGCTGAATGTTTTACCGGCCTGAAAAGTGCGCCGCTCAACACTTTTACGGCAAGGCTGCCAAGCGCAACCGAACTGCTGTGTCACTGGTTATACATGGATTAAAAAAAGCGTAATTTCAACACTGTTTCTATGGCAGAAACCATTTGTTTGCTTCTGTCTGAATCCTCACCTTCTCGATAAAATCAGCAAATCGATGACGTAGGCCATTATCGAACAGGATTGTTGCAAGCTGAGCAAAGATAAATGAATACGTTTGTCGTGAAACCATATTATGCTGAAGGGCAGAGATCTGCTCAAACGGCTCGAACGAGTGCGCCGTAGCATCTACGTGCGGTTTGATATTTCATAGCATTTATTATTCTTTGATTGATTTTCACAATTTCAACCTACTCAACGTATTAGTGACGCTGATAAAACACAACAATCAAAAACCTACTGACCTACTGTAGCCAAGTAAAGTAACATTCTGCATTGCAAGCGTATACATCAGGACATTTTTTTCATCATGTTTTTTACTCCAGATGTTACAACGCAGTTGCTTTTGTAAACCTGGATTTTCTAGCAAAGCAACACCAACACGTATCCATGGCTTCTAATATTGAGAATTTGAGAAATGTGCCGTAAAAAACAGAACATCTTACACTTCTTACATTCAGCCAGAGCCACACTGACACTGGATTTTCTATTATGGCAAATCGTCTGATTTGTACAGCTGCATAAGTGCTGTGTACTTCAGCATTTTGAGGTCAGCAAATTCATGCTTCCCGGCACCAAAGTCCTTTCGCTTGCACTCAGCAAGTGCGTCATGGGTCAAAGCTCACGAGGTCATCCATCCGAGCTCGACTCCTCTTATTTTTCCAGTGCATCGTAAATGTTTTCAGCTACACGCGATGAGCTGAATGCGGCTTCAGTAGATCAGCTAACGTACTTTTCCATGCAATACATTCTACAGACCGAGATGCATTAAACAACACTTATAGTAAGTCAGTGAGCCCCACAAAATTTGAATGGGTTTTCGAACTAGCATTATCTGCGCCACCAGCTCACGCGTATCACATATGTGCCGGCACAGATTTAGGCATAAGCCCAAGATACCTGTCTGCAGTAGAAATTCGGCGACCAACTAAAGATATAATTGTAGATATTAAGAAAATTGCAAGGACTGACGCATAGTACTAAAAATGACAAGAGCAGTGTGTGAAGTCTTATGAAATGTCGCTTCGTGCTTCGATGAGAAAATTCAAAGCTGACTCAAACCTCAGCCATTTTCTGACATGGTATAGCACCGCGAAGAAAACTCCGAAAAGTATCTTCCTTAGCTACCCTACGTGTAAGGTAGAACGTAACAAGCTACACTTAAAACTTTATTTTTTCGCGTTATCGAGGAAATAACACGCGTGGCAAAGTGCCCTTAGACAAGCCTTCCAGAATACTGTATTATAACACTGCTCTGACATCTACGTAGAGCCCTAGCGCCATCTACCGATTGGAATTGTCAGCACAAAACTCTCACGCTGGTGCAGTGGAGATGACAACGGAGGTGACCTACGATGGGCAGCAATGGGATTGCACCTAATGGTTTGTTTTGGTACCACATTTTCTGTAAATTGAAATTGGAGCAGGCAAAATATGAAATCGACAGTAATTTCGAATACTGAAGGTAAAAAGCAAACACTATATAATCGCCTGGGCTTGACCAGAAACGCAGGAAAAAATCTATTTTGGGCAAAAAAGCTTTTTGTCAGCTGATTAACAACAAGATCTTGTCGAAGAAATAAAATACATGTCCGCAAGTTCACAAGAAATTAAACCACGCATACTTCTTTCAATAAACACGCGTTTTATCGTAGGTAATAGCCCAACCTACAGGCTTCTGCACTTTTCCCTGAAAAACTCAAATTTGGCGTTTAGGAGTTTGCTCAGAAAACGTAAACCTTAATGCGGCAATTTTTCGGTGCACAACGCCAATAAATTTCGCAACAAAATACACGTCCAACTGGACTATTTCCATAAGCACGCATTGCCACATCGCCAGGGAAGGTCTTGGCTTAAGACCAAACCCTAAATCTTTATTCAGCCCCGCTCTGCAAGATACGATAAAGTCTTGCGATGACACTGCCGCAATCTCAATTCGAATTCAAATTTTCACTAGCAGGCGAAGATGTACAGTACAAGTTTTGCTAAAATCGTTTGTGCTGAGGTATGAGAAGTGTTTGTACTTCCCATCTGCTACCGCGTGAGGTAAACCTTCCCGATTGAAAGCGCAAAATGCACAAGTTCACGAAACTGAAAACAACGCTGTTTACGGAAGCGTTGGGCACGTCTGGTGAGTTTTGATAAGCCCGATTTTGCTTACTAATCGATTGCTTCCATTAAACAATATGACCTGGTGTTTTTAAGCTATTTACCAGAGTACAAGCCTCGCTCTACAAACAAACAGCAGTTGAAACCAATGTTCTCGATCTGCTGTCAATTGTTGAAATGTTGATGAAATTACGTTGGTGTAAATAGCTTGGGTCACGCCAACTGTTGCGCATTTGATGTACAAAGACCAATTTCAACACGCCGCAAAATACACCACTTCTTGACCCCCATTCAGAGTGCCTCAAGTCCATGAGAAACCCTGCCTTCACAGCCACAGGAAAGGTCGTCAAGTCTAATTAAATCCCAGTGATCGAACCCAAAACGCATAATGCCAACGTGGTTTTGCCTTTCTTGCACGTGAAAAGGTCGATTTTGGCGATGTGCGCGACCCTGAAACATTTTTTACCAACGTTACAAAATGTTTGAAGAGCCGTGATGCCCATAATGTTCATCTGTATCTTTAAGAAGTTTGACATGATCGCATTTCTAGGTTGACACATACCGAGTTCCAGTTGGAAAAAAACACTTCTAGTTATTCAGCAAACTTGCTCAATTATCTGGCAAAGTATCTTTCAGACAAGTCACGGCAACATCTGTAAAAGTTCTGTACGGCCTAGTACTGCCGGAGATCCTTGGAAAGGTACAGCATCTTTTTGGGCCATTTAACTAGTTCTTTATTCAACCTATACATGCAAAAAGGTTTCGTTATTTGACAACATACATCTCGTCTGAAAATTTTGTTAGAATAAGGTCGAATATCTCAAAATTCTTTAAATGGGAAAGGAACGGGAATTTCTTTTACAAACAGTGAGATAAAATTTACAACTTCGTTCCATTTCACAAGCGCAGTACGCATTTACAGCCAATAGCTGCTGCAATTACACAGCGTAATGCAAATGAGACCAATAAAAACAATGTGCCAACTTACATCTCAATTATGGACAGTGTCCTGTCGTCAGCATCGAATGACGTCATGTACAAGTCGCTGTAACCCCGATCGACAGCAAGGAACCCTTCGGCACAAGCTCTCATCTGCGAAGCCCGAAATTCAGGGGATGAACATGAAGACACGAATAAAGGAGATGTTCTGACACAGAGTGCAACGATCTTTCGTTTTGACAGATTTTAAGCCCTTGGAAGATGACACAACAGAAGTCTTGTTCGTAAGTTTTAAGTATCAGCAATTGTCATCTGTCTGTAAGGTGCTTCCACGCCGTTGTGCTCCCAGCCTCATTGCTTGCGAAAGCAAAGTGGGTTGCGGTGTCTACTCTGTGAGCAGAGCAGGCGAAGATTTGTGTGGCCTCATAATCTCCCCGAAAGCAGACAAAGAGACGAACACGTAGTCATTTTCGCTTGGTCTAAACTAGTGGTTCTTGATCTGGGTTCGATCGAGCCCCTAGGATTCGACGAAGCCGTTTCAGGGGTTCGACGAAGGTCATCTGATTTCAGTAACCCATATTTACTTTCTGTTGCATTGGGCAAAATTTTGTCCAACAAAAGCTTGGAAAACTATGTAAGGGTTCGGCGTGTTTGTAAAGTTTAAGAACCACTGGTCTAAAACAATTCTTCAGCAACTGAAGCTATTTTTGGCAGAAGGTGCTTTCGCTAATACGTTTTTTGTACGCTCACTGCTTGACCGCAAGTTTGGATCCAGGTTTCAGTGAACTTTACCTACCTTTGTTTAAAGGCGCGATTCGATGTTTGAGCAGTAGCAACTTGAACCGAACAAAAAGTCACGGAAATTCGGCTTATCTGTTTGGTACTGGTCTTCACATCTAATACCTATCATACAAGTTACTCAAACCTGCAGCCGGTGTAGAAAAAGCTGTGCAGCTCAGGAAGCTCACCAAAGTCTACCAATGGCGGGGTAAAACGTAGAAAAGCAACAACGTTTGACCCAAATGACAACTCACAATAGACTTCATGGAAACCACTTTTGGTTTTATTCTCGGGCCATGCGGTATTTCAGAATCTGCAAAAGCCATGGTTTTGCCTTCTATAAAACTTTCTTGCCAGGAACAAAACTAGAACGGGTCCCAAACAAGCGACGAGCAAATAGAGCTTCTCCTGCCTATTGTCGACTATTAATACCCTTTTGCTCAAAAACGTTGTTGTATACGTTTTGTTCAGCGCTTCAAACGTTCATACACGGTTGCATTTGCAGTTCTTTTGCGATCCTGCAAAGCGTAAACGGTCGATGGCCCTAATGCGTACAGCCATGTTGAGTTTATGAAAACGTTTCTTTCCCAACTATTTCACCGTTTCCTGCTTCAAACTCCGATTCATTCAAAATGGCATCGAATAAGTTTATGTTGATACGCTCGATCGTACCGTGTCGCCATAATAGTTACTTGCAAAAGGCATGAGATGAAACACGAGCCTATGGCAAACCAGTTTAACGCAAGACCGACTTCAGACCATTTTGAAGTTATTTTCAGCTTTAGCGCCGCAAAGCGCTGCTTTTGTAGTGGTTGCAAGATGATAACTGCTACTAACATGTTAATACCCTTGTGTATCGTAAAATTAGTGGAAGGCATGTTAAACAGAATGTACAATGAACTGCTTGCGAGATCCCAACGAATGTTCATTTTATACCTAAACAGTTCTACTCGCCACTTCCTAAGCAGTTCTACTTGCGACTTCAATGTTTGAAGAAACTGTTGGAGTGACTGCGATTTGAAATGTGCCCTTTGAACATTTGTGAAAAACAATGAGTTATTCGATGAAGCATTTTTTCCTCAGAGTCATCTTCAGAGGAAGCACCTTGCTATTGCAAACCTTTGCCAAGACTCATAAGATTAGCTCCGAACTACATCATTACCTATACACGCTAGCAAACGATTGTGAAGGCAAATGGATGTTTTTTTTCACGAAATCCTCGTGAAAAACATTTGTGAACAGAGAAGCGACCGTGGTGACTGTAACATTTTGTTGAAGTTATTAATTGACATCATCACCTGCATCATCAGAATCCCGCCGTTGTTGATCTGCGCCTCGGAGGAGCTGCCGGCGGCGTTGCACGTCATCGTTGATATTGCCGGCGGTGGACAGGTGCGGACCAGGGAGCAGGCACTGAGCAGCTGCGCGTGAGCCTGGAGGGTGTCGCGTCTCAGCTTGACGTACTCGCATTGGAACAGAAGATTGTGGTTGGGCGAAACGGCTGCCTGGGTAACAAACAGACAGGACGTCGTGCATTGTGTGTGCTCAGAAAGGACGAGCACGAGAATCCATATACTGGTACCTTGGACACAACACAGTTGTTCGCCTCAAGAAGCACGGTCTTGCAATTTTTATAAACTGACCCTACAATCGAAATACGAGGTCAACACGGGCTAAAAGGTTTGCTAATAAAGCCTATATGTTCAAGCTTCTCTTCCATGGAGTTGTCATCAAAAAGATCTAAGTTTATCGCAGCTTCGCAAAGCAAACCGTACGGAAGTCAGAAAACCTGAAAAAAAACTTGTTGATATGTGAAAAAATCGTCAATTCCAGGTTAAATTTTTGGGGGGTTAAATGATGTTCTCTGGAGTTTCAACTACGTTTGGTTTCAATCAACATTAAAGTTGTAATTTCGGTACGTCCACCTGATATATGAAAGTATAGCCATTTTAACTGCGTGGAGTTTTATCAAGTTCACTGAATTTCTTTCGAAAATGAATGCTTTTCATAAAACCTCAATGCGTCTTACCGAGCGTCGAACGAATGATCGTGTAATTCGTTTAGGCTTCGGCATTGCGGCAACGCATGTAAGTTCTCAGCACCGATCATTCAACCTGGCAGTGGACACTGCGGAAAATTGTTGAAACAACGAACAAGAACGAACTTCGTCGCTTTCACTGAAATCCAGTTTGAAGCTCCACGATACCCCGCTCGCAACAAACTCATCTATGGTAAGGTCACAACAAGCAGCTCACTCACGGCAAGAGTCGTCGCTCCCTTGTGGTATTCGTTGATCGCCGTGTTCAGGAGCAAGAGCTTCTTAGCTCGATCTCGACCAAGTTCCGACGCGCTCAAGTTTTCGGCCAGGACGAACTCGGCCTCGGAAAAGTTGGCCAGGGCGACAAGCCAGAAATAGTGGTGCTCCGATGCGACGGAACCCGAGATCTTCGTAAAAAGCTCACGGGCGAGGTCGTGCTGTCCCTGGTCAGATAGGCAAGCATCATCACCCCTTCGTACATTTCAGGCAACTAGCTCTTTGAAATCTCGAGTCAAAGCTGCATCGCTCGATTACTGCGCCCGGCGAACTGCAAACTTCATCGTTTCGCATCGCTGCGCTACGTTCGTCTATACCAGGGGTTCTCAGCCTGTTTTGGCCCGCGGACCACTTCTTGGAAATGGCATGACATCCGATGGACCATTTTGCTATGCTGACACCTCATGAACAACTACTGTATTCGAAATTGTGTTACACATAGATCAGTTAACTCAAGGGCATTTTCAATCTTAGGATTTATGGAACTCTCTGTGGACCACTACAAATTCCAGGTGGACCACCGTTGAGAATCACTGGTCTATGCAGCACGCGATTATCATTAACATTACTTTCGCTTGACTGCAACAGCTTCAGGTTCTTTCAGCTGCACACGAGTAAGATACAACTACTTTTATTACTTGCACCCAGCGAGCCTGGAAAAAACCTACAGTAGAATTTCTCATAAACTGCTGTGCTGGAATAAATCTGTTTCATCAGTCAGCTATTCAAGTATGATGTTACGTCGATCTAGCGAAATTTAAAAATTGAAAATTTCACATGCTTTTATGGTTAGACATTAAGCGTAGCAGGGGAATTTGCAACTTCTCTGCACCATGAATGAAAACATCTATTGCAAAATTATTCCACGACCATTACGTTGAACTGGCTGTCCGCTGCTTTGCAGTACCAAGCCACCACCGTCCAGTAAAAATAATAAATTTATTTACCAATCTCGATGCTTGTCTCGCTATTTTGTATAAAGTCCAATGATTCAACGAGGAAGATAGTAGAACGTCTTGGACCATCTTGTTAGACGTCGACCCTCTGCGTTCACGATTCCCGATAAACAGAACCACGCAAAGGAGTAACTTCAAACAAAAGCCCAAAACCCTTTGGATTAAAAAGCGAACTGCAAAATTACACGAATGCAAAAAGAACCACACGCGGGCTTGTTGTGACAGAAGAATGCGCGGTTCACTTACTGCAATTTTCTGCACCAGCGCAGGGTCGTCGCCCGAGTCAGCAGCAGTTGCACTTCGCAGAAGTTCGAACAACTGTTTGTGCGAATCGCACAAGACCGCGATCGACGGGCTGCGCGGGATGACGTAACAAACACAACAGCGTGAGAAACGGCAACTTGTTGTCGATTTAGCGAAAGATGAAACGAACACAACAATACCTGACCTGGTCAGCGCAATATCTGCCACGGCCTCCAAGAGCAGCTTGGCCGTGATCGTTTTGATCGCGACGAGTTCTTCAAAGAGGAAAGACAGGAGCGAGGCGACCAGTCTCGGCGTCAAGTCCGAATGCGCGCGGCACAAGTGCTTCAGGGACGGCAGCGCGATCTGCAGTGAAAGAAAGTCGAATTGACGCTGAAGCAGAACGGGAAACAATAAAAGTTGAACGGCTCCACGAACTTTCAACGCTCTCGCGTCGTCCGCTGAAGACTCGTTCGCGGGCGCCACCAACGTGAGCAGGGCTTCGGCCGCGTCCGCAGCGTCGAGATGGAGCGTCGCGCGCGCCTGCTCGCGCGTGCGCGCGGCGAGCTTGCACAGCGACGCGAAGAGTTTGGTGGACAGGGCCGCTTGAATCACGTCCAGGTCGTAACAACACTGACGACACAGTTCCACGACTGGGGCGCCTGTCGGAAAGAATCGAAACTGAAAGTTACGGTCTAGGATCAAACAAGACGACATTGACCGGTCAAGGCTGCCCAGGTATTTATGTCCCACCATATTCGGCTTTGTACTGAAGACGCGGTTCGCAAAAATAACAGTGCTTTTTTTTGACCTGATGTCTAAATAAGTCAACAAGTGCAATTGACACCAGCCTTTGTTGCAATGTATACCTTCTTCTACGTCGAGTCGCACCGGTTTGTTCGAGTTAATCAAAGAGCATAAAACGCTCAGTACCTCGCGTTTCAGTCCGATCGGAAGTGTCGACAGATTGTACGCCTGAAAAATTCAACACGCCATGATCAGAATTCCGCAAGCACGAAACTCGCAACATAATTTATAGGGACACAAAATTCTGCCAGACAAATGTCAAGTTTACCCAACAAACTGAATTTTTCAACGTTTTGTGAGAGTGTCTGCCCTAAAGACTCCTACGTCGTGAGCGGCGATGACAAAGTTGTTTCCAGAAGACCCAATCACATTCACACGTAAACCTCATAAGGAAAACCATGTTTTCTAAATATTGAGAATATATATATATATATATCAAAAAACAATCCACAGTGAAATTAAAATTTCGTTTGTATTGTTATTCAATTTTCACGTAAACAGAATCCTACGTAGACACTCCTTTCTTTTACAAACTCAATTTTGTGTTTGTCATCCATCTTTATTGTCATCTGCAGGCCTTACGTGCAGACCACCAAGAAGGTTTATGAAAAAGGACAACAGGACTCCGCGCACTTACTACGGCAGACCTAACGTTTATCTGCTGCACGTAAATTCATGATTAGCTTTACTGGTATTTCTGCATTACCGGGGACAACGCACGGAATATTAATCGTACTGAAAAGAGTCCACGCTTTTCTCCACTTTGTTGAAACTACAAGGGAAGGTCATGCATCGAATGCCTAAAACAATGATACGTACTTCGCATAGAGCAGAAACATCTTTTTCTGTCCACAAATGAGGAGCTTCAGTGGCAAGAAGGTTCAGATTGCGTAGAGATTCTGACTTGACCGCTTCGCGAGGATCACATCGAATGTACTGCAGGAGCAACGTCACCTGCACATTCACGGGATCTGTCATTCCCACAGCGCTGAAACTCACTTATGCAAGTCAACTTGGCGAAGCCCAAACACCTTCGACTTCATGCAAGTTTTCTGTCAATTCTATAATGAAAAAGGTCAAAAGTATAGGTTTCCAGTAGGAACGAGGAAAACGCTGGTGAAAGGTGCGCTTTGAGACTTGCTGGAATGCGGTTGGATGCAAAATAACTCACGTGACTACCTCAACCCATCTTTTTGCAATTAAGCCTGCAGGGTATAACGCACTTTCCGCTAAGGAACGTTTTTCATAAATAGAACACAGCCTATTGAGCTTCATCACTGCTACAAACAAGAGTAACTTTTAAGTTTGCGAAGAAAAGAAAAATTATTTAAACGCAGAAGACGGTTAATAAACGAGAATAAAACATTCATTGTAAAAACAAATCGAAAAGCGCACGATAGATTTAAACAACCAGCACGGTTACCTGATCGGGTATGTCAACTAACGAACGAAGGGCAAGCTGAGTGAGAGAGTTCAAGGTGGTCAGAACGAAATCTTGAGCTGGGTATGCTGGAAGAAGTTCACGCAAGATATCCTTTGCTTTAGACGAGATCTGCGTGAAAAACACAAACTCAACTAAACATACAGTTGAAACAGTAGGAAAACGATAGTTATTGCTTTCACGATACCTGCACATCATAATGCATGTGCTGCAAAACTGGTATCAACTTCAGCTTTATCTCCAAAGGTGTTGAGAGACCTACATCAACAGAGATTACTGTTACAAAACGGAAGGTCGAAAAAATAGTATCAAATATAGACAAAATGACAGTAACAAATTGGAGTTAATATTCTAAGGCAGTCATTGTCGCTATTGTTCTTTTGTGGCAAAAGCATACTAAAATCAAAAATAAAACAAATAATTTTACAAACAAAACAGCTACAAAACTTCTTGTGGAAAACGTCGAAAAAATCTTCATTCCAACCTTGAAGCATAGCAGCGATTTTATTGCAAATGCTAGAAGCGAACTTATGCGAGTGAGAAGCGAACTGCGTCGTCGCGAAGATGGCAGCTTCTTGTTCAACCCGGTCGTGAGAATCAAGACCTTGCTGGACACTGTGGTGAGCGTTCTTCTTTTCGCTGATCATGCGAGAAACGCTGCCGAGCATTCTGTCCAAAACGACGTCAACGGTTTATGTTGGTATGTGCACCCAAGCCCGCAACCAGGGGGTGGGCAACCGCCCCCTCCCCTAAATCATGTTTACTTGCTACGTGCAACAACAAGTTAACCACTTTGCCTCCCCCTCGAAAATATCAGCTGCTTGCAGCCCTGTAGATTCTCTCCGCCGCTTGTGATCCACTTAAAAGTTGCACACAATCGATTTCCTTCCAGCTACTGACAGACAAACCAATGCGCTAGTTTTTCATTTTACAGCAAATTTGCTCTGCAGCAATTGAGGTATTTCGCGAGCGAGATTATAGACTGCAGTTCAACTTATTAATTAAACATTTTCGTGAAAACGCCGATAGGTTGGAGCCAGTTGAAGCCGGCCGGCTGCTGGAAAGTGCAGTCAAAAGACACAATCTGCAGCGAGGGGCAGGTGGCAGTGCACTATTGCCGAAAAAACGCGCGGTAGCAGTGACGGGTTTGCATCCAAGTTTAGATATAGAACGACCGTAAACCAAGTTACTAGTGAAAAGAAATAACTTAATATCAAAGATACACAATGCACTATTCCAATTTGCGCACTCTTGATAAAATATGCTGCAGTTGCCCGTGCATCGCCGCTGGGGCAGCGTGCTATAAAACAAGACAGGAAGTTCGTTTTGAGGCGCTGTCACGAGTGCAATAATTTTTTGATAAGTATTGCACAGTAACTACTATCACTCCAAAGAAACCTCGGAGCGGCAAAAAATGAATTAAGAATTTCAGAAGGCAAGAGCTTCCATAAATCCGAAGCATTCAAAATTACAATAAACCATCAATTGACAGGAGGGAAACAAAGCGTCCATTTGAAACCACATGGAACGACTGTTAACCACATTAAAGCATATACAGGTTACCAGGGTTGCGGAGTCGGAGGTAAAATGTCCAACCCCAACCTTTCCAAAATTTCCGACTCTGACTCCTCAGCATAACATGAATGAAGTTGACTGTCAACAATTTCGTAGCAACTAACAATCAATGGAATTCGTGGTGCACAACAAGAATTCTCAGTTTCCATAAAATTTTCAGAAGAAACTGTACCATTTCAACAGGCATGAATAAGGATTCGTAACTTACGAGTGCAATGTATAAAATGATTCAATTGGATTTCCGGAGTCGGAGAAAAAATCTGACTCCGAGTGATCTTAGGAATCCGACTCCACCCAAAAACCTCCGCACATCAACCGAAGTTTCTCAGGAGTAAACACTACAGTGTTGGGACTGCCCATAACTAGGCCACAATAAAAAGTTGCAAGTGCAAAAGTCGATATTGCAAAAATAATATGCATGGAAATAGACCAAAATAGCCCTTTTTATGTACCTAGATTACCTCAAAGTAAGAGCTCTAGCATATGGGTCATTGCTGTGAATAACGATGTATATCCTTTTAGTGAATTCGTCTACATTAAGTATCTTGTCCAAATGCTTTTTGCTCTGTTGTGCAACTTGCAAAATACAAAGTCGAATAAAATTGTTCCTGAAAAATACAACCATAAATGTTAGTTTGTCATTTACACACAAACACACATGTGGAGTCCCTATAAACGCATGCACATGCCCACATGGAGGAGCATAACTGTGCAAGGCCAACTCACATCACAATGCAGCACATCAACATATTGCATACCACTTCAGACATGGGGAAAACGTAATCGATCAAACTGACCAAAAATAACATTGAATAGTCATCAATTACATTACGAATTTAATCGTAATCGGCGATTAATTTCTCGATTAAACATGGAATTCTTCGCGCTATGTCAATGCGCGATGAACCGCGTTTTGGACGCTGGGTTTCCTCCTTTATCATCAGTAAGGTCACAGTATGTGACGTACGCAAGTCAATCCATCAGTTGCAAAGGTAGACCGGTATCGCATATATAAAACACATCTTCAGTCCTGTGGATATAAAACTGAGCCAGCATAAAACTTGCTAGAAAATGTTGGCATGAAAACCATTGTAGAAAAACCCAAACTTTTGCTAGGAATAATCAACAAAAGCGGGATAATTTAGCCTGGCTAAATTGATACTTCAGTAACAGAAAAAGTTAGCCTTACATTATGACGGAAGGTTTTGGTTTTATTTTTATACATTCAGAGTGAACCCTAAATACAAGTTCTGCAGTAAGCTATGTGCATAACTAATAGGGCAACCAATTTTTTGACCTGAAAACTTAAAATTTTGTCTTATACAAAATTTCAATTTTTTTGATTTATCCATTTCCTGTGTTTTCAACTGAAACCCCGAACACAAAGCATATACATCAAAGCAGTAAGTCTGTATTCTGTTGACATCAAACAAAAATCAAAGTGTGAAATACCCAACAAAACTAGAGGTAACAAACATGGACGAAAATCAATCTGAAAGCACAGGAAAAATAACCAGTGTCAACAAATATCCTGACGTCACTGAGAAGGTTCTACATTGTTTTATTTAAGCATCAAGGATTGCATCACATTATTGCCTTCAAAGTTTGTATACATATAATGGGTTGAGCATTTACCAAACCAAGCACCTTGTATAGAGGTTCAACCCATGTAACTTCCTTGAGTTTCTACCAAACATAGGTCTTACAATCGCTAAGCATTGAATAGTTGATGACGGGAAAGCAGTATTTTTTGCAGAAAGTATGTTTACGATATTTGTTTATAAAGTTATGTAACATTACCCAGTTCTGAATGTGTCAGCAAGCTTGAGAAATGCAGAATTGATGAGTATAGGAAAAGGAAATCTTTCAAACAAACTAGGAAACTTGACGATGGCTTCGCATTGCTCTCCAACCTTCAACGCTCGTAATCCTAGTACACAACAGAAATGAACTGACTCAGCAATTTTGTGCTTGAAAATGAAAACTTTCATTTCATTAAATGCATGATTTTACTTTAAACCAAACTTCAAAAAAGCCAGGGAAATGAACAGCAAAACATGCAAGTAAGATTATGATAGACATTTTTCAAAGGATCTGCAAAAAACACATTCGTTGCCTGCAAACACACCTGATGTCCAAAGGCTGTTTTTATCATGCTGTTCGCTTAACCAAAACAGCACTAACAGTTTATCTTAACTACATTTTTTCAGAAATGTTGATGATTTTCTGGATTGATCAACAATTTGATTATACTAATTTGTCAAAAAATGGCATAAAATTTTAAGGGGCAGGTTTTTAACTTTAAGTAATAAATTCTCATAATGAAAGGATATTTTTCATACATTATTAACCACACAAACTCAGTAGCATAAGAAACTAATGAGCACAATTCAAAGTACGTTTAGACAATATTTTCCTGAATTCTGAAAAAGTGCAAAATATTGGATATTTTCTTGTAAATCACAATGTGGAACAGTAGTAAGAATCAATATTTTTCAAAAAATACATTCAGTAGCATTGTAATAATGCAATCCATTAACTGTTGTTCCACACTGACCTAAAAAAGATCAGTGCATTAGTTCAACTATTGCACAAAGAAAGCTTAGCCATTTTGCTGAAGCAAAGTCAGCAATGCTTAGTAAAATAGACACATTAGTTGATTCCATTTGCTACAGACTAGCGTGGTGAGTGCTAACAACAAAAACTGCACTTTTACAAAGATTGCAACTGTTAAGTTGACAGCCGCTTTGATACTAGCCTTCACAACATTGTACAGCCAAAGTGTACCTTTATCTAGATCCATCAAAGCAGAATTTGCATCTTGTTGCTGTTCATCCATGATGTGCAAAATTCAGCTTACAGATGTATTGCACCCAGTATTTTTCTACAGCAATGCAACGCAATGCATACTATATTTTACTTCTTTACAATACGAACCTTTAGAAAAGGTCAAAGTTTTCAAAATGATTCCCAGGATAAACAACCCTGTTGTGAGAATAACTTGAATCACAGAAAATGAATAACGATTGAATTAGCTGCTTGCAAATGATCAACTCAACAAAATAACAATCCACAATTGAACAGATGCTGAGTTTGAGAAAAAGAAATGTGAACACAATAAGTTTTTGCCTGCTTGTTACACTCAAAATCCACTTCGTATACTCAACTATTCATTGCTTTTTCATGCAAGTTTCCTGCCACCTTATCATAATGAAATGATTCTTGCTACTTAATTGCAAAGAGACGAAGAAAGATTACACAGGATCTGGCATAATCTTTCCTAGTATGCACATTTTTCTACAACTTATTTCAATTGGATCACAATGTCATATCTGTGGCATCAACTAAACCTTTTGACAAAAGTAAAGAAAAACTGATCCCATGAGAATTGAAATGTGCAAGCTCCAATACCAAAACAAAAGTCACTAAGGTGAGAGCTGAACTGAAAATTATCGGCACAGCGGACATAAACGCTACTGCTACCAAGATGGTGCCAGTGGAGTGGCAAACTCAGTATTTTATTCAAACAGTGTCATGCCGGGCAGAACCGTAATAGCCACTTCCAATACTAATAGTGTCACAAGGAATTTAGGGTTTAATTTGATAAAATATATACTTCCAATAAAAATGCATACCAAATAAATAGCACTTCTTTGTTTAGCCATTACTTGCTGTGAAAGCCAGTACTTAGGAAGTGTCAAGTAATGTATTTACTAACAGATTATAGAAAGCAACTAGCACTCTACTTTTTCTGTTACTATTAGCCCCCTTTTTCTTCAAAACCTGATTAGAAAGTTTACATTTTTATCCCACTGCCAGATCCCTATATCATTATGATGATGAGTGAATGAAGTTATAGTTTGGAGTTTCAGGGCGCTGTTTACATCTTTAGCTGATTGCTGCTCTCTGCGTTGACTGTGTTTATCAACTAACACCTACTCTTTACATAGTCTGTATTGCACTATGACCAGTCTTGTGATTTTTTGTTATTCAATTACCTGTGCCATGGATTGGAACATTAATTAGTCTGCGGCAAATATATAAATACAAAAAACATTATTTCCCAGTTAAATCAACATTTTAAGGCAGTCCACTCAGTGGATGTCTAGTCTATGTCTAGTAGAGATGAATGGATTTAGGTTTTTTAAATCCAAGTCTAATCTGACAATTTCATTTCAAAATCCATCCAAGTCTAACCTGACAATTTCATTTCAAAATCCATCCAAATCTAAATCTATTAACCTGACAGTTTCAAAATCCAAATCCTGTTTAAATCCAAAACTCTACCAATTGTGTTCTGCTGAAGGCAACTTTGCTACATGTAAGCAACGTGTAAGTTTGCTCCTGAGGCAAAGTAGACACTACTAAAAAAATTGGAAACGAACTCAAGTTAACTTACACTCTACCTTTGGCTCACTATAGTGGACACTTTTAAAGACTTCGAATTTACCACTTATATGTTAGCATCAAACGCAATTACTTAGAAGCTCAGTTATAAAATAAAGTGTGGAGATATCAAATCAGACAAACAAATTATGCTACCAGGTAGGCTACAGTAGACAGCACAAGTGAATCACTAGCACCAGACTACTGTTGCGATCGGAAACCTCGAGCGGCATGTGCGCAAAGCTTCGCACCGTGGCAGCAAGCAACAATAGAGATCACCCGACAAGATCACTCTCGTTGTCACCGTTCGCAAGCACAATCAACTGTTCACCAAGTTCACAAGCATTGTTAGAGGTCACTCACCAAGATCACTCCATCGGGATCAC
>JGI24159J19872_10002042_pt1 | contig 23444 bp, 15 predicted proteins | sample Ectturendosymbi4_FD_19872 | JGI IMG/M metagenome (IMG submission 19872) | reverse complement strand
TTTAGTAAATATAAAATGTTTAAGGAAGAATCAGAAGTAGGTCAGGCGGTTAAGCAAGCGAGTGAGACTTGTAAAAACTGTCTGGGATATGGTAATGAAGCAAACCTACCTGTAAGAATACTTCCATATCCAAAAACGGTATTTTGGTGTTAGTAAAAACCAAAAAAAACGTTACATTGTTGGCACCCAACGTGGTTTGTGGGAGGTTTAGAAGCTCCTGGCAAGTTTTCCTATTGCTTCTGATACCGCTCCATGTAACAACATTCTGCAATGCACTTTACTTGCTTCTGATGCTTCTGATATGCTATTTTTTTAATGACTTTTTATTTCTTTATTCGATGAACGTAGTCTAACATTAATTCATGCTTAAATTACATATGTGAAGTTCACTTCCTTCTTACATCCTTTGATACTTCTCAGTATTTTAAAGCTATCTTACTTTCGAAACAAATATGAATTGCTATACAGCTTATACTTAAAAATATGCATCTGTGACACCTACATTGCAGCTCTACCTGGAATGGCAACATAGCGTTGCAAAAACCGAATAAAAAATTTTTGCGAAACATCGAAGTTGTTGTATGTCTTTTTATTCAGTCACTGAAAACACTTTCTTCAGCCGTTCAAGGTTTACCTTGTTCCGCTTAGCACCTTGGGAGGCCGTTTGACTAGGTGAGCACTGCTCCCTTCTCATTCCGCAGTGGACAGTTTCCACACTTGGGCAAATTTCCTTTTACAACACCTTTAGAACGCGTACACATTTTTAATGTAATTTATTGCATTATAAATGGGTGCCCGATCATGCTCGGCATGCCGGTCGCATCTCTTTGCGCCCCGCTTGTATCGAATCCTGCTTGGTATTTAGCTCCATTATAAAACTCTTTGGTCCTTCTTCGGACCAGTCCTTCACTGACTGAATTTATTTTCTTCATACAATCATACCACAGAAATTTTTCTGAAAACTATATTCAAATTTACACAGATTTGATCTGTTTTCCAAGGTGTTACAGTCTTTTATGAAAATGTTTTAATGAAAATTATTTCACAAAATACTTTGTTTAAACTACAACTTACTAAAAAGATTTTGTATCTTTCTTTACAGTTTCAACTTCTAGAAAAAAGCAACTTATCGACATTCATGCAACAAGTAACATTAAAATTTAGTTTACCTTGCATCATAACAGCCTTTTTAATCTACCNTNCGTCATTGCTTTGCTTATTTTAAATGNCCTACAAGTAATTTTTTTCTTTTTATGGCTTTACTCTTAATTAAAAACTTTTTATTCAGCAATAACCACTAANTGCCGATGTTCGCCTTTCTTTTAACANTTTGGACACTATTACCTTTACTCATGGCAACAAACACGACTCATACTTACGTTGCTTCACNTACTTGGGACGTATCTGCATTTTTTTCAACCTGTCAACTTCCCCGATGAGTGTATCACTCTTAATCTTACATCTCCAAGACGTAGCAAATTTATATAGTTCAAAGATTCAGACAATCGATGTGAGTTTACCACAAAGATGTCCAGTCATTGTCGATGTTCAGTCATACACGATGCAGCAAATTGATACTTAACAAGTANTCAGCTAACTGACGCTACTTAACAACACCCATTTATAGTCATTGTCGAAATACAGTTTTACCNAGACTTCACGTTCATATTTATTGAAAGGACGAAGAAATTGAGTTTTATTTACAATGCGAATTGCTTGAACAGCAGATCTGACCCGTGAGAATTGTTGCTCTCTTATTCCAATTTGATACGATTCCGAATTAGAACAGGATAGTCATACATGCGTTTTGACACAGACAGGAATTATTTAATTTCAAACGGTATGTACTCATTTTTGCATATCTTCGGATGGAACAATTACTTTTTCTCTGCACATCACCAACAGATAAGTGACTACTTTTTTTCTATTCTATTGCAATTTTAATTTCTACATACGATTGTCTTGCCGCGATCACTTTCAAACAAACAGACGATCTAACCTCTATCATTCTCAACTTAAAAGAAATAAAAAATATTCTTTCACCATTGTTCGATTAGCCGTAGACAAAAGGCCCGTCAGCATTTTGACACTTGAATTTTCCTTGTTTCCAAACTCTTTTTTGCTGCCAAGTAATGATAACGAGTAATGATGGGACGATTGCCACGCTCTGCGTAGTCCGCAGTCCCAAACATTCCTTGTGTGAAACACGTGANGTCCTTGTTTCTACCNTCACCTGTAGATATGGTTTAACACTCACAATTTGTAACGTTTGCTTTTAACGGCGAGCGCAGTCACAACAAACCCTTCGGAAAAGTGATTGCTTCTCTCATGAAACGCTTTCTCACGCACGGACAGTGGAACACGATGTCTACATCACAACTCTGCCGATTGCATACAGGCGCTCAGAATACCGCACAAACCCATTACCAGCTCATAACAATCACCAGAACAGCCCCCGATTTTCAGCCATTTTATGCAATTTGCAATCACCCAAACTTTTAGTCACCCAGCACACACACTGCAGCTTGATGAAAACGGAAACAAAGCAAAACGAACGTTATCGTTTTCCACCATTCCCATTTGATATCAAGTTGTTAGCCAAGTATAAGTGAGCAGAGATCAAACAAAACTCAATTCAGCACTGTCGCACCACTACAAGTGCTCTGCAAAGAGCATTAAATCAGATTTCAAAAGTGACTTCCTCTTTGTTTTAAGTCAGATCACGCAAAGGGCTAGCAGTTGCAAAAATAAGTTACTGCGGTCTGAAAACATCTACAAACCTGTGTTTGAGTCTGTGTACTACAATCAACATGTTCTTTCAGCGTTAACTTACATGTTAATACCAAATGTAAAAGTTTCACATATTCCTCATATCACTGGATATCAATTTGACACAAACTTCAAAATTTTCGATATGTTTTCAAATATGGTTATACCTTTTCCTGCTTTTTTCAACAACTATCCATCAGATTTCCATTGCAAATGCAGACATCAGCGAAATAATCCCATATTATGCAACAAATCCAAATACAGCATCATCTTCCAGAGATGGCTGTCAACTTCTCTCTTCATGTAAGCCATGATAACACGCTAGTTTACATACAGGCAGCAGAATTTGATGATCAAAACAATAAGTTTCAGCTTACCAGCGAAAATCAGCTATAAGTCGTGACACTTCAGCAATAACACATACAACAGCAGATTAAATACAACGATTCCTTCCATGTTCCACATTCATCAACAAACAACGAAGATTCTTCCACTATCATTCCACTCTGCATACAGATTGTTGCCTTACCTTTCCATTAGAGATCATATTTAGCAACCTTCTTACATTTACAAACACAATACATTTGGTTAGCGGACAAAACAAATATAGAACAATTTCGAAATCATCCTTAATTGTCATAGCCTTTCTTGTCAACAGACATTTCTTTCTGCCTCACAGACTACTCACTGAGTCACAAATTAAAATGCCGAAATTAAAACTCTTCAAGCATTTGCCAATAACACGTAAGAAACTTGCTTCTCTGCAAATAATGTCTCCTTCATTACCGGAGGGCACCAATCAGATGTTCAGTCAACATTTACCAAGTTCATCAGTTGCACAAATCACAATTTCAACAACTTCAAATCATTCATCAAGGATAACAGAAGCAATACCAACACTGACTCCAGCCGATAGAATTACCAACGACCAGACAAACACGCCTTCCACACCAACAACTGCACACGTTTCAAATGTCTCTGAGACACAAACTTTATCGTCTCAACTGGCAGACCCACAACAACCTACCAGTCCCTTAATACTTACTGACATCCCGGAATTTCTCACTGCACAAGTCAATGGCGGACCACACAAACCGGACCTTCTAACAAGATCAAACACAACAAAACGAAGACATCAATATCGCCTTTGCTATAACTGCAGACAAACGGGTCATCTTAAAAAACATTGCACACGATTCCTGGAACAAGAACATTAAGAAAACTTTGATCACCAATGAGTTTATGAAATTCTTTCGTCGACTATAATGCGAAATACTATACAAATTTATTTTGACCACTCACATGCACACTTGCATCAATTCATTTTCTCTACGTGCCAGTAACTTCCCTATTTTACATATGACGAATGACCCATCCAAGCCAGGAATACTCTTCAAACTTCATGTTTTCCAGAAGCCAGCGATATACCACATAATGACTACTCTCATATCTGATGCTGATTTTTTAAAAATCGACCAACAACTTGCTGAACCATTTACCGAGGACATGACAAACTCAAAAACGAACATTTCCCATGCACAAGATAGTGTCACGGATCCAACTCTAATGAAGCAAACACTAAAAATTGAATTATCAGCTACTCCATCCCATGAAAATAAAGGGGAAAGACATGAAGACCTCAACCCACACATGGACCCTATCCACACGATCATCACGTTGTTATATGACATCATCAAGCACTTAAAAGACGTAACAAACTCACAACATTCTCTTTCTCAGCAACTACACATCTCGTCACAACAAGTGGAACGAATGCAACAGGCCTCAACACAAGCCAACATATCACAAAGGTCAAAAGAAAAGAAACCCGAAAATCGGTTGTGCTTCAGATGCAACAAAGTGGGTCACATAGCAAAAAAATGTAGAACCCGATTATTGCAAAAGCAACAATGTCAAAACACCCGACAACACAAACCTTCAAGGAAACAAAGTTTCAATCGCAACCGGGACTGTCAAATTTCACGAAACATACGTTATAACCCTTCAACTTACCACGCCAGGCATAACGGGCAAACGACATCTCAACGATCGAAACATACCTCCTCTCAAACTATTTCAATACCTCGACACAAAATCCAGTCATCCGGATTTCCAAATACGGAAACAAGCCTATTGCATAACTCCTCTCAGAAACCAAGCTTGAACGAAAAGACAAACCATGAAGATTGAACACACAACTCTCTCAATTAACAAAGTAAGACGACAGTTGTCAGAAGTGGTCTTAAGAATTTACTCTGAATCGTAACAATTTTTTTTCTCGCACATGTCAATTACACCGCACTTACATAGTCAACTAATAAAAGCCACTGTTAAGTAACTTTCATCAGCAACACCACGTTCTCTGTAATTTTTCTTGTGTTTTTATATTTTTTTTCTTGACAAAACTATGCCTACTCGACGATTTTCAACATAGACAATCCCGCAATATTTATGCAATTTTTAAGTAAGCATTTCTGGCAGATGGACACACATTGCTTGCGATACGAACACCTAAAGTGCATGCCAAGTAGTACTCATTTCCCAGAAGTGTTGCAACCTTGAAGAGAATATTTATTTGTCATTACAGTATTTACATACTACTTTTGAAACGAATGCCATAAGTCCAATAATTTTTTTGAAGCTTCTCACACGTTCTTTGGTATCGATATCATCATACTGTATATGGAATATTAAGACAATTTTGTTTTGTGATACATCCTACTTAAGAAATTATTAAGACAATAGATATGAAAGATGGACTAATGAAGATGAATTTTAACATTAAAGAATATTAAGGGAATCAATATGAAAGATGTATTAATGAAGATGAAATTTTACGACAAGACCAACGCAATCAAAGTCAACCCGTTTCAGCATAGAAACACCCCGTTTTTGTGGAAAAATACTCTGTCTGCTTGTGGATGATCTCGTATCCTTGTGGACAGATTCGTATCTTTGTGGACAGTCCTGTATCTCTGTGGACAGACCAGTATCTTGTGGACGGATTCGTATCTTTGTGGACGACTTTGTATCTTTGACGACGATCTTGTATCTTGTGGAACGAATCAGTTTCTTTGGCGACAGTTTCTTTTTTCCCTTATGTTAAATAAACCTGTTCCTGTGTCGACAACTCTATTTTCATTCTATGATATTTTTTAAAAAAAGTTTTATTTTACAGTGTACTATTATCATGCGCTCTTGGACCACGACTGGCACTGTCTCTTTCCATTACCGCTTATATACACCATTTCATTTCATAACAATAGGTGACATTATCACTGATGGCACCGGCCTTTCTCTAAAAACACCTCAACATATATGCGTCGTAGACACATCTAACTATTATCGTCTGATACTTTATTTGATATTAATTCAAAACCATTTTCGTTATGAACCTCCCAAGTTCATATTACAACGTTGCATTTAAGGTGATGATGGTAAGTAATCCATCATTTCATAATAACCATTATTTTCTCCATACTTACAGAAGTTTAACTAACGAAATCAAATCCGAACATATTTCACACACAGAAATGCTACAACCAACTGACACGCTTTTGGAAGATACGACCAGTAATGATATTATATCTACTTCACCATCAAAACCTTGTTCGGATACACAGAATGACAAACAAAGTCTGACAGGGGTGCTATCAGACAAATTACTGACAATAGACTTACAAGAAACGCCACTGCAAAGTGCCAGAGANGACTCAAATAATACACGACGCACATTACTCAATTTGGATCACAAAATTGACAAAATTCTCTGTGACCTAGCTCGTGTTAACTGGTCACAAAGAGGACATAAGTCTCCACAGAAAAAAGGAGTCCTAACAGAACAACAAGATTCACACATCCATGCACCTAGACATGAGTTGACCACTACCGCAGCACGGGTGGTCTTCTGTATAACCTGCATTGTATACTATGGCGTCCTAAACGCCAGCAGATCATCATCAAAGCATCACATCGATATGAAATCGAGCCATTCTGGCGCGACTCGTATGACCAAGACACACCAATGCAAGGTCGTGTCCACTACTGCAACAATCGTCTACACATCTCTGACTTGAAAGTGATTTACAACAATGAAGTGAAGTTTCACTTCACTCCAGCTCCAAACTACCGTGACTTACTAGTTAACGGCAAAATAGCCATATAAAAAGGATTTCACATCAAATTAACACACTTGGCTATGAAACACCAAACAGTCTTCCCGCGAGGTGCACAGCTTGGTACTTTACACATTATTCCCACATTACATGCAACCTCTCACTAAAATAACCCTGATACATTGAAACATATACAATACACAACACATTAGGAACCCAAATGGAAGCCAACATAACCCCAGCTGAGAAATACTCATGTGGCTCCACAATATCGGGAGAATCACAAACTTTATCACCACACACTTCATTTCCAACAGACTTATAACCTTAGTTCAACCTGCTGCTAGCAATCCTGCAGGCCCTCTTGCGACTGACCCATATCCAGTTCCCACACCTCCTACAATTGGTGATCCACAACAAAATCGGCTTTAACTCGAAACACGTACAAATGAAGAAATGCAAAAATCTTCGCTTCTACCTGAGGCCAAAACAATGGGATTCAGTGACGAAAAAATTCGAACACCTTTTCACAAACATATTGACGTTTACAACCACACGGTTACAACTTTTACTGATTTAGTGAAACGCATTCTAGATCCTAAAACACAAAGCAATGAACTCATCTTTAAGGACAAGTGCTCCGTCACCAAACAATGAACATATGCCGACATCAAATGAAACTAATAGTCACTCGGCATATCTCCCAACACATGACAAGAACTCGAAGCGCTAAGGCAAATTCAGTTCTTGCAACAAGAGCCTTCAGTCGAACGCTCCAGTCGAAATTTTGACATGCGGATGCTTGACAACTTGCACCATCTACACTTGCCCACTTGCAGTATCTACAGTAAATAAACCCTAATATCTTCAATTTACAAGGACAAAGTTCAACAACAACAAAAATAAAAGCTTACATAGTGCCCTCAACCAGCATCTTAATCTTCTTTCATTGAGTTATTTCAAAATATTCATTCACAACACAAGTATACGTGAATGCCTTCATTCATGAACTGACAGCCACCGTAGTATGTATTTTCCTCAGCACTCTTAATTCCGCATTGTCTACAATGACGTTACGCGGATCAGACTATCAGCATCACCACGCTGATTTACAACCAAACTGCTCTGGTACGACTTGTGTGGCCAAGTCAAGCTGATGACTGACTCATGCCCCAAGATTATACAACAGGGCCATGCCGACACTATTTTTACATCATTCATCAGCAGGATGCATATATCATTTAATATTCACACAAATTTGGCAATACTTGTCAATCGAAGAGCGAACAACCACCGCTAACGGACTACAAAAATCCACCTCTTCATTTTTGTTTTTCAGACAAAATCTAGATATTTAAATAAGATTAAATGCCGCAATTACAACTAATTTCCACCGACGTTTCTTATCTGATAAATACACGGGATACTATCCTTATTCGTTCTCCAATGCCTATCACGAAACAACAAAAAGGTGACATTGGCATTCATAGGGTTTACGGACATCTGATGACAAGATACTGGTGAAATTCACACCAGCACCCAATATACGAGTAACCTGTCTCCAATGGATAATGAACGGAGCAATACTTTACATTGATTTCTCCAAAGGCATAGTCATCACTGCTGGACAACCTGTCGGAATTCTGCAATGGCAGCCATTTGAACAACAAATTGCAGTGCAAGATACAACCTGCACTGTCACATTTTAGATAGGAATAGCTCAATATCAATGATCATTACAATTTGAACGTCTTCATTATATTTTATCATCTGGCACAGGCAAGCCTGATGCGCAGACCGATGAATCTGAGACCTGCTTCCCGACCTCTGCTCTGACACAACAACCATCACAAGCTCTATGCTACTTCGGAGCTGATACCTACACCAGCCAGAGTAGTGTTCCAGATCACCAACCCGAACAACATACAGAGGCAACCGCCTGAACAAAGAATCGAAAAATCACACATAGGACATCATTTTTTATCTTAATTTCAATTCCCTTCATCCGCCTGACATCAACAAATCATTTTTCGAACCAAATGAGTCGACATAATGAAGAATCCACAGTGCTATGGCATACAAATCAACTGGGATATCAAACTACACAGATACCAACAATAATTCCAGCAAGCAAACAAATTCCTTTCTGTTTACTCAGGCCATACGCTTGCAGCTTTTCCAAAATTGACAGTTTCACAGTGTCTAACCACTATGGATAAGAAGGTTTCCAGAGAACAACAATATACACAACGGTATTGTCCACAAGGACGTTACAATTACTCTATTTCCACAACATGGATTGTCCTCGACATTCTAACAACCACATTGTTTACAAATGACATTCTGAGAATCAGATTTTCATTCTCAAAGCACCACACCGATTAATAACTACAATGTTCTGGCGCGACTCGTGTAGCCGAATCACGCCGATGACATATACGATTTTCATATTTTTCAACAATACGCTACATGTTTTCATTCCAAAAGTATCCGACCTTATTAGGACTTCCTAACACAACAGGGCATAATAGCAAAAACAGGTTGCTTCAACTACAGAAGTCTATTTAATATGTCTCCACCTAACCCCTACCAACCATGCCCATAAATATTGTTACATGAAACATGCGAAAATCCCAAATCAGTGCTTTCATTGCCTCATCCTTTGCACCAATATTCTTAACACAAAACTATATTCAAACAACACTGAAGAAATTCGGAATAATACACCGGACAGCATGTTTCTATGCCTACGTCCTACTCATTTATTCTAAGTCATTTCATCCTTTTTCAGGATTATACACCATATAACAACGAATAAGCCACTGTCCTACCCAGATTCTATAAGTAGTTTCATTTAACCGAATGACTTCTTCGTTCAGATCAGGTTAACCACTTCATATGCCTATCCAAATGCACCATCAAAAAGCATCTTCATTTAATTTGTCACACCCTCGAGTCAGGAACATATTCACACCAACCAAATTGCATCAAATGTAATCCGATTGGGAACACTCCAGAAACGGTGATACAATATTTAAAACGATTCCTGCAAACATCTCCAGGGTGGCATAAAGATAGATGCTATTGGAAGCATCTATATAAAATAAGTCTCATCAATAATCGTTATTACTATAACAAAATTTTTATGACAATTTTTAATGGATAATCTAATATTTCCCAATGGTAAATGTGATAGTTGCATGAAGTAATTAAGATATCCACTTGATATACAATCATTATCACAAATGGAACAACGAGAAAAGAAATGCAATAATTCATTTTCTTTGCTTTAGAACATTATTTACACCATTTAACAGCAATACCTGACGTAATACTGGAAAATACTTTACTACCCAATCAAACAATGCTGACTTATTACAAAGACAATAAATATTGTGAAAAGACAAGCTCAGCAAAAATATATATGCACAATGCCCAATACGTGCACCAAAAGCAATATAAATATTGCTATAATTACCACAGTAATACAAATACTAATACCAAGATTCGAGAACCACAATGCAGATTTGCAGTAGGTAACAAAAAATTAGAAGACTGGGAAAGAAAATTCACACTTCAACTAAATCAAGTAGAAGAACAAGTTACAAACTTACAGATTCAACAACTTGAANTNNCTATTTTTCATAGTTAAAGGCCACAAGGATGGCGGCAAGTAAATCAGTCACAGTTTATTGACGGGGAAACTAGTTTCGCGTTTTCCAACGCATTATCAGTCCTGACAGTTAGCACCTTCGAATATTTTTTGTCACTGTTACTTCAGTTTCGATGAAGGATAGCATTCATGTCATTTGCGGCAAAACATGGAGTTGTGCAGCAAGCTCCCGCTTAATTACGCAACGTTAATCTTGAGTAGTGTGCGAGAACTTAGTTGGTAGATACGAACGTAGCAGTTGGGCAGGCTCTTAAAAGAATTTATGCATTCCCATTTTTTAAAAACTCGTTTGCATGTATTCATGCACCCAGCAATTTGTGTCATGAGACCTTAATGACGAAATAATGCTTTTGCATTTGTATGACAATGACGATGAGACCGGCCCTGGCAAAGACCGCGCAGCAATCAGTGAACTGCCAGCACTACAAAGAGCAATTATATCAAAAGGTATTTCAGAATACAACAAACTGAACAGTAAGACACCAAAGCCCTTTCCCTCCCACAAAACACTTATAAAACAAACAAAAACAACAACTTTCCTATGCTTGGGACTTCGGAGATTTGATTTGCGCAACTTCTGCTGTGATCCTCATTTCTTACGCACCATTTGCCAAACGTTTCTCCTAAAGTCTTAGAGAACTTCCGTAACTAGCCAGTATTTATAGTGGAACACTGGAGGCAGGTAACTTTGGCAAAAAAATTACCAATAGGCTTTATATGTATTGAAATATGCCAGTGGGCAACACTGCACCATCTATGTCATTTTTGGTAGCTTTTGCGCAATATACAAAAAACTCGATATCCAGGATCACTTGGTGCGTACAGATGTGCAGACTCAGTAGGATATGCTTATGATGCTATGAGAATCACCTTCAAATGCTTCTAGCGAAAGTTGAGACAGTTAAAGAATGCAAAATAAGCTTCAGATGAGCTTTCACGGCTTGTTCAAACCGTAAACGACAATAAAGCTGACTTTTAATCTTTCTTGATGACCAGCTGATGTGGTTTTCTCTTCAAAACCAATACAATGCCGATACATTTGAATCCAGAATTTGTGAGAGATTTTTGAATACTTCACTGGGATGTGAACTTAAATGGGAGATTACTGTATTCTTGTTTTGTTGTAATTTTGTTTAATGTTGGGCGATTGATATAAATTCGTGTTTTGTTTTTTGAGAAAATTCGCTCAGAAAGATATTTGCTCATAGACCATGCCTGTGAATGGTTCGTTTAACATAGTAGCACACTGTTCTAAGATAGTGAAATCAAATTTTGTAGGTAGAAAGAAGTTGCAATTCGTTTGCATGAAGCATATTTTGTTATCAGCAATAAACAGTATGTCGCTGCCCGAGTCTTGAAAACCTTGTACAACTATTGCTGGTATTTGTCGTTTAGAATGCCAGCAATAGTTGGAAGTTTGCTGATGCGTAATCAACCAACCCACTCTCAAATTATGCCTTATTATGGTGAAATCGTTGTAATGAGAAGGAACATACCCACGGATACATTCGGGTTTTTGAGTGTACTTGTCCTGAACCCTAACCGTGGATCATTCATGATTAATGCGAATGTACGGCATCGTGTAACAACGCTACTGAGATGTAGAATTTTCATTCAGCGTATCTGCTGAACCACTAAGTGGTATTTGATCGGCGTTTGTATTGTTAGCTCCGATACTCCGGGGTTCACCTGTCCTTCAACCAGCAGTTTGTTTCAAGCGTTATAAAGTCGACTTCCCAGTTTACGTTTCACAACCCTTCAACAACGAGCCGCAATTTGTTCGCAGTTTAAGGAAAGTCGACATAGAAGTTCTGAAGCGTCTTGTCGGGATCGTCAACGTCGTGCCGGTCATCGCGAAATCCGATACTTTAACGATCGAGGAGCGCGACTTCTTCAAACAAAAGGTACGCGGTTAAGTTTTCGCAGCAAGTTCTGGTGCCTTGAGTCCTTTGATGATGACCTTCGCGCACGTGCCTCTGTTTTGCGTGATCTTTGTTCAGGACCTCAGATTCATGTCCATTTGTTTTGTCCAAACGCTGCTCGTTTCTGAATATAGAACAAGCCAGCGCGTTTTGCTCCTTGGGGAGTATGTCGCCAACTCCCTGTCGTCGCTTCATGTGTCGTTAGATGAAATTATAATCAACCATTTCACTGGAGAAGCCGTAGGAACGAGTTGTTCGTGCGGACAACTTATCTATCACGTTTAACTTCCAGAACTGATCTTAGATGTAATTGTACTCCGTGTTTTTTTTGTTATCTTACTTATCTATGCTGAGCACCGCGTTAAACTTCCGAAACTTACTTGCTCGATAGATGTGGAGATATTATTGGACCCGGTGCTCCATTTACCGCATGTAACGCACCCGAAACAGCAGAATGACTGTTCTGAAGCCGTTATTCATTCTGTTCGTTGTTAGTTCTGTGCTTGGTTTGCAAAGAGTTAAGGCTGGTGTCGGGAGTTAATATGATCAGCTACGACCACATACGTATTGTGCAGATACGTGAGCAACTGGAGGCGAACAAAATCCACGTCTACCCTCAAGTTGACAACAGTGACGTCGAAGACGAAGACTGTGCCCGAGACTACCTGGTAAGCGAATTGGTAATAGCTGCCCCGTGCCTCGCGCAAGGTTGGATGGCTTCCTGGCGCAGCTGCAGTTCTTAAAGTATCAGGTTACAAATCTCTCTTAATACGAATTCCATTCGTTACAAAGAGCTACTTGCAAACCGGCGATTTGCAGACATTTTACACCCGACATCTTCAAGCTTATGTTTCATCATACTGTAGAATTACCCATTTCATGGGGCTGGAGTAACAGCGTCGTAATAGGTGAACTGGAATAATAAATCGTCCCTGAATGGCTTTTTAGGCCAGAGCCTGGTAAAGGTTAACGATGTTATTTGATTTAGGATTGCCGCGTATTGTGTCGCGGTTTCGCTTATGGTCTCAGAAGCAAACTGAGAAATGATTTTCCCTTAACTTTAACTTTTCACTATGTAGTCAACGTTGTTGTTGGAATATCGAAATCTATTGCAAGTTTTTCCACTTCCGTACCATTTTCGCTCTTGAGCAAACAATGACATCATCCTTTTAACATAATGGGTTACTGCTTCTTTTGTTTGACAATATTACGCACTGTTCCACCAAGACTCGATCAAACTGACTACAGTCACAACAACCCGTAATACTTTACAGTAAAACCCATGCAACGATTTGCCTCCGTTGCCCTCCCTCCGTTTTTTGTTGTTTTTACTTTTCTTATCTGACATTGGCTTGATGCATTTTGTTAATTTTCTTTGACTATATGTGAAACGTCTTCAACTATAAATTTATTTGTGATAGCAACAGTGCTGGTTGATAACTTGACCCAGGTTGTCTATCGCCAACCCTTAGTGATTCACACATGTTATTACACAGTCATCAATTTACTAAACCTAAGGTTTCTGATATTTTTATATTNCCATCAACATGAAATTAATTTCTGCCTTCTGATGTTGTTTACCTCAGGCTGCATTCGCGCTATTTCCTGGCTTGGGTCACAAACCGCATGAATGCACCATTACCATATGGCGCAATCCTTGATGCCATTCTCACGTCAAACCCGTCATGGCTCAACGATTGGACACCTAATCGCGTTCCTATTCGGTCATGAAATATTTGTGTAGTGGCTCCACATGCATACCCGGGCCTACATTTCAAACTGCAAAGCAAACTTGCAACTGTCTTTATAAACGAACAAAATATTCTGCGACAAAAAGCCAGGGTTCTCCAACACGCGGTCTGCGGGGGAGGGCGTTTTGTGTGGCCCGCGATGCGTTTTGGTAACTTTCATGTAATCAACATTTAAGTTATTTAGTTTATTCACCCTTGTTAAAAGTGCTCTAGTTATTTTTTAACAAAGGTAGAGGAGGCTAGTAATGGTTTACCTTGAACTAACGATACCTTTCGCAGTAAATAAGATGTAAAATTGTTTCTGACAAGGTTCAGGTAACGCCATTGTTTCGTCAGCGTCGTAATGCGGCCCTCGTGTTACTTTGTAAGTCCTTATTTAGCCCTCGGGGCAATTTGAGTTGAGACCCCTGCTATAGGCGAAGTGATGATACAGCCAAAATCGTTATGGCCTAAATTGAACGCACGTAAAAGCTAGGAGTTATGCCGGTGCCGGCGAAACAGCGTCATTATACTGGGCCACCTGTCGTAGACGAAGTCGTTATGGGCAGATTCCAGTGTATTCCGTTTCATAATTTTGTGAACCTTTTGTCATAGTTTTGTGAACCTTCATTGTGTTTTGCGCGTTCAGCTACAAGTGCTGCTGCACCTGGTCACGGTGGAAGTGGCGGTTTTTCATCGGGGCCTTGGAGAGTTGCTACAAACAAGTCATTTGTCAAAGCTCGACCTCCAGCAGTTACGTTCAAAAAATTGAAGGTTTCATCCAGAAATCTTGAACGTCATGTGTTTGTTAACAGTTGTTAAGGATGTGAAACTGCCTTATTTTTTCTATCAGTGATAAAAATGTTGACCCGTGAATCGCATTCAAGGGGCGGTTCAGCCTTGGTTGCCATCGAAACTAGATCCTGTGTTTATTCGAGGTTTTCTTGGCAGCATGCTGACGTCACACCAACCAAACGCTCATGACGGTTTGAAACTGGTCGCTTTGGTTTCCAGCGGCTAATTTGCCCGTGAACGTGCTTGCTCACTGCCTTCAGTTGTCTGTTGTATGCAGATAACGCAAAATCACTTGCAAGTTACTTTCTGACAGGTCCTCTTGCGCTCAGACATCGCATCCAGTGTTGCCTCGTGAGAAAATTTTACTCTGAACAAATGTTTGTTTTAGTGAGCATGAATAATTCAAGGCTGGGTTGAGTTTTAAAATTAATCACCGGCTCTGTGAATTATTCGAATAAGTATAAATTCTTATCACAATACGAACAAAGTACACATTTGATTCAAATAGTTTCTGAAAGTGAAAGGAATAGACGCGACATGCTCAGAAGCGCTCTGCTTTTGTTCCAAACATTGTTAATGAGCTTTCACCTTTAAATTATGAATGTTACAAGTGCTCGAAAATAAGATAGCACCGCGCAAATGCTGTGGTGGTACTGCGCATATGCGCACCTTAGAGGGAACGTTGGTCGCATTCGACAACCGCCCGGCTATACTGTTTGCTCTGTATACAGGGGGGTATTTTCAAGATCGGGAAAGCACCGTTCGTGTGCTTTGTAACAATCACGAAGAGTTCGAGCGTCTAAAATTCTGCTGACTGTTACTGTCCTTGCGTGATCGACCGCTGCTGCTCAGCACAGACTGTGAGACGCTTGCTCGTGGGTAGCTGCCAAAATGTCAACTCAAAGAACATCACAAGTACTGTCTATGCAACACCACACGAAATGGAGAGTTTCACTTCAACCACTGCTGGCAGTAAGACGTCGATTAAATGCTCTTCCATCTCCAGTGATGATTTAGCTTCTGATGCAGCGTCCCATTACGTCCCGCCAGTTGCCATAATTCCTACCAGGCTTTCTTTCCTTCGGCCTGCGATGACTGTCTTCGTCCGTCACACCTTCACATCAACCGTTTTCTTGTAAAAATGATTGATGGCTGTTAAAGAAGCAGCTTAGGACAGCGCTTCGCAACTTTTGTGAACCCCCGTGGCACTAACGCTATGCATAAAATCAAACGACGTACTGCATAGAAGTATTTATGGATTATTATCACTTAAGCCCACTGAAGTTTGCGCGTTAAGTTACTGTTACCTCATCGCTGAAATCGATTTCGCTTTTGTTACGTCACTGCATGGAATCCTTATAATGTCTTGCAGAATCAATCACAAGTACATCGATTGGGTTTGAACAGATTTTCCTAAAATGTTAAGATCTTGGCAGTTGTTGCGATCGGAAATCCCGAGCGGCATGTGCGCAAAGCTTCGCACCGTGGCAGCAAGCAACAATAGAGATCACCCGACTAGATCGCTCTATTATTGCTTGTTCGCGCCACATAGATGTATGGTGTTGTTCTTCGCGCACCTCCCGTTCGTGGTGAATCACACATTTAGCGCAACACCACCGGAGAGGTTGCAACAGTAGTGAAGGTGGTTGTGCCTGCGTCGGCCATGCGATCACAAACGACGCACCGTTTGTGATCCTCCGGTGCAGAATATGTGACAGATTAATAAATAGAAACCACCAAAGCCGCGCCCCAGCGCTTTCAGCTTAAATATATAAAACCCTGAAACGTTGCCCGTCGCTTGATCCCCGCTTCTGCAACGACACCAGGTCACTGACCCCACAGCCAGCGTGCGTCACCCCTCGTCACTGCTGCTACGCTGTGTCACTCAGTGCCTCTGAGCCAAGACGCGATGTGTCTCTCAAATCGATTTAATTGCGTACAGTTTGCGTTTGAACAATTGAATTGTTTGAAGCTGGCTTTGAAACCAGTCAGCTTTTAAATTTTAAACTCATAATAATATACTGTGAAGACATTTGCGTCAAAACGATGATGTAATGTTTGTTCTGCAAAGCAGCTGGTTGTTAGTGTTTTGTCGTATGGCACCTTCCTTCTACAAGTTTTTTACCCTGTTTTTTCGCTAAGACATCTCGGTCATTTGTCCCGTAATAGTGATAAAAACTCGCCGTAACAGTATCCACTGACTATCTTTTCAGACATTATGACTGAATTGGCTCATTTTGTTCCGGTCGTTTAAAAAAAGATCGGTCGATGACTGAAAAATAAACCAAAATCTCTGCCCAAACATATTTCTGTTTTTCCGCTACAGTACCTGCATTTTTAGAATGTTCTGGTTTTTGTGACGTACGTTTGCTGCAAGTAAGCTTCCTCGGCAAGTCTGCTGGTGTAGACGCGTAAAATTGCCAAGCTTTTTAGAGCCATGCAAGCAGAGACCTAATCATCCGTCCTGGACGACGTTAAATGTTTCCGAAAACTCGTGTCGTTCAAGTGTTTTTCCGCTTTTGCCTTCAGTGCGTAATTTAAAGGTTTCGATGCTTTCATAGAAAATTAGTTAACGATTTTTTTCTTTTGCAGAACCGCATTCCATTCGCAGTTGTGGGATCCACCGCATCTCATCAAGTTGGGGGGAAGTCGGTGTTGGGGCGAAAAACCAAGTGGGGGGTTGTGGAAGTCGAAAACGAGAGTCACTGCGAGTTCGTCCACTTGCGAAACATGGTTATTCGGTGAGGTTCATGATTGACATGCGATTCATGGTTTAGATTATCTGTCTCTTGCGAAGATTGAAGCAATGCATTTCATCTGCCGTTGCAGCAGAAAAACACTGAGTTTATTTTTATTGAATACGGAAACATTTTAAAATAAACGACATGTTTTTGTTATGTCCATGCTTTCTCATTATGAATATAAATCTGTTTCTTAAAAGCATCATCTGCACAATCGATTAACGGGGCAGGAAGAATAGAAAATGTCTTTTCGAGAAACAGGGAATGTTCCATATTTTTTCAGTCTTTCGATTTAACTTCGCTCGTTTTTGTGATTTACGTGGAAAAATGCCAGGAAATATAACTTATGTGTCAGCAGATGAAAAATTAAATAGGAAATTGTATAAAGCCCCAAAAATTACACTCGTTTTATGAAAAAACCTTTACGGTTTGATTGTTTGGTCTGTTTCGTGTGAAAGTTTCCATGTTTTTTCAACCGAAAAATCACTTTTCGATCCGCTCTCCGCCAGAACCCATCTGCAAGACTTGAAAGAGGTGACAGCGCAAATACATTACGAGTTCTATCGTCACAAACGGCTGGAAACGTTGAAGAAGGTTCCGCTGGACTCGGTCGGTTCGGCCCCGTCATCGCCCAACTACCAAGACCCGTCTCCGGCCAAATCCGCTTCGCCCTCCCAGTCCCCGACCACTAAAGCCTCCCCGAAGCACACCGGAAGTTACGACCGCAACCACGTGACTCGCGACGGCGAGGTGTCGGAAAGCCACATCTGAGTCGCTGCGCTGACCCGTCAAGCTTCAACAACTCGCCCCGAGCTTCGTGGTGGTGGGGGGGAATGAGGCACGCGCGTCGCCGTGTGACGACCTATATGCGATTATGAGTTAACGAAGCGTCGCGATTTCCGATATTCGGTTTTCTTTCATGCCATCGAGTAGCGTCTGATGTCGTCTGCCGAGTTGTGTTCAAACGCAATTATATAATATCACTGAAAGCAGTAGTCCATCGTCGTCCCCCGCCATTCCCACCAGCCACGCGTACTTCTTCCATTGCGCCCTTTGTTCTTTCGCGCGAACAAACAGAATCGCATCAATATCGTCACACCGTTCCATGTCGTCGCACAAATCCTGTGTAAAAACTTGCGTGCTACCGCCACCCCCCCCGTACCGACCCATGTTTCGCCCCTCCTCACCACTTCCTCGCCGGGTATTCACTCCCTTTACCTGCTTTGAGGAGGCTGGCCTGTGGCATTCCTGTCAACCGTTGCTCGGAGCATCTCACACGACGAGCCGTCTTTCATTTTAAGCCACGTTTTTCCCCCACGTGGTTACCAGCGCTGAAGCGAGATAAAGCAACTCCCCCCCACCCCCAACTGCCCTTTCCTCCGCCAGGCGCAGCATATCTCCGCGATGTTTCAAATCTTTTAAACAATACTTTGAGTTAAAAGCAGAGTTTATGCGAAACAGATGCAGCTGACAACGTTTTTCGCCACAGACGCTGCATTGTTGCGTCATAAAGCACTTGATCGCATCATGTTGACCTGCGACTGTGAGCTAACACGGAAGATATTCTATCAGGCAAAGTAACGGCGGCTCCGTTGGGTAGTCACGTGATGTGGGGTTAGTCAGGCCTCTTGGTCGCAGTTCGGTATTAGCATGAAGAGAAAAAGTCGGCCCTTGATTTGCCATGTGCCTTGCTGGCCTTTCGCTTCTGACCCATTGGCCCAGTTTCATGGGCCATGCGAGTAAATCTCATCTTAGTGTTGCCATGGAAATGTTTTGTTTGAATAGATCGGCGCTAAGCAACATATTGTGACGCACTTCCCATGTAGCTCAGATTTACTGCCTGACAAGCCTTGAAACAAGTCACGCGATGAGATTGTGAAGTAATTGTTACGTAAACGTTGCTGCATTATCCTGTATTTCCCAAACCGACCTGACTTGACCTCGCGCAGACGTGAAGTAGTTGTGCTGATATTTTTGTTGCTGCCTTCAATTTTGTTTTCGAAATTTTCTGTAACTAATGCTGGCCCCGCTAGCTGGGATGAGAGATGCCAGCCACAGATGAAATGCGTGTGGGAGGTCCTGGGTAAACCCCGGGGCAATCCCTGGGGCTGCTTTCTTTGTTTATTTCAAACATTTCCTCAAGCGCTTCGGCGCAGTTTTGCTCAAATCCGTTTATTACATCTTGGGCTTGTTGCAGATCAAGCTTACGTTGCCGAGACAACGTGTAGTATTTCTTCCTTTTTTAACCAACTGCGCTATTTACGTTATGGTGGTATCTGCATTGCGAAAATGTGTTTTTCTTAATTGTAAAATAATCGACTTTTGGTTTATTTGTTAATCGACCCAGTTCCCTTGACCTGCCTGGGATTGTTTCAATATCCTTCGACTTTACAGTCCGCTCAAGACCTCGTAAAGTTTGTTATTTAATTGACCTTCGCATCAGTGTGGGATATGTAAAGCAATGGTTGATTTCGTTTACTTGAAACTATAAGCGCCAGACCTACGCTTTCACGAATACATATTTTTTGTACAGTTTCTGCACATCATCGTTAGCTGTCGCTCGGGAGCAGCCACTTGATGGCGCTCCCCTTGCATTGGTGACCAGCAAACAGGTTTTGCTCAAGTGTTCGTTCCACGCTGGTCTTGATTTTATGTGATTTTTGGTCATTTCCAGCTGAAGATCCGGTGTTTTTTTTATCACAGCTGCGCATATACTTGTCCCGTTACTAGGGCGCTGGTCACATCGCGTATTACACTTGTATATTCCATAACTATCTATCGAGCTCTGTTACTTCAGTGTGAGTGTTACGTTGCTCTCGTGTTCGACGGGAAGTTTTTCAGTTTTTTTTTCTATGTTGTAAGTGTAGCAGCCAAGCAACTGCCTGATCAAGAGATAAATCGCACGTTGTTATCGTTCTGTTCTCACGAAAGCGACTCCGTTTCCTTTTCCTGACCGATACTGTACAACTACCTGCTCCTTTCTGTGCTTTGGTGATTTTGTTCATCTGTTTGATTTGATTTGATTGTCTTGTCGGCGAAAATAAGTTTTCTTTGATGTTCTCACAAGCCATGTTATAACCGACCCGCCACCGGGAGAAATGTACATTGGCTGGGCTTCGAACCCGCGCCCTTATGCTCGATCCGCGCTGCTACTCCGTTTTAGTTGATTGCGAAACATTCCGTACCATGTGTTGACCTTTGTTTGTTAGGATACTGAGCCGAATCCGTTGCAACGCTCGGATAATGATCCGAATCCGTTGAAGCGCTGGCAGTTTACGGATCGTTTCCGCCGCATTGTTGATAACTTTGCAGTCCTTTAAAGAGATTTGCCGACCTTGCAGTACCGTTGTGTGATGTTTCCGAACCTCGTCGAGTATTTATTCAGATTCTTCAGTCATTGTGGGGGGGGCTTCGCTTCGACGACGTCCGTCCCCACCGCTTCACCGCTTGATGGCGCGCAGCTGTGAGGAGTTTTTCGTTGAATGCTTCCTGTGCGTTGCGATCATTTGTAACCAAGATCACGTGACCGAACCTTGTGCTGGTTGTCAGACTTCAGGATTGGACTTGGCCGCTGAGGAAATTGTGAATCGATGTCCTTCGCACAAACCCCATCTTTCTACGCGAGACAGGCCTGGCGTAAACTGTGCTGCCTGATGATGTCACAATGACAGGGCCTGTCGATGTTTGCGATGTCACAATGACAGGGCCTGTCGATGTTTGCGATGAGCGTCCCAGGATTTTGAGATTTGTTATATTCCTATTAACCTTCAAGTAGAAAAGATGTTTTTCTCGTAGTTTCGGAATTGGTAAAATAAAATTTTACAACTGTTATCCACTCCCCGGTGCAAACACCTTCGTTGCCCCCCTCCCCTGGAAAAGACCCTCCCACGCCCATGTGAGCGTTTACGACTTATGTTGAAGCACGGTAGGATGCACCAACTAACGTGAGGTGTTCCACGATCTTATCGATACTGGTTCATCTAGAACTGGAGATCCATCGAGGCTTTCGAGGAAGGTTTCAGGCAAAGCACAGTGGCCAGTTACTTCATATTTAAGAGTTCTTGTCGCTGTCAGCAGAGAGATAACGCTCTGGCTGTTAAGTTGTCATATAGCTACGAAACAATAGAATAAAACAGGGGTGGCCGAACCTGCTCTGTGTATGAGCCGCATATCGTAAAACGCAAGTTACAAAGAGCCACAACATAAAAATCTAAAAACATGAATTTATTTGCGAACTACGATTCTGCGACATCATAACTCTGTTTGGAACAGCTTGCAAGCAGCTTTTCACGGGTATATATCTATTTAATGTAAGAGTCAATAAGAATACTGATATACACGATTACAAATGACCAAGTTGCGCGCTGGTTTGCGACGTTTAATCTGGAAAAATCATGATTTTAGCCACTGGCGAGTGAATTAGCATTTCAAAGGGACAAACGTTGTCGCAGGTCTAAAACTAGGCATACCATCGAGTATAGAAAACGCTGGTTTGGCTTCTCTGCAGGTTCTACAAAAGCTCCTCGTTTACCTTCCCTATATTGACAGCAGTCGTTACTGTTAGCACTTCTGTTTCTCTGACCTGCGTGCTGAACGTTGCTGCTTTGCTTACTAATTGACCTTGCGTCTGAATCAAATAAACAATAATATGATACGTTTCAGCAATGATAAAACAATGGCATCGTGTTCTTCGGACCACCTCCATCTTCACCTTCCAATACTCCACCAATAGGCGCAGCCAGGGGGGGCCGAAGGGGCCATGCCCCCCAAAACTTTAGGAAAATATAGTCATTTTGTGCTTTGAGAGGCTTTTTTCTAAACAAAATAGTGTCATTCACCTAAAATCAAACATTTTGCCCCCCACCAAATTTTGGGCTGGCTACGCCACTGACTCCACCCCATGTGACTTAAACCCACTTCCATAAAACCACACTGCCCGACCCCAGATACGAAATACTTTCACACCGGTGTGTAAAGGTGTCTTACTTTAACACCTTCGGCGCTGATTGACGCATATATGCGTCATACGTTCAAATGCACAGGGTACGGAATGACGCATAATGCGTCATTCAATCAAATACGCCAGGTGTGGATTGACGAATATAAACGCCAAGGCGATAACTTTTCGCGAACTTGTTTGTTTGCAACGAAATTTTCCACAAATGTTCTTCATATCAAGACACGCTAGTCCGGAAAATTTCATACAAATTGACCAAACACTTTTTGAGTTATGAAGTTTGGTAGCAAACCATCTTGCTAGACCTAGGCTACAAGACTTTTTCAAAAAAGTTAGGTGCGAACTCGTTGGCTGCCGGCCTACGATATATTCGTACTTCGATTTCGGCCTAAAAAATAGCAGTTTTCGGTTGCCTTACCAACGCCCTAGCTCCGCCGATTGCGCTAGGGAGCTGTTCAAGGGCTCAAACGGATCTGCCAGTCTAGTAGATTGCACTCGAAAATAAATTTTTTGGTTGGGGGGTGCGGATTGTTTGTGACTGACGTAATAAGTGAAATAGTTTTGGGGTCATTTTGGCTCATGTTGCCTGGCCTAGCGCCCAACCACTAGGCCAAAGTGTTTCGCTGAAGTTTTCATTGGAAACTAGACTCGAGTCCGAGTCTTTTGAGCCTTTGGTCGACTTTCTAGCGTTTCTGGTTCAAACGTTATGATCTAAAATAAACAAATTAATTAATTAACTAAT
>JGI24159J19872_10002041_pt1 | contig 23444 bp, 19 predicted proteins | sample Ectturendosymbi4_FD_19872 | JGI IMG/M metagenome (IMG submission 19872) | reverse complement strand
TAAGTTTGGATAGAATTCCACAAGCTCTTGATAGTTAAGTTTTTACCTTTTGTACATGAGGTTTCCAGCTTAACTTATTGTCAAGAAGGACACCTAGGTATTTTAGGTTATCTTCAGAGAAAATGTTGTGGTTATTTATGATAACTTTAAATGAAGCAAGATTGTGTTTTCGAAAAGTTAATATCACAAAATTAGTCTTATTGTAGTAAAGAGAAAGCTTGTTGGCTCTCAGCCAGTGGTCAATTTTACAGCGTCGTAATCATGTATTGTGGGAGTGTTTAAGCAGTAGACCTTGCCGGGATGCCGACCATCGCGGTGAAACTCCTGGAAGCAATATCTATTTTTTACCTTTGATTGAGAATTGCCGGCACGTGTAGTTCGACATAACAGTTTACAAGAGACTACAGATTAAGCCTCAAGCATGGCGTGATATGCAGCGGTTGTGGAGTGATTGATGGTCAGAAATCTCCTTTTTTTACAGAGAGAGTTGTTTCATAAAAGGGACAAACTATTACTTCCGGCAAAACATTTCCTGAAGTTCATTGAATCAGAAGTTTAAATGTGTCTCGGCAAGACTCTGAACCTTTCTAACAGCAGATGTGACACCCAAGACCGAAAGTTGCAGGAGATGATCATTAGCGCGAAATTAATCTTGAATCACATCTTTTGCAAAATAATTTAATCCAAATGGCTAAGTCCGGGGACGCTGGGAATATCCTTACCCAATGTTGTGAAGGGGGGCGGCTTTTCCTTACTTTCCGGCATTAGAACGTCCGTGTTTGTTTCTATTTTTTGTAAGATTATTTGAAAAAAGATTAAAAAAGATACTGTAGAAAAGTTCGCTTGGTTTTCTCCGAGCTACTGTCTTTTCTTTCTTGGCAATTGCACCATTACCTCTGGTACTGACCTATAGCGAAAATACGGCTCGGCCTTTGCCGCACTTGCTTAGCAACGCTGGTCAATTGACTGCTAGTAAATCTGATGAAGCTTTATCCTGCAGTTTGTATTCATACTGCACAAAATATTCATATGTTATGTACTAAAACTAACTGGTGAAATTTTCGATAAAATGTTCGGAAAACAAAACTCCATTCAGGTTTCGAAACGATGAACGTACTACGAAAAGGTTATGGAGGTGTCTGGTAATTTTTTGTAAAAGAAGTTCTCATGTGGTCGTGATCAGTAATGAACCAAAGTGTGTTTTCAATCCTTTACTAACTACTATACGTCACCATCACTTCACCATCACTCCTCTTACTTTCGATGGTTATTGTGCCAATTGTTTCTAATTTAACTGACAATCGGTTACTTCTTTACGAGGTGTTTCTTTGTATTTTTTCTGATTATTAACTGCGTCATGTGAAACAATCAATCAATCAATCAATCATGAGCACTTACACTAGCAATATGTTTGTGGCTCTGCTACTCTGTCAAGCGCTGGCTGTTTGCAAATGACTCGCTGTTGCTTACACAGCTTCGCATCGGCACAAGCCTGAAGATCAACGTGAAGAAAGCAAAGTTCTCACTTATGGTCTCCCGGACTAAATTGATTTCCATCATTTCATCTACAAAAGAAAATGAATGGATCTGGGAAGCACAGCCTTTTGCTCATTTCACGCACGAGGAGTCCGGCAACCAACATTTTGCAACTCGCACAGTCTGCGTTGCAGTCATGTTTGGTTTGGGCATGTCTGCTCTTGTCAACCCCGAGCAGTGGAAGAAAATATTGGCTCAAGTCAACTTCTGCTCACGATTTTACACCAGATGTTTCTGACCAACCTCCAGCTTCATTGGTGGAACGAAATTCTGCGCCAGGACGTTTGCTGCGGGGACGGCAAAACTTGCTCGCAGCACCTGTTATGTCGATTGGTCAAGTTTTCGGCAAGAAATCTATTTCAATTATACACTAAGTTCTTTCACGGACGTTGATGAGCTGAGGTACAAAAAGTGTCACAAAGATCAGTGTTCATGAAAGGATGTGGCCTAAAATCCATAAAGAGACTTGATCTCCTTTCATCCAAGCAAGTAAATTGGAAATTTGATTCTATGAAATATAAAAATATCTTGAAATGTTGCATCAAAAAAATTAACTCGAGCGGTTATTGATGCTGCTAAACATGCAATTTAATCGTCGACAATTATGGAGTGACAGAACTCGCACTGCTTAGGACGTAATGCACATGTTCCAACTGAATACCATCGTTCCCTCTTTCGATTTCGGACTCAAGAATGCATTCGGATTGATGCGACTGTGATTAAGCGAAATAAACAATGAAATACGATGGAGCAACATTGTCGACTGATGATAAGATTGTAATATTTTGATAAATGCCATTGGACCTCTCAGACTTGGTCTTGTCAGTTAATACATATGTAGGTAAATAATTATGGAGACGTCAACATCATACTATACAGTAAAAGTAAAGATGTTAGTAAATGTTTGTAGAAAACTGCTAAAGCGACCAGAGTGAGTGAATGCTCCTCAGTTTAGGGGTGACCGTGGTTTCAATTTTCCAAACTGGGTAGGGCGCAGGTGCGCAATATAGATGATGATGCTTTCCAACAATGATGATTGCAAATTAATGGTCTTTCGAATTGAGATAAAAACTGAAAATTCTTCCGATTTTTTGTGTAAACGTCTCTGAAAGTAAAGCGAAGAACAAAAACCTCATCGTTTTTTTCAGAAATAGAACATAAGTTTTCAAGGTGCGTTTCCAGTGCAACTATTTGTTTCCGTTGCAACTTTTCTTTTTCTGTTGTCAGCATGCAGCCCGGTGGTTTTCCAGGACAATTAAACAACAAAACAGGCACCAGTCAAGGCCCCAAACCGGGTCTTATGGACGCGTTACGTCAAGTTTTCATGCTTTTTGACTCTCCGGCCGCGAAAGTCCCTTGCGTTATGGCCAGCTATGATTTTGCTTCAACTAATACCCAGTGATGAATGTTTTTCAGTTTGAACCGCTCTGCACATGTTTTGCCATAGACTTAACGCGGCAGTTTTGCAACATTGCACAAAAGTATAAGAGTCGGTAATGAGTAATGCAGTGTAAAATGAAGAAATGGTTGTTTCCTCAGAAAAAAGCAAACCATGTGAAAGAACATGCGATGAACTTTTAAAAGCTGAGGAGAATTTTCTTCGTCGAATAAAACCACAAACCACAATGCCGTGATCGCGCCTAGTCGGCCGCGAACTGAACAAAGTGATTTTACGTGGAAAGGTTTCGTCACAATCGAATCACTGCAATCAATCAATGACATGCAAAGTGCGAACAAAGGAAAGCGAGAATTAAGACTGAAACAAACAGTTGGTTGCTAAGGCTTCTTCGTTGGTCAGTATTTCCAGCTTTTTGGGCTCAAACGAAAACATCCCACAAGAAAATAATGCCTTTGCATTTTTATCTGTACATTTGCTGTTCATTTGTTAATCTCAGTTTATTCATCTGGGTTTTCATGCATCACATGAGATGGTGGCACACAAAAGCGGAAAACATCATTAGCCACGCTTTAAGTGCATACGCAGCACAGATGGCGATGGAAAAGAACAAATCACTGAGAAAGGGCACGGGCGACCTGCTGCAACCATCATCACACACAGACGCAGGTTACAAAGTGGGTAAAATATGAACACTTACAGAGCATCAGATTCAGGCATTTGAAGTTGGGGGATGTAGTTTCTCAGAAGATTCTATTTTTTGAGAAGGGTGATTATCGCGTTTTCCTAACCCCTTAATTTGACATGAATCAACAGAGTGCGCTTAAGCAAAGTTTTCTTTTCGTCGAAGAGTTTATCCGTGATTCGTCTGAGTTGACTTGTTGCTGGAATGTGGATATGTGCAGTCGGAATAATCTTACTTTGCATCAATCAGACCAAATAATGTTTCTTGGTTTGCTTTCGCTTGATTATTCACAGTGGAACGACCGAAGGCAAAAAACTTACAAAAAATACAAACAATGCAATCTCCGAAAAAATCGCCAAGTGCTTCAGGACTTCACGGGCGGCAGTTGCAGTGTTTCCCTGCAGCTACTTTGCCAGCGTAATGTCAACTCCAAGTCGGTGGTGCCATTGTTCCTCTGAAGAAATCAGCAAGTTCTTGCAGAGGATGCCTCCTATTTTTATCTCTTGCGTGTAAAGTCCTTCGGCGGCGACAATCACGTTGCGGTCGCAACTACAGCCTGTGATCTCTAAACAATGATGTAATTGGCTTTGTGCGGTCACAAAGGCCAATGATTGTTAAACGAAGCTGCCTAGGCAACAGGAAGAAAGTGCACAATGCCTAGTTTTATTTCGCAAACTTTTTCCCAAACTTGTTCGATGCATTTATCATCGAGCCATGTTTCAGTTTGGCTCCGATATTTCAAAGAGCATGTCCTGGATGGAGGCAGGACAAGCGACGTGTGGCGAGGAAAATGTGAGATTCGTTCAACTCAGGAAAGAAAAATTAAGTGTGAATCACACGAAAACTCAAAGAAAAAGCAAGGAATTTATCAGAGCATTTAAAAATATTGTTGGCAATTTAGAAAGTGCATTTCAATAAGAAATTTGAAGAGCTTTGGTGGCGTTTGTGCAATGCGTAGTTGATTTTCTGTTGTGACAACCTTTGCAGTTTATTGGCTGCTTTTAATCAACACAAGAGTTTCATATTAACATTCCTTTCAAAATTTCCATCACGTTTGACTTGTTTGAAAGAAGCTTGCCTGAAACAAACGATCTGCAGCTTTCAGCAGCTGGTTCTTGTTGTTGGTGCTCAAAAATATCAAGCAGAAAATGAAGACAGGATTAAAAGGGAATAGATTCCAATGTTAAACAAGGTCTCGAGAAGGAAAATTTGTATTGAACTGGAACGAATATACAGTAGGTTGTAATTCAGAAGTTGTCATTTTGTAAAGANTTAAGACGANTTATTGATGCCTTATGCTGAGTGGACCAAGAAANGCTCTGGTCTCTTCACAAATCTATAAAGAAACGCAGGCCTGTTTTGAATCCAACAGGTAGGTTGTATTTTTGAGGGATAGATGAAAAAGTTTTTCATGCAAAAATTTCAGGTATTTCAACTGGACGCCGATCATTCTTGAGAATGATTGAGGATCGTCAGTATCGGTCTTGTTTGAGAAAGTGAAAAATCGTTAGAATTGTTCAAAATCTTTTGTGTGAAGTGTGCACCGAAGCGTGTGAAGTGCGACAAACATTTTCCTCAGTTGCAAATATAGAAAAAACATGGAAAAGCGAGAAGTTAAACAAGTTGAATAATAACTTTTTTGATAACATTTATCAGCATCAAATTGCACGAATTTATCATTCAAAAAACAAATTAAATCATTTTTTTTGTCATATTCGAGCCATTTATGCATTGCTTAAGCATTACAATCAATGCCTTGACAAAGGCCATTGAGGCACACCTGAAAATATGTGGTTTATTCAAACATATTTAACAACCTTCGTTTCCTTGACAACCTCCCAAAATACTGAAGCGGGTTCAAGCCTTGGGACAGTTGAGTGACAGTCTCTTCTTTGCAAGTTCTGGGTCAAAGCTCAAAGTTTCACGAGAAAGATACAATGCAGCAACAACGACTTTGCTTGAGAAACGCAAACTCTAAAATTATTTTTTTCTTGTGTCTCAATTTTTTCTTAACAACCTTTCATTGTGCTGATATTCAGTGGATGACAACTTCCCCCACCCACGGAACTACTGTACCACGTTTGTGGCGACACACCTCTGTTTGTTACGACACACCAGTGTTGATCAGCGGTTGAAACATGTTTTAGAAAATAATCTGTGGTCAAGTACATGATGTTTGCAAAACCATTACACTGAAGACAACTCTCCACTTGAGTTACATGAGTCAAAGTATGTCACTGAACATGATGGAATATTGCGGTCGCTGCACATCCTGTCGATTAGAGTTGACATCGACGAGCGTTATTTCAAGATGTTTGCTTTTATTTTTAAAGGCGTTGTGAGAATGTCAACAGAGCCACTTTTACAAAATCATCTGACGTGAATTTATTTGTAACTTTTTCTCTTATCTCAGAGTCGAAACTCACAGAACATGGGACTAGCAGTAGCGACAGTCTATTTTCCACAAGCATAAAAGCTTGAATCTGTCCAAATAGGTTCCGCCAAGTCATCGGAACACGGTCNTTCTTNATCACGTTGTCATTTTTCATCGGTTGCCATCAACTGATGTTACGATGTTACGATATCTTTGACAGGAAATTAGTATTTTGCAGAATAATGAAAAATCTTTCATTATTTTCTTGCCTGATACCGTCAATTATCACCTTGGCCTTCGCCAAACCTATTTACAACTTGACTGGGGACACCTTCCGATCGGTTTCCTTAAGTGGAAGGAAAAAGGCGAAGTTCTCGGGCAGGATAAAAGCAAGGATTGAGACCGAACAGTGTCATCTGCAAATAGGAGGTGAGAAGGAAGTGGACGATTGTAGCGATTCACACAAATGCGTTTTAACTGCTCCTTTTTGAACAACAGGCAACAGTGATAAAAACCCATCTAGCAAATATGATCAAAAGCATATTATTTTTTCAATATTTTGGGAATTCAGGAAACGCAGAACTGTCAAATAATATCGAAAAAACATCAACTCACATATTTAAAACAAAATTTATTTCAAAGTTTGGCCTGGTAGAGTTTAAACCTTGTGATGACGAATAAATTGTGCGGTAGGTACGTAGATATTGCAATATTACAACAACCAGTCGTTAAAAACACGACTTTAGAGTTATCTTAATATTCATGACGAAAGTAACCTCCCACTTTTCGTTTTCGGAAAACTAATTCTGAAACAAAATTGGAAATGCATTCTGATACGTTTTGTGCTAAAAATAGAATGTTTAGAATAAGCACGAGACTTTTCTAACATATTAACCCAAACGTTATGCAAGTCAGACATCAATGAGACACCAAAATTATGTTCCCAACTGAGTTCAAACTTGCGGACTTTTCTTACTTTTAGAGCCATTGCCGTAAACACGAAGAGACATGTTTTTAAAAAACTCACTCTGATGATGAGATTTACTTTAGCCGTGAAAAGGATCTTTTTCTTTGTTTACTGTTTCACATTTTGTCGACGAGCAAAATACAAATAAAGATTCCTTCGTGTGTCACAAATTTTGCGTGACGTCACAGTCATACACTGAGCGTAATGTTGAAATTTTGAGTGCGAAGTGATAAAGCAGTGAACCAAACTCTTGCATTCCAGATCAGTTTATGTACCAGTTGTCATCGAATTACACCGTTTGCAAATACGACCAGGATTACTACGACCGATCTCGGCAATGGATTGACAATGCACGATGCAGAGTCTGCGCTTGCTTTGCTCCTGACTGCATTGTATGCTGCAAAATGTAAGTTATTGCGGTCTTGGTTATAATAATCTTTAATTAGCAAAGATATGTAAATTGTTTCAATAGTGTGGTCCGAAAAGATGTATCCCTTTTTGATAGAATATCACTTTGTATTGAAAGAAACGTTTTGCAGTTTGTTTTCAAAGATCTGTCTTACAGCCATGCAAGTTTTGTGTGGTTTCATTTTTCCTCGTACACCACCATTGTGCTAGCACAGCTCAAGGAATTTGTAATGTGCTGGATCCAAGCTTCTTGGCGCTGAATCACGGTGACTACTCGCGCATTGAATTGCGTCATGACCTCGTCCAACATCTCATGGAGAATTCTCCTGATCACCGTTCGATTGTTATTCATGAGCACATCAATAATTAGGGGCTTGTTAGCAGAGAACCTGTATTTTAGGTATCCCCACAGATACTAATCCAAAGGGGATGGGTTACTGAAAAAATGAAGTCCAACAAATCAGGATGGTCTTCGATTCGCTGACTGATGGTTTGCCCATAGGCACGTCTCTCAGCCTTATTTACATCCATCTGAAGTTGTAAAAGCTGTATCTTATGCGGAAACAGGTGAAGATCCTGATACTTTATGTGCATAACCGAATTTCTTGAAAAATCTGTCTCCCTGGAAATATCGTCTTTTGGATTTCCATGGAGACTGCTTTAAACATTGTTTCACAGTCACGATGTGATTTTCTGTCCCGACTGACCGTGGTCAGCCACTGCGATCTTTAATGTTATCCTGTCTACTTTCCGTCTCCCTGAATTTGTCCAGAAGGTGCTTCATTGTGAGTCTGGTTGGAACGTTCTGTCTGTCAAGTCCTTCCGAAATCGCAGTTGAGTTTTGAAAACTGATTTTGTCGCGAAATAGGCCTCTACAATCTTTATCCTTTCCTGCACGGAATATTTTGCTGCTTGATCCATTGAAGCTGGTGAATAAAACTTTGGAGCTCTAACTATGATTTACCTGGAAACAGAGGCCTGGGTTAATTTGATATGGAATGACAGCGAGAATAAAATGGAAACATATTTTTGGACAACCCTGTAATTAATTGATTGCGGAGTACTTTTCAGATCTTTAATATAAACTTGCGAAATCAATCAACTAACTACTGCCTTCTTAATTTTGAAGAGATCTTAATTTTTACCCCCGCAAAAGAAATCCGGCTCATTTACATCAATATAAATAACCATGGGTGTTGGAAATACTTTTTCCAGGGGGTCAATAGTGGTGAAATCTCATTTTACCCACTCGAAACTAATAAATCCACCACTTTGCTGAAAATGTAATCGAAAAAATGTCAAATATCAAACTCCAAGGGCTCACTGCCCCCCAGAAAACACAATGTTAGCAGAAGCTCTCCCAGAATTTGAGGCCTGTAGATGTACATTTTGGGAGGCTTCCCTTTCACTTAATTGATATCCAGATGCAGAAAGGTTTAAAAGTGTAGCATCAAAATTTTCTTTTTGCAGAAGACTTGTCCCTACGAGCATTCCAGACACATGCGTGGTAGACCCTGTGAGACGAAGAACTCCGCTACCTTCTCTGGGAACTTGCGTCGCTCCGATCTTAGAAGCTGGCTCCTTGGGAAAACGTCGCATTCCTAGAGTTTGCAGCAACTCCAAGTTCAGAGCGTCGCTGCTCGGGAAGGAGTGGACTCTCGATCGTTTTGATCCAATTAATTATGTAATCTCTACGAGAAGAAGCAAAGGCAATTCAAAGCGGGCAACAACCTCTAAGATGAGCAAAATATCCCACCAAAGACTGCGAGAAATTTACTTGGAGCGCCTGAGTAGATTTCCTTTCATCGGTCCCGACGGAACAGACATAACTGTTACTATTTAGCCTCAAGTGCTTTGGAACTTTTTCAACTGTCGCAATTTTTAGAAAGTTATCAACATCAGAAAAATAAGGCCAACCGGTTTAAATGCAATTATTTTCGTTTTTGGAAAAACGTGATGGCTTCCAATGATTTTGCGTTGTTGTTTCGTGATAAACTTGTAAGGCAAGTTTTTGGTTGTTATTCACATCACTTTCATGGGAATTGGAAAGGGGACAGGGGCCTTGGCCTCCCCTGGATTTTGAAATTATCCAATTAAAGTTTTGGCAAAAAAATATTGTTTTCCTAGTTTCGAGTGGGCAAAATGAAATTCCACCACTTTTTGCCCCCCTGGAAAAATGTTGTTGGTTACCTTCGAAAAATCTGCCATTGGCCCCCCTGGAAAATATCTTTCCGACGCCCATGATCCCTGTTTGAAGAAGATTTTGTGAAAAAATATTAGCAACATTACAGCGCATGCCTTTGTTAAAGAATCTTGCTTGACATAAAAATGGTGTAGATCATTTAAATTGCTTTGGTCATTATTTGTAAAGTGCACACTCCACTTTTCTGGTGTATTTCTTTTGTATTTGCGTTTGTGTCATTCCCACATTTGTTCAAAAAATTCTGAATAGAATTTCGTGAACCAAGTTATTTTCAAAAAAACCCGCTTCATCGCATGTTTTCAAAACATTTTGTTTACACCTCATGCATTTTACACTGTTTATTGCATTTACGTTTTTTCATTATTTATATCAATCGCTCGAAAAATTTTTCTTGAGAGTTTTTGCCAAAACCACCAAAATAATTTTCCTCAGGATAACAGCTTGTGCCTTCCTGATGCTCAGTTAAAGGAGAATTACACGAAAAAGTGAAATCTTTGATTTGATGGCGGGCAAGCGCAAAGCTTATCTGACCCCAGAGCGTCGACAATATCAACTTTAAAACTGCTGTTGTGAATAGGCAAAAACTGGAGGCAATCACGAAAAGTAAGCAAGTATTTGAAAGTTGTTTTTAAAATTCTTTCAACGACGTTTTGCTTGAACGATAGAGTGAAAATAAACAAAGTAAAATCCAATACCAGGAAAGAGGTGCATTTTCTGAGGCGGCGGGTGTGAAATTGGAGGCGGAACTAATTCTATAATCGGGTAGCACTAGCAGCTCTGGGCGAACTACTTGCATTATAGTTGATTGATTGCGTGACGTCATCGGGTGATCATTCAAGCGTGGAATGACCCTGTTGCACAATTTCTGAAAATTTTGAAATGCGACAATGGAGCTAACTATCGCTGTGGTTTTATCGCAAATATTCTCATATTTTGTCACTAACTCCAAAACATATTTGGTTTTCTATGAAGCAAGCCAGCAGTAGAAGTGTAAAACATCTCACTTCGCCGGAACAAGATTAGAAAAATATCACTTTACAAGTAATTCCGGTAAGTGATGGAACCAATTCCGGTAAGTGACGGAACCAAGAAGTATTCCAAAAACTCATAATTTCCGTTTTTAAAGCCGGGCACCAGCCTCTTGCGTAAGTAATGTATTTAAAAGTTAAAATTTCGCAGAATTTTCAAGTTTCACTGCGCACAAACCCATCGCAAGCTTCTTTGCTGCAAACAGACTGTTCATTATCAGTAACGGAGCGAAGCGTGTACAGTGTGACGACACAGTACGGTTGAGATGAAAATAAGCTTTTACATAATTGATAACGTCAGGCACTGAGCAAAATTTTGAAAAAGATTTACTTTAGAACGAAAAATGCAGTAAAATAGTGGGTGCCACTTGCATCCCGCGCCACCCCTTGAGAAAGAGTGGGGGTCCTATGCCTCTCATATGACCCGCCACTTGCTGTGGCACGATACGCAAAACTACACCTGTGCATCAGCATAGGCGTAGCCAGGGGGGCTTGGCCTCCCCACACTTCTAGCGTATTTTGTGGTTTTGCGCTTTGTGAGGCGGTGTTTGAAGTCAAAGTATTTGTACCCCCTAAAAATTTTGGGCTGGCGACGCTACTGTGCAGTAGGTGTCCAGCCGTGACACTAAGTAACTTTGTTCCGCTGTATACAGCGCCTCAGTTCCCCGCAAACAGGGCAACTGCTACATTGTCCTCTAGTAAACTCACTGCTACTCCTGTGGCATTTCATGTTGGTCAGTTTCGAGCTCTATCCTTTGTTCTGCTGGAGTTCCACGCATTGGTGACTGGACTTGATCCCACACATGCGATAACAGAAGGAAAATCCCGATCGTGGAGAACGTTTTAAAACAAAGATGTGAAGATAATTTGTTGGAATCAAACCTTTCTTGATCAACAGGGTGAAATTATCATGTGAAATCATAAACATATTACCAAATTAGATTGCGATAAAGAGGTCCGGGCTTGCTGTCAGTTTTCGAGTAACCGACTTCGAAAAGATTAGGTTCTGAAACTAGATTGCGTCACCTCAGCAATTTAACCATTGCACGAGACAGACCTCAGCCCCCCCAAAGGCGATTATGATGCACAAAGGAGATTACCACCAAACAACGGCTGATTGATGCTACTGTGACTAAACTGGCCACGTTCGTTGTTTGTGACATAATAAACCGAGCAATCGAGAAAAGACCGATCAGTGGATGACTCCACGCCCTCGAAATGAAAATGTAATCGGCTTGATAGCGTCTACGTCATAGTAAAGTCATTGTATGCGCCGACCCACAAAAATGCTTCGGCGAATTCCTCTTCAAGCACGCCATGACGCTGCGTCACGCCCAACATTTACTATTCGCCGGATTTGAAGTTGAAACTCTTCAACACATTCCAACAGATACCTTCCTGTCAAACAGACCTCACCGAGTGTCAAAACACGTCTGGTGGTCACGGATCAAATCCAACAATCAGATGACACTGACCTTCATTTAAGAAACTACGTCATTCCACTGCAACCGGAAGTTACGCGAGAGCTCATCGCCGCTTCTCACAATCAACTGTCAGTTTATGCACTGGTTGCAATGGTAGATTACTTGCACACTAAATCCTCATGTACTGAAATTTTGTCATAGTGACAGGGGGTCTGTTTTAGTTGATGGACGACTGGGGGGAGCATGGAAAGCTACGTCACAGGTGTGTTTGTGTACGGCCTCTTGCAAGTTAGAAATGTGACAATCGCAATCTTCCTGAACACCGGGGTAACTCGCACATTTCAACAAANTGTTCTGAAAGTCACTTTGTACAATGCACATCACCATGGTAACGTTTCGTATCACAAAAAAATGACAACCTGGGATTGTTTTGATTAAACCAAACAAAATTTAAAATTCACCGAGTAGTTTAACGCCAAGTCGAAGCAAAGTATGGTGAAAACATTAAATAATCACATGGAAGCTCAGAAAAAACTTGACCAACTTTCTTACATAAAAATCTAGCTTAAACGAGAACTCCCATCAGCCCAAGAGACAATTGAATTCTCGAACAACCCAACGTTTGGATTGATCGCTGAGACGGCGGAGGGTTACTAAACATCTTTCACGAATTTTGACCAAACCCCTCCTCACAAATGTGACTTCTCGTTCTTTGCAAATAAAGCGCGTGTCATTCACTACATTCTGATTTATTTCATCTAATGATTTTGAAATTCCAGCTAAAGTTTCATTGATCCCCCTGCTTCCCAGCCATTATCTATGTTCAACAGACATTGGACAGCAACCCCCGACATACTCTGCCAAGGATTGAAGGAATGGACCAGAGCTTCGTGCACTGGCGTAGCNAGCCCAAAAATTTTTTGGGGAAAAATGTTTGATTTTATGCGAATAACACTATTTTGCTTAGAAAATCGCCTCTCAAAACACAAAATGACTATANTTTCTAAAAATTTGAGGGGGCATGGCCCCTTTCGCCCCCCCCCCTGGCTACGACTGTGGCTTCATGAACAGGAACGTTTTTTTGCAAAACCACCAAAGTTGAAAAGACTTAGTTTTGATGTTCCAGCTCCTACCAGTGACACGCAACCCACTAAAGTATTGAAGGTTCAGAAAAGGTTTCGAGTCACAGCGAACTGCTATGACCCCCCCCTCCGGGCAGCAGTGGTTCGAACAAGTTTTGAGAATCCCGTCTTTTGAGCGGCCAGGACTGCAACTCGGTGAAGGGGCAAACCGGGCCGATTCCCCCAAAATTTTCAAAATCATTTCGAAATTGCCAAAAACTTAAGTTTTTAGGTAAAACAACAAGTTATAATCAACCCCCCCGAAAAATACTGTATCAGCGAAGCGCTGCAAAGGAGGCTTTCAACATCACACCAAACAAAGCTGCCAAAGCAGGAAAAACACATTTTCGATGTTTCATCAGATTTTAAAAATGGAAAACCATCTTCCTGTTCAACAAATCCGCTATTTTCAAAAAAATCACTGACGTCACCCAACCACATTTTTTCTCCGCAAGTATTTCATTCCAACAACGAAGCACGTGATGTACGGGGGGTTAACTTGTGGGGGGTAGGAGATAAAAAGTAGTGGGCGGTTGCCCCCCCACAGCTATGATGCAAGTCCACGTGCGTTGAGCTTTCACTTCGAAAGTTACTCGAAATACTCCTCGTTGGATAAAAATGAAACTTTTCACATCCACGCGATTACATCATATCCGGTCTCAAAGGCGCTCCACGGTGACGTAATAATGGTTTCGCTTTCGCGCAGGATGTTGCAACAGTAAAAAAGTTTGGCGCAAAATATAAACGAACAAAGAATAAAAGTAAATGACGTCAGACGTTGTTACGCACGGCAGCTTCGCAACCAATCAATCGACGGCACGTCAGATAAAAAGCATTGCAGACGCCAAAAGATACGTCAGGACGGAAGTGGATTTGTTAAAAAGTTTTAAAGCACTTGAACAAGCGGGTCAGAAAATTATCAAAAAAATGTAAAATTACAAAGATTGTTACAGACGTGGATGAAATAAAAATAGATTCGACCATTACAGAAGTAAGTGCACGGGCGGGAAACAACTGCTGCTGCAGTCGGTCAACGGCAGGATGATGATGTTGTTGCACGAGCAACAGGATAAGGATGCAGCAGATACGAGGGGGTAAAGGTCGCAAGGCGCTCCGCAACTTGATCAACACGCAATATAAACAGTTTTATGGCTAAGCACGTGACACAGAAGGGGCAGTTTGTGGGTCAGGGGGCGGGGTCAACTGTCGACCCCTGTGGTCGGAAACTGGCGCTCATGACCAACGCACCAAAGCATCAGCAGCGAACATCAGTTGCCGAGGATGGCAAAGAAAAGCACGATCTGTTGAAGCGAACAACACCAGCACGAAAACAGTTGAAAATTAACCATTTGACGTCACAATGGCCACTGTTTCAACAGTGACGACACAAGCACCTGCATCGGATGACAATGGATGTGTGGTTTTGAAGTTTGAAACGTTACCTGGTCCGGCGAGGAAATAAAAAGGAAGTAAAATGCGTGAAACCCTGGATTTGAACAACACCCTGGGGCCCGATGGGTTGGTGTGTGCGGGGGCTTCAAGTGGGGGGTTGAATTTTAAGTTGGAAGCGTCTTTCGATACTTCAGCGAGAAACAAAGTAAAGTAAACACCACCACGACTTTCCACCACTCGGTACGAAAACACTGGGACTTTCCCTTGTGTGAGACACGTTTGCGCGGTAAGTTATGTAACCTGACGAATAGAAACTAAGTACTCCTCCGCCTGGCGGATTCACTCCGCGTAAAGTCACAGAAAATATAGTGGACCGCAATGTTACAGGATAGGAGGAAAGTTTCTCGACCTTCGATCACATGATTGGCAAAGCAGCTGTTCGTGATCAGCTCACGACGGCATCACGAACATCACGTGATGGATATTCGATAAAGGTTTTTCATGTTTCGCGCGCGGACGTGCTCGTCTTCTATTTCCTCACAATGGGCACCTGGAAACCAGCCCGTCTCGCCATCTCGTAACCTTTCACCTTCCAGCCAACCTGAACAAGAGGTCACAGGGTCACGACACGAGAACAATTGAAAAATCAGGTGTTTGGTCAACAAAGAAAAACAGGATTAAACATTTTCACCAAATTAATCAAGTTCGAGGTCATTATTTCAAAAACACTCTTAATTTGGGGTCTGGTTTGTTTGTTTTTAATATTTCGTTGCAGACAATTTCACGGTTGCTGTCGTCCTTCGCATCTGTTCAAACAACGGAGCTACGTCACAATCGACGTCATCACAATCACTTCAAGACAATAAATTGGTCACCGGAAAGTGGCATCACCCCCCCGGACCAGACCAACCGTAAACTTCATCGACCAACAGAACCCCCCCACTAAAAAATAACCCACCGTCCGAAGTCTTCTTCAAAACCTGCATGACGTCATTGACATCGATGCTCAGCTCATCAGGTTGCTCAGCAACGTATGGAGTGACGCACGTGAATTGCGGGCAATCTGTCGAACACGTAACGCGGTTACGGATGAATGATTTCACGTGGTCGTGACGTATAACGTTCAGGCGGGANCGGGCAAGGTCAGCCAGAGTGGGGAGGGAGGTTCAAACAAGGTTTGCAAATCTGTGCTCGGAAGGAAGGGTCGAGAACTTCGAAAATACAATGATGACGTACAAAGGAGGAAGCCGGTTCAGGTTCACTGACTGTGACGTCATAATGAGGGGTTACAAAAAACAAGATAACAAAATTCACCCCCACAAAAGTAACCATGGCACACAAACAATCGAGATTTCGAACATATTAGCGGATTGCACTCAGAAATGTGGCGATTTTATAAATTCACAACTTTGTTCAGCATCACATGAAACAGGCACTTTCCTCATTTATCAATGTTTGGTTAGTCAGGAAACCTGACTTGGCCGGCGTCAGGCACCGGGCCAAAATGGTCCGAGACGCGAGCCAACGGGATTCCAATGGATGTGCACAATACAAGACAATGGGTACTCACCCCAAACTTCATATATGCTTTCTCCCGTACTCCCTGCAGTTGGGGGGTTGAGGGCATCTGTCCATCGAGATAACTCGTTTCTGAATGAGCAAATGATGCGCTCGGCATTGATACCGAACAAAGAAAACTGAGACCAAATAAACGAAAACAAGCGCATAGCTATATAATCAGCTAAAAAGTCCTCTGCACGAAGTTGTTGATTCATGGCTCGATGGGAACAACCACCACAAAACACAAAACCAGACGTTTGTTGCTTACTGTGAAGGGGGCATCAGGGTCAGTTCCACCCTCCTCCCACATTGGTTCTCCAGCAGAACGAGGAAGATGCTGCTGTCCGACAAAACTCTCTCATTCACAAACAACATACTCCTCTTCGCCCAATCCACCACCTCGTATCGTATCGCGCTGCCCGCCTCCATGAAACTGTTCGTAACAAGCGCGGCTTTGTTCAACGTTTGTTCATAATAATTCCCAGTGTTGCGTCACTCGCCGCTTTTGCGAATCGCTTTAACACATTTTCAACTTGAAAGCGAGATTTTATTCTTTCCAGTCTCTCGCCCGCGAAATAGTTGAAAGGTCAACACGCATGCGCAACAGCAGCATTTCATTAGTTATTATTACGTCACAATGCATCATAAAAATGCGCAGGCGAAACAAGGGGAGCTGATTTGTCCTCGATTGTTGCAAGAAACGTCACAATGATATCGCACAGCATCATTGAGCGTTTGTTACAGAACAAACCTTTTCTTTCTTGCGATGAATAGAACGTCGCTGAACAGAAACAACCAGAGTTTGCTCGTCTTCCCCCCCTTCTTAGAGTCGGTCGTCATAGTAACAGGCATCTCACCCTTCTTCACAAGACTCCTGCAAAACATCAAAGTTTGTATTTGATGTGACGCAAAACTGAGTATATAACTACGGACTGCCACAAACATCTGGTGGAACTGGGATCAGACATCCACACGAGGTTGCATTTGGAACTACAGGCTTTGATTTGATGGATTGTACGTTTGAAAAGAAAACTTTTCCAATCAGCCAATCTTATAGTTCAGCCAACATTACCTACAAGCTGTGTTTATTAGTGCATCACAACAAACTATGTGACATATGGTTTGAAGGTTTGAGGGGGACACGACCCTTTCACCCGAAGTGCTGTAGATACAAGCCATCGACGCAACACAGCAAAGTAGAAGTTGTGTCTTGTCTGACCACAGTTCGCGATAACAAGTGTTTCACTTTTGAAAATCAANTGTTGCGACACGTTTTTCTCCACCTAGCGATCACCAACTTATATTTTTGACGATTGTCAAGCAACACTAGTCACTGTGTGGGGGGCAATCGAAAGAGAACCCTCCCACACATGTACGCGCCACGTAAGTCACGGTTCCATTCGCAATCACCGATGCGTGGCACACAGACATTGACGCGAGTACCTGGACCGTGACACCAGGGCGAACATTTTCACTGACGGCGCGTAGTCCAATTGGGCCGCGGTCTCCGCAAGCTGCTCGGTCTGCTGCATTTTCCGAGCTCCTTCGTTGCATTTTTTCACAAGCTAGAACACCAAATTTCACAAGCTAGAACACCAAATTTCACAAGCTAGAACACCAAATTTCACAAGCTACAACATCAAATTTCACAAGCTAAAACACCAAATTTCACAAGTTAAAACACCAAATTGGACAAGTTACAACACTAATTTAGAATTTAATGCCATTGTTATGATGCAGTAAGCTTTTAGCTTACACAGCTAAAAGACGGATATCTTTGCCAAAACCGTTATTCCTAAGTTAGTAGAAATGGTCACCAGCAACATTCACAATATTCTGAGAAAGAAATTTCACTTAAAACAGGAACTTTGACAAACGAGGTAAAACTAGCAATTTTCGTTGAAAACAAAATCTCAATTAAATCAAAAAATCTCCAGCACGTTTTGCAAAACATCTGTCGCTTCGTTAAAGTTTATCAGCAACGAAACCACGTCAGGAAATATTTTCCTTTCCATGACAATTCCACCAGAAGCAAAATAAACTCCGCAACAAGCAAGACCTGATTGACAACCCCCAACGTGTGTTTCGCTTTCTTGAATATTTCACTGTCGTTTGCGGAATCCGCCGCGTGAACCACTGCGGACACTAGCAGGGGTAGCCTGGTCACCCTCTGCATGGGGAGCATCAGGAATGAGAGGAGGGGTAGTTTGTTGCAGGCTGGGGAGGATTCGAGGCGCTGGAGCTCTTCTGCGAACTTGTCATTGTTACGTCTGCAAAACCACCGCTTAAGGTTGGCATGACGACGGAATACAATCATTTTAAGGTGAGATGCGGAAAACGTTTCGATTTCCATCGCAAGTTGCAGAATTGCTGCCACCGTGCGATCAATCAACTGCAAGAATGCGGGTAGAAAGTTCAGGCCAGGAATTCTTTCGTAACTGCCTTAAATTCGGTAATTTTTCAGTTTGAGCAAAAAGGATGAACAAGCCAGCTGATGTCCAGTCACAGAATTCGCCGTCAATGCTCAACGCTTTTTAAGGGTCTTTTTCTACTGCACATGTGAGAAAAGAGCTTTCTCCGCAAAGTGTTTGATTATTTTATCGGCATCCAAACTTTAACAAAACCAAAGTGGATATTCTGAGCAGGGTTTAATCAACACTTAGTAACTTTCGCAGTAAATCAACTCATTAAACATCTGTTGCAGAAATGTCAGAAATTTTCAACAGAAAAACAAAACCATCTCCGCTCGAAATCGAGGATTGCCTACAAAGAAAAATTACCCAACACGAAAACTTAACCTTTTTTTACTGTCACTGACACGACACCAGGGCACATTCAAGCAGAGATGGGCGTCACGCAACACTTACTGCAGCTTGGTCAGCACTCGGTCCTGATAGACCTGGTTCTGAATGTACAGAACATAGACATCGAATTCATTCTTGGCGTACTGCGCAACTATGTCACACACTCTGCTCAACTTATGTTGTTGCCAAAAATGCTTCTCCAAGTCTTGAAGGAACCTACAAAACAAAAAAAGGTCATCTTCGGTGGGGAGGATCTGCTTTGTTGCGACACAAACATGTGCGATGAAACAGGCAGGGTTAAAGGTCAAGTATCGGAAAACTGTATCGCAAAATTAGTGTGCGAAAGTGATTGTGATGTCACAAATAATTGACCGGTAGATAATACAGAAGCGATAAGTGAGGAGTATAGAACTACAGACAAGAGGTTTTGAACATCACCTTCAGCTTCAGCAAAATCTGAATAGGTCTGCGATTGTTTCGCCGATTAATAAAAACAACAACAGCTTTATAATAATGCCAGCAAAGTTCTCATTATGGATGCAGTCAGGCCAGGAGGTAGCGAGAATTTCTTTGGTCTTATTGTCTGCCACCACCTAGTCACATACAGTCGAACAACTTAACTGAACACGATTCAACAGACTGCGCTGCATTGAGCCTTGCGCAAACCAGCACAAGTTAATGTGTAGACTCTAGTCACATGTTCATGATATTTATTAAATAAAACAGAACTGCGAAGAATGTAACATATTTTTTATTTAACAAGAACGTGCAAAATTTGTGGGCGGAGTCAATTAATTAAATGCAGGGGATTAACCAATCAATCATCGACTTTTTGGCTGTAACTTTTGGACTACAAACGCTCGAAAGATGCGGATTTTCGTCTTGTTTGACTATAAAAGAAAGAAAATAATACGCCCCTAAATTTTTTCAGAGGTTGTCATGACGTCATCCTAAAAACCCTTGACATGGCCCAGATACTTCGCCCCCCCAAAAAATTTCGAAGCCAAAACACCTTCATTATTTCAAGTCGTAAGACTTTCCGTATTTTTAGACTTTGAACAGCTCTCTACCTCCATCTATCGGCTGGCGAATTATGTGCCGGCTAAATTTTGTTTTTTGGGAGATGTTAAATTTCTTGAAAAGGTGTTCAATTCGTCAAAAAAGGTGTGACCTTTTTTTGAAGGTGGCAAATTTGTTCAAAATGTGTTAAATTTGTAATTTGTGAAGCACCTCCCAGAACTAAAGTTTCAATTGCAATCTCGCACTTTCTTCAATGTTAAGCATCCATAAGAACAATTTTTTGTCCGGATTTTTCAAACAGTCTGGGGCAGTATTTACTTAAACACGTGGGGGACAATCAGGATTTCAGAGGTGATTAGACGGGGTCATGGTTCCCGGCCTGTTTTTGCCCATGACCCATCTAACCACCTCTGAAAACCTGATTGTCCCCCACGTGTTCAAGTAACTTCACAGCAAAGGTGAAACAAGCATGAAAACTTACCGGCAAATTTTTCATAGGAATCGATTTCACGCAGAACTGCGCATCCTCAGTCCGTGAAACTTGTTTAAATGGATCCATGTGGTTATATACGGATCGTATGATTTGAAAAGTTAATTGCTCCATTTCAGCTTAGCTACGAACCTTGAAGCGCCATTGGCTTGGTTCAAACAAGATTTTGACCCAGACCCCGTCAGTCGGCCCCAATACCCCCCTGTTGTGCAAACGGCCCAACGTTAGGAACCACTGGTCTTCAATCTAGGGCAGGAGTGCCCAGCCTTTTTGCTATAACTGGACGCATTGCGTTTATTTCATGAATTACGGCGAGTTAAAGATGTTTTTATTTTTTGCGCATTACTTCTGTTCTGCTCCCACACGTCTGTTTGGCGGTTTTTCTAATATCTAGACAAAAAGTTCCATTCTAATAAAGTAGAAGGAGTTTTATTAATGCGCGCCCGCCATTAATCATCCTTTAAATTGCATGTGCACAATCGTAAACATGGCCACGCGGCTGTGTATCCCCCCTTGGTCTAGCTGGTCCATTATGAGCCAGTGACACTGACACCCTCATACCACAGCCAGAAAACTGCCCAAGCGTCACGTGACTTCCCACTCATTGTTCTCGTGCGTTAGGGGCATACCCAGATACGATACCTCCATCGTTGAGATGAATCGAGTAAAAGGTTAATGTCATTATTCACATCGACACTCACAAGCACGTGGTGGACCAAGTGTCACTACACGATGGTAAGGTTAGGTCGTCTCCTTATAATTCAGCAGGGTCCATTGTGACGCCATAGTTTGTTTTCGTTGACTGCACAACCTTATCATATAAATTCGACCCAGTTGACCCCTCTAACCGATGCATGAACCAGGGGAGAGGGGTATTTAAGTCCACAACAGGAGGGTTGATAAATTGGGGGGCAATTGAAGGTGACAAACGAAACAGGGTTTCATCAGTGAGGTGGTTTAAACATCCTAATGACGTCAGAGAGCGGAGGTGTGTGATGGAAGAGTGACGTAAGAAGGTGTCAAAGCGCAGGAAATAACGTCAGCACCATTGCAAAGGCGTCATCGAAAGCGTTCACACACTTGAAACGTCATCGCGAGTGACGCAGCAATAGAAAATTACCTCTGCGCGACGTTCCTGACTGTCTTGATGTTGGAAAAGAGTGTCTTTCGGTCGGGGGAGGGGATGACTGAGGGGTTGTCCATGACTTGGTCCTCCATGAAGTGACTGACCAGTATGTTGAGACTCCTCATGTACGAGGCCTGCGATGTGATCACTTCGAACTGGGCCTGGTGACAATTTCGAACACAAATCGTTTATTATGACGCGACAAACACAAGTGTGTGGAAACAGTGGAAAGCAGTGCAGCATTAGCTGATTAAACAAACTATCGCTGTTTTGGGAGAACATGTTATGTGATAGTTGCGCAGGTCATCGACTGACGTAACGGCTGCGACGTCATTTAATGAAGTAATAATAGTCTGTGTTGTTTGCACGTATGCTCTGTGTACGTGTGTTGTTTACAAGTGTGTTGTGTGCTGTTTACAAGTGTGTTGTGTGTACGTGTGTTGTTTGCACGTGTGCTGTTGACAGTGAAATTGAGTCACTCGCAACCTCGATATACTCAACGGCACGTGTGACGTGTGGCATGCGTGACGTAAGACCCGACAAGACATTCCCAACCTGTTGTAGTTTGATCTCATCCAACGTCATTGTGTCCGCGATTCCGCTGCCGGACACTTCTGGGACACTCCTCCACAATGTGCAAGTTCCAAACTCGTCCGTCATCAACTCGCTCTTCCATTCTGAGTTGGAAGAAGAGTTTCGTCCGAGTACAACATGCGCTACTTCTATTACGCATCGCGCCATTGCAAATAAAGCTTTATTTCAGCACATTGTTGAGACGCTTTATTCAACACTGTCTGCGACATATGAACCATTTTCGGGTTACGTCAGCATCCCACAGGTTGAGCAAAGGACAAAACCTTTCATTTTGAATAAAAGTCTACTTAGCAGTCGAAACAAATCCTGTTTAACACCAGGATCACTGCTTCTTTGTAGATGAACACTTTCTTCCTCTAGTGGCGACGTGTCAGATAAAATAAGCAATAAACAGATGAAGTGACTGACGCATTGCTGCCGACAACCCCCCAAACCTTTTGTCGCTGACTCCTTCAACGATTTCTTCGCTCTTCGTCGGGAGGACGCGTGCGACATTGTGCGGTTGCGATAGATCTGTCGAAAAATTTCCGAAAAACACTTCATCAGCAAAAGTTTCCAAAGAAACACGCACATTATTTAAAACAATAACATTCATGCAGTCCGTAGAGAGTCATCCCGCACCGCACAAAGCATTCACTCAAATATTTGATCTTAGTTCACCGCCGGAGGAGGAGAACACAATAAATCCGGTGAAGACGGACCTGGTAGAGAGGTTCGGAGTGCAGGAACTTCGATGACCCTTCGTAGCTGAGTGGGGAGGGTGGGACGGTGGCTGGAAAGGAGGAGTGGAGTGTTGGAAAACTTGCGAATAAACACGAAACGACGATATTGCTGCTACTTGGCTTAAATATCGAAACAACCCCAAGACCCCAACTCCAGATACTCGTTGCCACGGCAACGCAGAACACTCGCCTCGCTTTTAACGCCAAAAGCAAAATACCCAACATCATTTTTCGGGGGTGTACGATTACAAGGTTTGAGCGAAGACTGCCAAAGTAATTGTGGAAATCAAAACCACCGGCCATGTGTCAAAAATGAGCTCTTTTCTTTTCATCAGCGTCCTTATCTTCTTTTTCACATAAAAAGGGGGGATCAGAACGGGCCTGACCTGATGTTTCGGCGCACATCTTTGTGACGTCACCACACAGGCGAACTGATTGTTCTTGAAGCAGTGATCGCAAACCAAGCCACGCACGCGATCCTTACCATTGTACAGCGAGTCTTCAACGGGGTCCCTTTCCGGGATCGGAGGGGGGGCATCTTCTTCTTCGTAAATGACGGGGGTGGGAGATCGGGGTGCAGGAACTGGAGGGGGC
>JGI24159J19872_10002040_pt1 | contig 23445 bp, 18 predicted proteins | sample Ectturendosymbi4_FD_19872 | JGI IMG/M metagenome (IMG submission 19872) | reverse complement strand
TTTTTTTGGGGGGAACGGTCGACCCCCGGATCCGCCCTTGGTTTCAACATTTCTGCTACTTCTAAAATCAAAGAAACTAGACTAACTTCCAAATTAACATGTAAAATTCCCCTAGCAAAGTCACTTAACAAACGTCACACATCTTTTTGAGGAACCACAATGTGGAATGATATTACAAAAGATTATAAAGTAGCCATATACTTTCGATTCTGTCAGTTATACAAAAACTACTAGATAGAACATCCTCACATATTGTAAAAAATTATTTTTTCGTCTCTACATGTCTCGAATTCTGTGAATTAGGACTCGTCTTCTATGTGCTGTTGACTTGTATTTTGTGGGGGAGGATGACTCCAAGACCTTGCGGTCCATCTCTTCCCTTATTTCTGATTCTTTCAGATATTACATAAAATGTCTGTCTGGCAACTTCTGACTCGTCCTCAGCGTAGATTGGCCTAACAGTGGCACAAGAAACAAAGACAATTTGCTCACATCTGTTTCGCCTGGAAACTGTGTTATGGCTAACCAGTGCTTAGCGTAAAAAACTCACCAATTCCTTCAGCTACGAACAGGTAACCGAATATATTTAGCTTGAAAAAATATGGTCGTTCCCGACAGAAAGCCATTCCGGAAGTTCGTCATTACGTTCTCCACAGATTTCTTCACATCTCCACAAAATGCATCTTGGCTGGGCAATGTTGCTTCAACCTGATTTTTTCCAGCACTTAAACGTCGGAAGCACCATTTTTCAGACCTAACTTTCTGCCAATATGTCCAGCCACTAGCGAAAGAAATTTGCTTATCACGACTTTAACAGGCAAAACGTATTTGAATCAGGGTCCACCCATGTAGCTACGCTGAGCATTAATGATGGGGTCGAACGAGGTCTAACCACTAGTGACGTGCTTTTCGTTCCTCAGATTTAGCAGCCGTCGACTGGCGGCAAGAAGCAAGACTACACAATCGAGTCCGTGATGCAATAAAGCACTTGACTCGATTACAACCGCAAAGCTTCTTCTAAGCAAAACGTTGATGCTTCAGGCGAGGTAGTAGTTTCGACGACAGCTGATGAACTAGTGACACAGGCGATAGCTCATTTTTCATAAGGTTTGGGTGACGTGTCTGTGCAAAGCAGCCGTTTGGTCCAAACATTGGCACTGGGCGCCACAAATCGTTTACCTTTGCCAGCATGTTTTGGGGCACAAACGAAACCGCTGCATCCAATCGCGAAATGTGCCGCCACTAAGAAGCAGGGATTACGTCCTTTTTGAGCCTGACTTCCTCTGTTCGCCAAACATTTTTCACCTTGCAAGGCGTATTAGTCTGTGTCACTATGGCAGCTTTTATACGAAAGTGCTTTTCAGAGCGTTTGAAGATGGCAAGCTCATGTCCATCTCAAGTGTGATCTTGAATGACATCAAACAAGCGCCATGCAAGGTTTAACGCTGACGTTTGTCACGAGATAAAGGCGATCGTGATGGTCGACAGTGCAATAGACGCAAACCCAGATCGCGCATTTTCACTGTATTTTTCAATATCAGACAAAAAAGTAAAAAAATAGTTTATCGGTCATGTCGCATCAAACTGTCATTTTACGCGAAAAGATCGGTCAGGGGGCGCAAGCGGTAACCATGGAAACGAGGATGGCCGCGTGAAACGCACGAGGGCGCTTTGCAAAAGCGGAGCGCACCGATACAGAAGCGCAACACGAGTCGCATTATCAACTTATCGACTACCCATTGCCATGACAACCGTGGAGTACTACAGCAAAGAACAGCCGAGGCGACAGGTAACTGCGCGAAACGCGCTAAGGACGTATTTACAACTTGTCCGCGACTTGCAACAACTTACCGCAGAGACTGACAGAGAACGCAAACGAAGAAGTGTTGCTGAGGAGCTTCGGCTCAATTCAGTTTGCAAACTAAGGCGGCCCGCATCAACACAAGAAACAATACACCTGAGGTTGTGCTTCACCCCTCGACGTCGCGCGCGAGACGAACTTTGCGTAATAACACTTGCGTCACAATACAGATGAGAGGGCGACCGCTTCTGGGGCAGCGCAGTGAAGAAGCGCAACGTAACACGATGAGCCGCCGTCAGCGAGGCAGTGCGGGGAGGACGTCTGAGAACTGACAAAACACGAAGCGCAATGCGCAGAGGCATGATCGCGGTCGCTGGCCAGAGCACTTGATGCCGGGGAAAGAACGCACCAGATACAGGACAAAACAAATCACAATGCTTCGACATGCGCCACACGGGCGTCAACGTATCGTCGGAAATAATGCGCCCGGTGCAACGGATGCGTGCTTGGAAACAACGCCGTGTATGTACACGGCGGACAAAACCGGATCGATTAGGTTTTAACTGGGGAGGGGTATCTGATGTCTGTACCTGATTGATTAAAAATCAAATTGCCCGACAACTCTGTGCGAAACACAATAAAGTAATCGCATTGACCAGACTACACTTCCATAACTTCGAATGCGGATTCGATTGCCAAGCAGCGGACGAGTTGTGCAGCACTTTTAACAAATTACGTGAAGCGTCGAATAGCAGGGCATAGTATTGCGAGAGACATGCGGTGAACGGCATCAGTTCATGTACTTGCGACAGAGTCTCGCGCCACAGTTACACGCGATCTTGTGCTTTTCGTCTTCGATGGGAAACTTGTAATCGTAGGTGAGCTCTTCGCCGCGGTAGATCTTCCGTAAGGCGAAAATCACAATGTGCTTCTTGCCTGGCATGAAACGAAAAGATCCCAGTTATTCTCTGTATTTTGAACCTTACAACCCCGAACTCTGACGTGTTTTCCACAAACTCCTTTATGCAACAAACCGAATCTTCGGTAAAAAGAAATAAGTAACAAAACTTGAAGAGGTCTTCTCTAGTGAAGGCGCGTGCATCAACAGTTTTGGACGGGCAGCGCAACCATGCAGAATCGTCTAAGCACAAAAGCTATTCCCAGTGGTAAATTTTACTGTTAGTAGGTCAAGATGAAAGTAACAACTAAAGGCGAAAAGTTTCATCGAGCGATAACAGGGCGGGAAAGTTGGCCACACCTTCGATTTGTACGATTCGTGAGTAGCAGTTCGGTTCGCAGGAATGATTGATGAAGCGCGCGCTGGAGCCACGCATGGTTGCGTCCACGACAAAAATGTCGTCCATGCGGAACATGTAGCAGCCAATCCCTTTGCTCTCGTAGAACTTCTCCCGCTTGTCGGTGAGGTCTTTCCTAATCAGCTGTAACAATGCAGAAAGTGTAGACAGCAGTTTCATACCACTTTACGAGGGTATGTAAACGATGAGTGATGTTTGTCAAAATCATCTTCCTTCACGAAATTGCGTAGCCTCCTATCCTGCTCCTACAGACAACGGTAAAGTCCAAGAACTGCTGTTATTTTTCAGTCGTTCTCAAAGATGATTTTGTCAAAACTACAGAACACTGATAAAATCGGAGCAAAAACGATGATAAAATATTGCTTTGAGAGCGCTAACTTGAACCGACGACGCAGGTTGTTTAAATCTATACGGCAGTCGTAGTTGTGCTTTGTTCTAGAAACAGAGCGAAATTCTAAAACTTGAGAGGGTGAATGCACTATCATAATTAATCATTCGCTCTCAATAGCAGAAATCTACGAAAAAAGTAAGGAATTTTCTTCTCCGATAATCAAAACTTTCGGAGATGAAAGTTTTTTTTCTAGGAGTTTCGAATTTTCATCCGTGAATCTAAATTTTAAGGAAAAACTGGTATTTGCAGTAGTTTTTACCAATAACTGTCAATTTTCCCACAAAACCAATACCACTCCACTACGCTGTTTCATCATCACAGTAAACCGGCTACGTTCTCGACGGAAAACTCAAACCAACTGTCAAAATCAAGGGCTGCCTGGAGATGCACCCTCGTTAAAACTGATTCCAGGTCTCAGCACCAGCGGCCACGTAACAGCACTAGCGATTGGATTCAAACCAGCTTTTGTTGGACGAAGTTCAGTAAAAGCCAGGTTCGCCTCCATCTCGCCCTCGCAACGCCGGTGTGTTGCCACTTGTGCGTGTGCAGCACATCACGCGTGTGCTGCTGTAGGTTGTTCCTTCACATGAAGTTGTCGCACTCGTTTTTAAAACACGGCATTGATTCACCCTCGTCAAAATTTTCGCTCGCGACAACGGACAGCGCAAGAGGCAATAGCGGGTACCAACCTCTCCTGTGTATTCCATGATCATCTCTCCAGGCTCAAACTCCCGTTTGCTGTAAAGACCGCGGCCGTGAATGGATGACCTGTAGACGCCGACAGCCTCGCGGGCGAAGAAGCGCAGGTGACGGAACCTCATGGCCATGGGTAGCTCAGTGCTGGTTGCTCGCCTGCGCAAACGTATGCACGATTCAAACGACAGTGAGTGGGACTGCCATTAGTGCGCTAAACCTTGTGCCAGAAACGGGCCGTCACGTGACTAAAGAAGCACACTTGCGTCGAGCAAGATTTTTTCTAACGGAGCGAAGGACTAACATACTTTACTATGCATGTGGTGGGTTGGAGAGCTTGACAAGACTGAGTTATTTGGTTTGGGTTGGTTTATATCAGGAAGGCTGGCCGAAGACTCGCATTCAACGCTAGAGCTTTGTCGACGGAGGCGCGCGGGTCAGCAACCCTCGGCCTAACGCCCAGCATTCCAGTACGGCCTAACGAGCTTCTTGTTGTTTATCATTGCATTTGGCCTAATTGTACTTCCGGTATTTCAGGTGTTGTTCACCAGGCTAGCCGTTGAAAGTCGTGCATTTGATAAAATTGACTTAGTTTTTTTTTCAAATTGGCCATGCTTTATTTTAACACGGATACACTACAAGATTTTAATTCGCAGTGATCGACAATAAACAAATACATGGTCATTTACGATCGCACAAACACAAAGCTCCTGTAGAGGGACAGCTGTTGAGGCGGATTGTAATAATTACTGCGTAACAGCAAACGTTGGTTAAATAACGTCTATTTTGTTTTATGTAACAATTACAAGCACGTGGTCTGTTGCGGAAATGTAAGAAAGACAAAAATGCTATTGTTGGTGGTGTTGAATATCAGTGCAACATTTTCTACCTAGTTGGATCGCTGCTTCAAATTAAACTTTGGGTTGTTTATGCTGTTACGTAGATTTTATTAAGGAAATTTTGTATGATCTTTACGAAGCGCAATTCATGCGTAAGTATTGAGGATGCATATAGCTGCAGCAGGTCAAGACAATAGCTGTAATCTCACACAGTGCAGGATACGAACATATTAGATAAGGAACCTATAACTTAAAGAGCATTAAGCAGGAAAAAAAGTTAAAATCATGTAATGTCAGGAAGTGCTGAGTTAACAACTATTCGTTGGAATCCTTATTTTTTCCGGCCTAGTGTGTCTTTTTGAACCTCTGAAATGGCCTAAGTAGCAGTCCAAATCGTTTGCAGCCTCTGACGGAATGCTTTGAGGTGGCGTGAGTAGATGAAGTTTAACGTCACAACTTACCGATAAACTTCTTTCTAACAGTCACCAACACATTGGGTTTCTACGCTTAAAAATGAGGAAAGATACCTTCACACGAATACGCCGCCATTGAAAATGAAGCGTGCAAGAAACCAAGGATGCTGTTATAAGCACACCACGATCGCAAAAACAAACATCTGTTCGCAGTAACGTTCTGCAGCGGCCGCACGACATACACAGTGCAAGCAACGCGTGACCAAAGCTCTGTCAGAAAATCGCCGCACGTCAACAAATCACGAACCGATTGCTCAGCTGCACGAGGTCGTCGTCCTGGTGCCTGTCCGGGACAAACTCGGGAGGAACGCGGTATTTTGACGCCAGGAAACTGAACATGTCGGGCTTCGATCGGCCTTTGTATTTTTCGGCGCGGCAACAGCCATGAGGATTGATGTGTGTCACCTGCGATGAAGTTGGCCAAGATCCAGTCAAAACCGGTTCTGGCTCGTATTATCACTGGCCGCATCAAACAACTAACATGCTTGCATACTGACAAAAGCAGTCTATACGACATTCCTCAGTTATTTTTAACTCACTCTCGTGGCTGAACCCAAACTCGACTTTGTTCCAAAAAACAAAGCGCTAAAGAAACCCATCCCGCGACTTTTCAGCAGCTAATTTATTCTGTTTTCAAGTACTGTGACTCGACTCCACAAAGGCGACCAAGTGTAATCAGCAAATTTTCTTAATTTTTTTATATTATTTTTGTTTTTTTTTAATTTGCTGATTGATCACACTTCGCCTTTGTGGAGACTAGTTACTGAAAAACAGATATGTGCAAGTTTTAAGCAGAGCCCTGTCGGCTGGTTCCTTGAAAGCTTACAACAAACCTAGTGCTTTTAATTGTCTTATTTACAATTTATGCTTTACATTTCCACGATTACGAGCCCACAGATACACAGCGCGCTTCAGTGACGACGTAGAGATACTAATCAAGATAACCAAGGATGTTCAATTCAAGTTGATCCGCTTTAGCCACACTACTGTATCCGCTTTAGCCATACTACTGTAGGCTCGAATCAAATAATGTCGTTCGGTCGCACTGCTCGGCTGGCGTCAGAGCGGAACAGTTTGTTGACAGCAAACCTTCATGAACCAAGACTGTTTCGCAGAAATCAAATAGCACCTGATACCGCGCACTGTAGACTGCATGCAAGATATACGGGTGCCTGAGTGGCAAAACAGTGCTGGAATCGCAAATCAAATCAGTTCATCGCTTTGTTGTTACTGGCGTCATAATAGGGGGGGAGGGGGCGAGAAGGTCACGCACAAACCATCCACTTCTCCCGTTTCTGAATGGCAACAGCGATAAGATCTTTCTCAACACCGAATAAAGTTCTTCGATAATAACTATTTTGAAGACCGGAGCGCGTGCCCAGCAGGGTCATACGGCAGAACGCAACCGGTGTGTACTTGTTTTGCGCCGTGACAAACAACTTGTTTGCCAGATCTTTACCTAATAGCATGATAAAGCGTCGAAGGAGCTCGGAAGGTTCGGACACAAAGGAGTGCAGCCCTTATCTCACACCCATGACACTGAAAGCTTAAGAACCCTATTTTTGTAGAACTGACGGGCTGTTGTTCGCATTAGCATTTTTGAAATGCATAGCTGCAACCATGCAACCCTTTCTCAATTGCTATGCCAGGCTCATTTACAAAGCTGTGAAATGCTGCACGTCCAGAGAGAAATGCAGCCAAGATTATATCGTTGCTGTGAAAAATAAAAGTCGCGCAGGAAAAGGAGGGTCCATCTGCGTGGACCCTAAATAGAGCAGATACTGAGATAGGAAAGAGCTTAGATGAATATCGAATGTCATTCGTCAAACAAACTGATTTTTTTTTTCAGAAGTTCCGCGACGAGCAAACGACAGATAAGCTTTACAGCATATTCTCAGGAACATTGTGGCTACACATGGATTTCTGGAATATTGGATTACAAGCCATCAAACCTGTTATTTGCAATCATTCTGCGTATCGCTTGCACACCTTATCAACTATTTTAAGGTCGGTGGGCTTTGCTATAATATTATTCTGGACCCTGTATGTGGACTAAGGAAACAATTTCTCAATCTCATTTTTCTCTAACATCAGACGAGGATTAATAAGACCAGTGGTTCATTACTCTTTTGTTGATCGTGAACTAGTACGAACAAAATTTTTGATACTGCAAATCTCTATCTATTTCAAATTAAAATAACACTGCGTCACAGGCGCGTCTTCGAAGTAACACAGATGATGATGATTTTCGAAGCAATTTATGGACATCCAAAAAAAAACTAAAAAAATGTTAGTTGCAGAGAAAACATCCTTATGAATTGGAAACATCTGCTACGAGGTGTTTCCAGGAAATAGTGAATTGTTGCTTTGATAGGTTCTCATTAAAAGGGATTGGCAAACTTTGCTAAATTTTTCACGTATTCCAAACAGGTACTTGGGTCTCCAGAACCAATGATTCTATGTTATATCTGCCGTAACATAAGACTGGATTGTTACGTCACCGACGCTGCCTTTTGTGACTTCACAAATCACTGTCAACTGATAGCGGCAAATATGAGGCGGGAGAACGATTTGTTGATAAAATGTTTTGTACAGTGAAATTTTTGTGCAAAAGCCCGAAGCTGTTCCACTACATGAAACGTATTCGAATGCAGATGACAACAGTTGTAACGGCCCAAACGTAACAGCTGAACAGCAGCGTTCAGCTGCTGCACAGCTCTGAGGGTACAGTGTTACGAGTATAAAAAAATTACCCCCGATAAGCACACCTCACCCACGGCGTTTATGGCTCACCCCGCTGATGACAGCGTGTTCAAGCAAAATACATGAGAAACTATAACCTGCTGATTACGCGAAAAACAGATATTGGGCACTTTTCTAATTTGTAACATAAGCCCGAACAAACTTTTATCATCAACCACTCGAAGGCAGCGCACGTACCTCGTCCGCCGACTTCTTGTGTTTGTGGTACTTGGCGCGGTATCGCGAGCAGTGACGCGCTCCGGGCAGCTGTTCAACCAGAAATCGAATGGCGTCGTGCGACAATCCGAGGAAACTGTGGGGAGTGACGACAGACGCCAGCGCCGAGCTCGGACTGCAGTCTCTGCTGGTGGAGCGGCACTCGTGGACTGATATCAGAAGTTGGTTGATCAGTTCTACAAAAGCAGTAACAATTTATTGCCAAACTTTTGTTTCGACACATCGTCCATCAACTTAGCAGCCGTGAGTAAATAGCAAAGGTCAACATTTCGACACAAAGAGAATTTCCATCACATTCTCCTATTAGCGTAAAAGCCTAAGCAACGGAAACTTGTCCACGCGTACAAAATGCCTTGTGCTCTGTACCTTTCAAGTCGGTCCCTTTCGCTTTGTATCCATCGTCACTAGTGATCTCGTACACCAGGTACGACTGGTACTTGGCCGATGGTGACGGACCGGTTGGAGGCGGCGGCAACCGGTTTTCCTTATTTGTTTTCCTGTCTCCAATAAAAATATTGTAGAGCGAAAGTGTCTGAAAAACAATGAATCTTTTCAGATCATCAAGTAAATCAAGACAAGGACCAGGAATGCATGCAACGCAACTAAAAGCCAAAGAGGACTTCAACTTTCAGTAAAAGAGACCTCATGAATGGTAACCAGAAAATCCAAACACAGTGTTTTTTTTTCAAAATGCGGNAATCGAAGCGTTAATAACTGGTGATGAGGTCTTTCCGCCTTAAAACAACTTTGATCGCCAGAACAAAACACCACAGGATTGCGAGAAACACAAAGNATTCACAAACGAGGGAAAAACGAACTTGTCCCTGCGTTGACATAAAAATGAAATAAACAAACGGTGCATTCACTTTCAGCAGCTGCAAGTTGACAACGAATACGAACCTTGATCAACGAAGGCTTGAGCGGCTTGGCGATCGTTTGTCGGCGGTGGTAGATTTGCTCAAGAATGGAAGGAGCTTCTTCTGCAGCAGCGGCAGGTTGAACGCTAGAAGCTACAAAAATGGTGTTACAATTTGGAAGTTCGATAGAGTTCTTTGGCTGACTCGTGTGGATCTAGTGTTCTGGAAGGGCACCAATAGATTGGCAAACTGGGGTGATCATCCCTGCACATAAGACAACATCGAACGAACTAACAACCGGGGCATCTCTCAGCTTAGCCTTACTGGAGAAGTGTATGCCAAGTGCCTTGATAGAATCGTGCCGAGAAATAATTGAACCAAAGTTGGAGGATACCCAGTGCCGTTTTCGTCCTGGTCGTAGCAATACAGACCAACAATGTTCTCTCTAAGGTGAGCACTGCGCAAAACCACCAAAACATTTGCGCAGTAAAATATCATTCTCGCGCATTTGAAACATTTCAAAACATTGGGAAAACACGAAAACAAAGAACCTATTTGAATTTGATGTGCACTTGGTGGTATTATTCTAATCCACTCTGCTGACTCAGACTCAAAAACACTGATGCTCACTGAAACAAACAATTGCTCATTGTAACAGGTTGCGCTGCGTGCAAATGTTACTGCAGTGCTGGCAAGGAGAACATAAAGCATCCACTTACGAGTAGAACAGCCGTGCTGCGATTGTGCGCGACTTCCTTTCCGTCTTCGTTTCGATTTAGTTTCTGCTTCGCCTTTGTCGGATGACCAGGCACGCTTTTTCCCGCCCGATGACGGCGTTTTCTTCGCACTGACCTCCTGCGGATAAGATCGCTCGCGTTTGAAACATTTCCATCCAATGCAGCAGCGGATGCGAGCTTGGGTGCGAAAATTTCACTTTGGCTGCTTATTAAAACAACCTGTCTTTCAATAAGAAGTTCTTTATGGTTTTGGCGAACACTTCCTCAGTGCAAACAGAATGCAGGAAGAATCACGACACTTCTTACCGTTGTTGATGTCGTTGTCGCGGGCGGCTGCTTGAGCGGTCGGTCGGATGGCAAGGGCAGCTGGTTGGTCTGGATCTGTTGTTTGATGATCGACCGAACGATCTCTTTTTCTTCCGGCGTTAAGTTGTTCTTGGCGCTGTAGAAGTTGATCATCTCGTCCAGGTTCACCGGCGGTGTGTTCTGCGCGACCGATGTCTGTAAAAAAGCCAGTGAGGAAGTGATCTTGTTTCTGCGAGCAAAGTTGTCTTATGACAACAGACAAAGATAACAATATTTGTTTCTATTAATGGTAGAATCGCAGTGTTTAAGCAAGTGATTATGAAGCAGCTAGTGGGAAGTTTGATATAGCGAAGGTAAAATCGATTGCATTTGGTGAAATTCATACCAGGTACAAATAACACTTTAAAAATTTTGTCGCTGATCATTTTTCTATATTTGGTCCTGTTGCGGTTTCACTAATAGTGTAATTGCCTGTTTCAATTTGATCACATTTTTACAACCATCATTTTTATTACACAAAAAGCAATTTTGCAAGTAGTGCCAAGTAAAATTTATCGTGAATTGATACAACAGACTGCACAAAAATTACTTTTGAAAAAAAAATTCAAGTGGATGTCGAAAAAAAATTATTGGCATAGTCAATTGAAGCTAAAAGAATACCTACTTTTATAATGCTTATCATCCGACCGCATAAAAATGAAAATGCATACCCCTGCAGCTAAAAAATACTATATAAAACAGCTCGGTTTTCGTATCCTAATTTCAAGCAGAACTGGTGTATCTCACTTCAACTTGAAAAATATGAGAGCAAAAAAATGGTTCTTGCAAGAGATACCTGGGACGAATTGTGCTACAACTGGAGAAAGAGCATACCAGGTGTAACAACCCATTATCAGGTGTGGTAACTCATTATCAAATGTGATAACTCATTACCAGATGTGATAAAGCATTTCAAAAACCACGCAACGACCAAAGCTATAAACGCAAAAAACAACAAAGGACGGTTCAGTTCAGACGTTAAGATCTTAAACAACAAATTCTTGCTTCCAGAAACACACTGCTGTCTTTGTCGGTGGGAGGGTAAGCAAGGGTGAGGAATCGACAGACAAAACGCCCCGCTCAAATTTTAACTACGACAGCTCGATCCCACTTGCACTACCCATTTCAGCAATCGAATCACTAGCAATCCAACCTGATCAGATACACTGAAAGTTGCTCGAGGATGAATTAATTGTTTTCTAACTGCTTTCTATCAGACTTCGCAAAAAGTGATTTTCACGAAATTTGGAAATTGTCTTTGCGTTAAAACACGAGCACGCTAGCTCACACATTGTGCAGCATTCACTACCGAGTGGAAATTCTCACGTAAAGCTCCCGCTCGTACACAAAAAAGATTGCCTCACCAATCCCAAGACAAGCCTTGAAATACACGCGCCAAGCAAATGCATAAATTACCGCTTGCGACGGTGGCGCAGGCACCACGGCAGGACTTGGTCTGACGTCAAGTGGAGGAGGAGGCGTCGGTGCCGGAGGAGGGTGGGTGCGGAGAGGTCGACAGGGCATCCTGAGCTTCTGCTGCGTCGCTTGAGGTGCCGCAAAGCGCGGCATTCGTTCCGGACTCACGAATCCAGAAGATCCGCATGCGAGCACGCTGTCAGCCGTGACCCCCGTCATCGTCATGGTAACGCGAACGGAGTAGGTAAGCGGGGAGACTACGTGGTTGTTTGTTTTGATAGAACCCGATGGATGCACTGGCGTCGAGGTGAGCGCCGAGGGTACATTGTGACGCGGATAAAACGGGGAGTGTGGTGCGCCGATGTAAGTTGGGCCAATGGTCGCTGGGGACACGTTTCGGGCTCCTATTAACGGGAAAGCCCGCCCTAGATGCAAGGGCGGCATGTTTACGTTGTTTAAANACGGTGATGGCGGCAGCGTTGGGCTAAGCTTGGCCTGTTCTGGCCTAAGCAACTGTCGGGCCGCTGGCGAGGGCAAAAAAGAAGTCGGGCCACAAGGAGCCGAGACAGGAACAGGTATGAAGGGACTTTCAACAACAGGGCGAAGAACGCAATTTGGAGCTGGTGGTGGGTCGGGGGCTTCCAGCAGGGATTCCACCTCGTCCGCGTTGAGGACCGGACACTCGCTCGTTGCCGGAAAGTCGATCTTCATATTTTCTATGGCCTGGTCCATCGCGGGCGACGCCATCTTGTCCGGTATGTCGATGCCTGGCGACGCAGGGCCGGACACGTCGAGCAGCGGGAGCGGCGCGGCGCTCTCGTCGCCACGGGGGAGGACGAGCGTCGAGGGCTTGTCGCTGGGGCTGGCGACGGCAGGCCAGTCATGTGACGTGTTCACGCTCGCCGCAGCTTCGCCGGGCTCGCCGCCACGGACGACTTCAACTTCGCTTCGGTCGCTGCAGACTGTGTCCTGCACATCGGAAACATCGTAGCGATTCGGCGACTCAGGCCTAACGTTCGAACTCTCGAGATACTGGGCGGGATCTGAACTTTTATCGTTATTCCTAACAACGTCGAACGCCTTGGGCGATGAACCCGCACTCAGTTTGTCGCCAGCGGCGTTTTGGACAGACGCAGTGGGCTCTGAGCAGATAGTACCGTTCTGGTCGCAAGTTTCGCTCGAATTTTGAGCTACAGAAGATGGGCAATGGTCAGTTTGATCGGGGCTTAAATTGCACACCCGTGTCAGTTTCCGCTTTTCTTCTGATAAAATCTGAACAACCTTGACCAATACGTCATCCAGCAAAAATCTGACGTCCTCCAGACGAAGCTTCTCTTTGTTACCGACCCCTCCAACGTCCAAAGCGGTGGAAGCATCAGAAACATCGGGAGTTTGGGCAGAACCTGCGCATCAAGCGGAACTCCGATGATTAAAATGTGTAGAAACTTTAAAATAACCACTCGTGCTACTTCGTTTTGCACGACAAACAGCCAAACGCAAAACCATGCACAAGTTTTGCATTTCCTAGGATTTAATCGAACAAGCCGGACCGTTTCACAACCGCAAACCATTACATCACACCCTGCGCTTGAATCAAACGCGAGTACCCTCTTTATCATTTGAAATTTATGAAAGGAATATTTACGTCAGGAGTTCCCAACCTGTGGTACGCGAAGGTCTTCCAACCGGCACGCGAGTAACTTCCATTTTTTCACAAAAACCTGGACTCACAGCTTTCTAGTTTACGCATCGGGCTTTGGTTCAAAATAAATAAATTTTCCTGTAGATTGTTATTCCTATCGTATCGTTACATTCTGACTTGCGATGCGCTATCAGCAAATTTACGCCACGCATCGACCAATTGGTGGAAGGTACACAAACACAAAGATCTCATTAAATTTAGTTGTGGTCTTTTATTGTTACTTTAATGTATATTATTCTTCTGAAGAAACTAAGATTCGAACTGCTGATTTACGTAGATATGAAAATTCTTCGATGCCTGTAACTAGCGGCGGAATCTATGCAATGCTCCTGATGAAAAACAAACTTTATAAGTTTCTCAGAACAGAAGTAGTATTAATATATTCCTTGTGAAACAAACATACATTGAAGCGTAAACGCACATTCAAGAAACAAACACCAGACACATAAATAATAAATTAGCACACAACCGGATTTACTTGCCAATGCTGGTGGAAGCGAAAAAAATGAACGTAGCAGAAAAAATGACACACCTGCGTTAGTTGCACAGATATCACCGGTCTTGCCTTCTGCGTTCGCTGAGCAGTCACGTGATGTTTCGCATGATCGGGAATCAGCCAATGGTTGCTCATCTAGTTTCACAGGAGTGCCATTTCTGCGCAGTGCTTTTCTGCTGCTGGAGTATTCGCTTACGACGGTGGGGGTAGAAAGCGACTTGTGTTCTCGCTGCTTCGCAGGCGATTTCGACGCAAGCGGTGGCTTTCTCCACCCCTTCTTCTGAGGCGTCTTGTCCTGTCCTCTGCAATACGAGGCCAGCGCGTAATTTGGCGACAAACCTGAAAATGACTTCAAGCAGAGGTAGGTGTCACGCTTGGGATAGCGACGCTGCACAATGTCGGACTTTTCTGATTTATCACTTTCGGGCCCAGATTTGGCCGTCTCATTTTTGACAGCCTGAGGCCGAGACACAGGTTCGANCGTTTTTTGCTGGCCAGAGCGAAGCGTTGAGCTTCTGGCTCGTTCGCACGGCGAACTCGCCCTGCGTGTGCGTGGACTCGTTCGCGACTTAGCAGCACGTTCGGGCGACGTCGACGTGACGTTATCGCGCGACGCGTTCGCGACGTCGTAGGATTTGCTGCGGCTTCGCGTCGTCCGTCCGCCATCAGGTCTTGGCGAAGCTCTCGAGCGTGACAGCGATCGGCGCGCACCCAAACACTCCTCCTGGTCGTTGGACGCCGACGCAGTTTTGTCCAGGGTGCTGTTGCGTGTTGAGATAGATTTTCTGACAGTGCACCGCGCAGTCATTCGGTTTTTCGTTGGGGAAGAGAACCTGCCCTTTCCCAAGCTCCGCGTTGTCGGTGTCGCGCGGTCGTCGTCTTTCTTCGCTTCGCTTTGATCGACCTTTCTCGACGACGACGATCGCGTTACGCGGACGGTCTCAACCGCCGCATCTCTGCGCTCAGCGTCGGAACCCGAAGCTGAACTCGGCGGTCGCTTCGCATTGTTCTCTGCGGACTGACAGCCGCGAGTCCGGAGCGTTCCGCGCTTCGGAGAAACCTTCTCATCAGTCGAGGTCTCCAGTTTCGTTTGACTTTTGTTGGCGTTGTTTGCAGCTTCTGCGATCGACGCTCGCCTGGTCAGACGCACCTCCAAGCTGGCGACACTGCCCCCCGGCGATCTCCTCCACAAGAGGACCTTTTTATCGTCCGGCACAAAGGCCGGATCCGATTTAGGATCGGTCCGCTTGTCGCGCTGCTGAACGCCAGGCTGGGATTTTTTCCACCACAGGCCCGACGAACTGTCCGCTGCTTCGGGCGGCGAAGTCTCGGGAGGTTTTTCTTCGGCGGCAACAGCTTTTCTCGCGTACTCGAGCAAGTTGATCGTTTTCGGCGTCATCGCGATGCTGATTGCGCACGGCGCCGTACCGATCGATTTTTTGGCAGAAGCCGGACTTGGCGCCGTAGGCGAGCTTGCGCCAGTTGCTAGGGAACAGTCGGGGGAGGGTTCCTCAGTCGGAGTGTTGGCAGTGCGTTCGTTCGTTTCGGTGAAGTCCGCCTTGGCGAAGTTCACTTCGTTTTTTTTGTCTCCAAGCTTCGCAGGCGTTATCGCTTGCAGACTGCTGGATGTTGAAAGAGCGCCACTGGACCCGACAACCAACGCCGACTCGGTTTTCGATACAACTACGCCGGCGTCTGAGCTGGACGACGGGGGTAAGATGGCGACGGGTGAAGTTGGGGGCTTCAACTTGGCGGCAGGTTTCCTTTCCTCCGTCTGGTTCTCGGCACATTTCGCAGTTATTCGGTTTAAGCCGGCGTCGCACAAAACAGGTTTGATTGGAGAGTTTTGCAGAGCAACGCTCGGCACTGACGCGAGCGGAGCGGGCCCGGAGGGCTGCAGGTTAAGAAAAGGATTGCGAGGCGAGGGGGAAAAAGCAGCAGTGGCGGTCGTTGAGCTTCTTCGCTCGCTCTCTTGACTTGCAATGGAACCGCTCACTGTTGGCAAGGGGGTGATTTGCTGAGGGAGCGTTCTGTTGATGTCTGACACGACGGTGTAAGTGCTGGACCGGTGACTCGGTCGTCCCGGGCCGATCCGTGAGCCTCGATTGGGAGTTCTCCGTGTGGGCGAGAGAGGACCGATGTCGGAACTTTCGAGCCTGCCCATCAAGTTTGTTTTGCAAGTGTTCGATGGCGACGAGCGTCGGTGAGGGCTGGGTGGCGCTGGCGAGCTTTGCCGACGCTTCAAAGGTTCTTCTGTATTTGAAACAAGCGAACTGAGTGTTACGGAAGCATAACACAAGTGATTTCACTGCTAGATGTTAACAGCGAGTAAAACAACCCATGCATTTCACGTATAGGCTAATGAGAAGCAAACAAATACCGCCAACCTGACCAACTGCAACAGGCTTTGGCAGAAATCATTCCAGTTTCAAATCAATCGCCGCTTTTCAGCAAAACATGCTGCACGCTGCTTGGGCTGGATTCAAGTAGGTATTTACCCTAATTGCTTGAAAACCTTTACTTATTACTTAATTTTTTTATTGTGTTCCACCTTCTTCATTGTAATCTGAAACATGCTTTAGTACTGCCGAACTGTTCATGTACAAGACTTCAGAGATCTTCACTGAGTGATGAGATGATAAGTTGTTCAGAAAATAAATAGCTATCCCCCATTATGTGATTTAAATTGGAATGATTTTCATGTGCTTGCATGTTTTTACTTTAAAATGTTGATTTTCCTGATTCGCTTGAATTACTCAAGATACTCAAGTAATCTGCTAGAAAATACTTGTTGCTTACACAATAAATATTTGAACCCAGCTCTACACGCTGCCAAAAACGCTTGGAATGAAAGAGCGTGAAAGGTCCGTTTGCTCGAGGTCGCAAACGTATGCAACAAAAAAAACGAAGCACGAGGAGGACAGTCTGATGATCGCTTATATTTGACTTGGGCACACAAGCCGAAGGACCACTGTTCCAGGCGCTGCTTTCGTCTCAGCGTGAACAACTGCTGGATTTGTGAAAGTGACCGGCCAGGCCCGACGACACATCTGCAATGCGCGTGCCGATTATTACCCTGTCAGAGCAGAACGCGACGAGTTACTCGGCCGTTCACCTTTTTCGTCGAAGTGAGAAATGGTGAGGTTGTTTTCGGACGACTTGTCGACCTCGGGACTCTCGTTCGACGGTCGCCGCTCGCTGACAACGATCGTGTACAGAGTCTTGCGGTTGGCGACGAACGTGCTCCAGAACACTCTCGTCGTTCTGCGAGAAAACTAGTTAGGTCGCAGAAATGCCCTGCAGTTTCTGTTTGCTGCAACGGCTCGTCACAACGAAATGTTCCGCGGGGATAAGCGTTTTTAAGCACAGCCAAGAATATGTTTATAAAAAAAAAATCCGAAGTGAAACAAATATTAACTGAAGATCAAACAAGCCCATATCAACATGTGCAAGCAGAGCTGAATTCACCGCCTGCGACAAAGCCTCAATACATACAATCTAAGTCGCTAGAACGAACTATACTCGTCACAATNAAAATGCATCTCACGAACACAGCAATTTTCAATGTGGCAGCAACAAACCGCTCACGCATCGAAACTATTTTACCTGTATGCTACAGGCACAAGGCAATCTTTCGAATCGGAGGCCATGCTCAGCCGTCCCAGCTGGTGCACCGTCAGGCCGCCGATCGAAACGGTGACGCTATTGGCGCGTATCCCTCGCTGCCACCTTCGGTTGGGCCGCATTTCATCATTGTCCACACACAATAGATGGTCGACCACAAAGTGATCGTCAGTGAGAAGCTGCAAATGACAAAGTACCAGGTGGTTGCCAGTGTCGCTGGTTTGAAAATAAGCGTCGGTTGAGCCATTGCTGTTGCGCTTTTTGCCAACTCACAAAGACACCAACACGGTACAGTACGTTTCCAGTCAGGGTTTGTTTTCATTAAACATTTATCCAAAGCAAAACGTAACGCTTCTGCCGCTTCTTGAACAGCATGCCGTTTGATAACGAAACCTCTAACAGAAAAATGTAAATTGACCTTCGAATTAGTTGTTTCTGCGATGTAGGAAACATACACGTCACCCCAGTCGTTACTCCCGACAAGGTTTTTGCAACAAACCATGGCTTCAAAATCAAAATATAAAATCTATAAGAGCCGCACCGCTTTATTGACGTGGTTGCCATGACGACGACAAAACACTCTCTTGTCTTCCTGAAAGGAGCAGTTTGAAAGTCGAGCGCACATGAAGTGATAGTTCATGGGGCAGTCTCGCGCGCAGCAACCGACGGTGGCACCGGGCAACTTGCAATGCTCGCATTTCTGAAACAGACAGGAAGTCGTTGTAGCGTCTAAGAAACTTACTTGCCAAACATGCGCATTGCACATCTAACTGGGACTTGACCGAGGCAGAGAGAAAGCATTGATATAGAATCTACGCATAGTCTCCAAAGAAATTTAAATTTGGTCGTGTGTTTCGTTCAGACAGATCTGGTGTCCGGGCTCTGTGCGTTACTCACTTGATTTTAACAATAACTGACTGCAACGAACATCACTGGATTTTTCTCATACATTGCCTCTCAAACTCGGGTAACTGGCGGTAAACCCAGAACACGAGTAAGAGTCCTCAACTGAACAACACTCAGCTCACTACAGTAGTGCAATAATCAGTAGGTTTGTTTGTAGAGCACATATATTTCACTTTGTTAAAAGAGCATCGTCAACAGTTTTCCGTGCGCCCACCGCTGGAAACGATAAAAGAACTGCGCTGTACGATTTACACCGAGTCGCTTGTTGGTAAAAACCTGTATTGATCGGTTTCAGCAGCAGAGCAACTGCATTCACTCAGTTCAGTTCATTTGCGACAAGCGTGGGATTTGCGAATAACCTAAAAATGTCAATCAATCACAATCACGACAAAAATAAACGGCCCGTGACAGGCCGGTTCTCGCGGTCACATCGACCGCCTTCGAAGGCCTCGATGCAGATGACTGCGACAATTTATTGATGTTCTCGAACAAGAGATTGCGGTGTCGATTATTTGCGACAATCCACACGGCATGAGTTCACGTCCGTTAAACGTGACCACAAGCGTCGTTTGCAAGATGCATTTTTGCAAAGACGTAACTACAATGACGTTCGTTCTGGATTGCATCGACTCTGCATTAACCAATCAGATTGCCGCGAACGCACAACCTCTCCTCCACTGTGCATAACACGAATTAGGTGAAAGACTGTCGTGGCAGACACAACATTTTATCTTAAAAAATTAACCGGCGACCGTTCCCGCTCGTTTCTTGTCTTCTTTCAAAGCGCCCACGAATAAACCTCACGGCGCAGGTGTTGAATCTTTACATCGCAGTGCATTCGCGAACTACAAAACCAAGTCAGTCCCGTCATCATCACTCACCATCATCTTCCCACGCGAAGCGGCCGAATGGACTTTCTGCAACGAACCATCATGCTGCTCGTACACTTCAGCCGACCACAGAGCGCAGTTTGCGTGGCACCATTCATCTTGGCCACAGTACAACAGGCGGCCTGATTTCTTGGAAAACAACACAGAAAAAAAACGGTAAAATGTTGCAAAAAGTCTCTGCGGCATGGGGCTTACTGTTTGTTTGCAGTAAGCTAATAACCAGTTGTATGTCGAACAGCAGCGCGAAACGCTGCACTGTTTAGGTAACACGTAAAAAATGAGACAAACTGAAAAACAGCAACCATTAGTCAAAACGGGAACGCGAATATTCGTGTTGCAGGTTTTATTGAAACTTGTCTGTGCTGGGCCTTTGAAATATGAACCCATTGCGGGAAAATCCAACTATTACATTACTTGGATTCTACACTGCACTATGTTTAGTGAACAGCCCTTTAATTCTCGAAAATTAATCTTGTTAAACAGTCCCAATAAGCACACCAATCTCAACATGATGTGCTTATTGGGACCCAATTACTTGCAACAATATCCCATAACAACAAGTTGCTTCTATTAGATACTCAGGCAGCATAATTGATCCCAATTAAAGATGGAAGGAACAGATTGCTTCACGTGAAAAGAAAGTAACTCATGGATGCCACGTCTTGAAGCTTCAGCCGGTTGCTGTAATATAATCTTACGTAATTTTTACTCCTCAATTTTGGACTGGGGTTTATGTGCCTAATCTTATATAGTCCATTAAAAGTACATCATAACAGTTCATTTTGCTGAATTTGTAAAGTATCCCAAAGCAGAAAATATCCCCACTGATACATTGTTAACACTGAAGCACAATATTTCGAAGCAATCAAATGTACGAAGATGTACTAGGTAAATTTATGCACAAGGGTTTTCCTAGCTACATCTGCTATTACTTCATACAACTGATAGACATAATTATTCCACTAAAACCGCTACTAATTTAATATTGTTACAATATCATCCAAAAATATTTCCAACAAGAAGGACTGTACAATGCACAGGGCCCAGACTCTGGAAGAATACTCCCTACGATTTAAGAAATCATTCGCAGTCTTTTGCTAGAGACACACCGCGAAAGAAAACAAGACAGTAATCGAAGACACTGCAGCAAAAACATGATCGTTACGGACGTGTAATAAAATAAAAGTTCCCCGCTGACGACCTGGTAAAGCAAACTTTATCGAGAAGGGGAGCGATTACGTTTCGCACGACAGCATCGACAAAACGCTCGCTCAACTGCATGTTTTTCTTTTTTCAAGAAACTTGATGCCGCTGTTTTTTACTGAAGATGATGCCGCTGCCCAAAAACGAAAGTGAAAACACGGTGTTCGTCAGAGAGTGCGCCGGTCAGTTCAAAAGTGACGAATGTCTTTCACTGGCAAGTCATGATCTGCACGATCTTGCACGTAAATCAACGAAGACTACTGACTCGTATCTTTCAAATTACAGTTGATCGACCAAAGATGGTTTCAATCTTTGCTCGCACGCAAACGCCGTGAGTTCAGTGAAACGCTACGAACGTTTCGCCCCAACTACCGGGAGCGCCAAGAACTAACATAGCCACACTCAAAAGCTTGTACGGGGCCTCTGACAAACGGTGGCCTCCTACCATTCTGGCACAGCTTTAATTACATTTATCTTGTCTGATATCACCCGGTGACAGTGGGTCGATATCAAAACAGAGCCAAGTCACGTGACAATAAAAAAATCTCATCTAATATGCAAATGATACAAATGCGTTTCTGTTACAACAACGGCGACAACCGAACAAACGTTATCTAACATGCAAATGATCCGTCGCAAGCAGCGCTATTTTTATCATCATCATCATCAGACACCGCAAAAAAATCCACCAAGGAGAGGTGCTCTATTTTATATTCCTGCACGAGGATATTCCAGATCATTACCAGTCAAAAGCTTAGTCTTTAATAAATCTACAAAAAAACTTCAACTCGATGCTTCTTCCAGGCATGACAATCCAAGCTGCGAAAGTCACAAAAACACTGGAGCACTTCTGATCCTTATCACCACAAAGCACGCCAAGCACAGACAAGGTCTCGGTGTAAATAATAACAGTCAAATAAACTGAGTTGATCCTGAACGACGCTTGCAAGACTTCTCTCGTCAACCCTATTAAGATTCGATTTCACCAACAAGTCGTATCGACTCCCCAGACCCACATGTCTCGTGAAATCGCATATTTTTCTTGCTTGCCTTTGCAGACGGTGCTCCTTGGTCTGTCACGCTTTGTAAGAAAGGCTGGCAAAACTAGGATTATATGGCAACACGAACTGTAAAAGCAGACACCCACCAGCGTTTCGGTCAAAACCGCATGGCACCTACCGTGGGCAGACCATCTCCGTACTTGCTGCAGAAGATGCACTGCCTGAGGTCTTCCGTAGTCTTGTCCGGTGAAAGCGAAGGATCCCCTCGCGAAGGCGTAGCGCTCCCCTGCGTCTTCGTGGGGGAGGTGCTGGGGGTGCCTGGCTCCAAGTGGATGTCTTTGTCCTGCCACTGAGCGTAATCGTGTTCCGGAGCGGGCGGCATGGTTGCGTTCGGCAACAAATCTCTGCGGTGTTAATAGACACGTGAGCGTCAAGTAACATTCGCCACCGCAGTGGCAAACGGGTCACCCGACATCTACAGGAGATGCTTCAAACGTAAATGTACGGTTCTAAGACTGCAGCCACCTAAGGCTGTCGCCATCCGGACAAACTCTGGGCGATACCAAATATACTCATCTCTGTAAGAGACAATCAATCCCCACGGGATGATAGCTCATTTTAGACAAGTGCTTGTTTGTACCACTAATTTGTTTTTCGAAAACTATGTACCGTACACCTCAGTTATGCTTTAAATTTAATGAACGCATCAACATACTTGATAAAAACTGTTTTGGTCTGAAGTTCACGTTCGTGTCTACGGTGTAATATCCACAATACACGATGTTTTGACAATGAACAAATGCACACTGGAAATGAAGACGAAACATATCTCGTCGTTTAATGCAATGGTTGCTGCTAAGTTTCATCAGGCAGTTGTAAAAAAAAAACGAGATTTCAACATGGTTTCAAGAGCCCGTATTATAAGAATATCGACATCTTTGACTGAGTTTCTCTGTTTTGATTTAATTTGAACAAGCAAAAAAAACCTTCGCCTTAACCTTTTTGATGGCAACAGGCACAACGTCCGACTTCGTATTCCGAAATCGGAACTCAAAACGCTTACTCTGGCACGTCATCCGCGTCGCGAATCTTCCCGCTTTCGAAATTAAACCAGGGAAACACACTCCCCGCCTCCTCTCTGAACGCCGATTCCATCGCCGCCCTTCCCTGGTCGCTGGGCACCGAATCCAAGATGGAGCGCACGTCGGCGCAGAACGACGCGACCGACTTGTACTTGCCGTTGTGAACGGCGAAGCGCACTGTGAAGAGGTCGCGAGGTCGAGCCGGTTGCTCCTCGACGTCCGTTGTCGGAGGAGGGGCGCCACCTGCCAGGTTTAGTGGGTTGGAAACCTGCAAAAACGACCACGCCGCTTCGTTTTCAATGCCTAGACCAATGAAATCCTTAAACAGCGACTAAATATGAAAAGATGATGGCGACAAACGACATAATCTTACCATTTGACTCAACTGCTTAATAACAAGTCTATTAAACACAAGCCAACTGGGTAATCATGGACTTCGTCTAGCCACAAACAGAAATTAGCAAGTGAAAACCTACGACAGCCACCGCATTCATCTTGCGACCGATCAGGAGCAATCGATCGTAGTATTAATTATTTATGTCATGTCGCCACGATTGTTGTGCCCCCCGCGAATCTCCGGAACACCAACGCTCAACATCAAAAGAAAACTACACAGAGCGCTTCAATTTGTAGGGGTCTGGGCGTTGTAGGTTATTGCAGAGGTCCCTACTGGTTGAAGGTCAACCTAGTTGTT
>JGI24159J19872_10002038_pt1 | contig 23450 bp, 20 predicted proteins | sample Ectturendosymbi4_FD_19872 | JGI IMG/M metagenome (IMG submission 19872) | reverse complement strand
TCACCGGACTTGAACCCCCCAGATTTTTATATGTGGGGATACCTTAAGGACAGGGTGTATGGCAACAACCCCCAGACTATCCCTGACCTAAAGGCAGCAATAAGAGCGATCCCAAGGGAGGGATGCGGGAGGGTCAGCGAGAACTTTGCCCGCCGGATCGAAATGTGCCTGCAGAGCCGGGAGCTCATTTGGAACACATTTTTTGAGCGCCAGTGAAACAAAGAATTTTTGTAGTACAGACTTGAAATTTTGGAGATGTCTGCCACACAGGCTTGACCTAATGTAGCTGAAGTTATGTGTCAATCTAAATAAAATTTTGGAAGTTATTCGATTTTTGGTGATGACTGTTTTTTTGTGTCACCCTGTATTACGTTCACGCAAGGCTTCTCGGTGCGCATTACTTCACGAAGCAGCAATGTGATATAATTATTGGAGGTAGGGGCACCTATCTAACCCACATAAAAATCCAAAACGCGGCAATTTTAGACAGTTTCCTTTTCCAAGTGATAATCGTTATTCTAAAAGCCGCAGTCAGCTTCATCAAATGCCCCTTTTTCCTAACTTCTAACCTACTGCGCATAACAAATTGTAATCTTTAAACACCCATCTGATACCAACATTTCCGAATGGGTTTCCTCCAAACACCACGTCTAGGTCTGCTGCTTCCGCGAGGTACGACAAACTAAAACTCGTAACTTTTGCGACGAAACTCATAAACGTTGTGCCTGATGCGTCGACCTCTGTTTCAGATGCTGTATTTAATGCTGTTTATGAGTTTCTGAAATGCTGTGTTGATTCTAGTGATACAGTGTATTCGTTTTTGCATTTTCTTTGTGTTTTAGAGTTTTTTTTGCGTTGTATTTTGAAAGCTCGACGTGACACGACAAGATTGCACCAGACAGGCTACCGCTTGTAGCAAGATTGTCGTTAAATAAATAAACAAATACGCTAAACTCATAAACAACTGCGCGGACGATAAACACCAAAACATCAATTTATTTTTAAACTCCTCAAAAATGGAGATTAATCGTTCGAAAGTTTGTGGACGTACGAGCTGCGCAGTGGCGTAACTGGAGGGTTGAGCCAGGGGGATGCGTAACGGAATGGGGGCTACTGACCACCGTAGGGAGCCCACTAGCCAACATTCAGTAAAAGTTGAGAAATGATAGTGAATCCGGATGTAGATATCTACAATAAAACACGAAATCACCGAAAAACACCACGAAAATCGCAAAACTGAATTTTTATTGTAATGGGAAGTAGGTCTTCTTCAAATATTCGGTTCATCTCTGTTGGTTGAAAAGTTCATTTGTTTGGGACAGATTCAGGCTTTTTACTCCGGCTGCTCTTTCATTTAGTTGACTGTTATTCCTTTCAACCTTTGCTTACTTCTAATCCAGAAAATCTGTAAGCTGTTCCTGCCGACACAATCTCATCCCAGCAAACATGTTTACCAACAACATAAAAGCATGCCTTCGTGTGTCGCTGTCATTTTTACTTACTTTAGTATTTTTTGTGGTTAACAACGAAACACCCTGCTGTGCGTGGAAGTCAACAGCCGTCCACCAAATAAATGAAAAATTAGACCAAATCATTCGGCAAACGCATTTTTATCTTGTTGTCAAGAACAGCAAGTTGTTGCATACCTCATAGAGGAGTAAAGTCGATGCATAGAACGTGTAAGTTAATGGGTTATCACCTACAGATGTACATTACCATTGCGTTGTGCGTGAAAATGAAATGAGATATTTGTGCAGGCGGACATCTACTGTTTTGAAGTTGCTGCAAGACACCGCTTTTCATCCGCCCCAAGCTGGAAGTTCTGCCTTGGCTGGTAATTTTAAAGTTATTTTCAATACGTGAAAGATTTTAAACAAAGCATGACGTGTTTCGGCAAATCATTTTCTTTTGCTTAGCTAGCAGACACAAGGTAATCGTTATTCGTATTCGATTATAATCGATTGCACTTTTTTGTGTAATCTAATCGATTAAACTGACCAAAAATGACATGTAAACGTAATCGAATACACGACTAATTTAATCGTTATCGGGGAGGCCATTCGCGAGTTTGTGCGAGTTAAATCCAGATGCTCCATAGGCAAGCACAGGGTTTGGCAGCGAAATCTCGCTTTGTTCCAGCTAACCTTCATGTCAGCCGCAAAAAGTAATGTAGTGTCTAGCCGGATAAATCCAGCCTGTGACCCGCAGGCTGCATGCGACCCAGTCGAAGATTTTTTGCCACCCAATTTAGGTTTTCGCTGTAGTGCAGGGGTTCTTAACCTTTCCAAACATGTGGCCCAATTAATAAGCAAACAGAGGATCCATGGCTCACCGCCTATACAACTTCACCCATGCTAACGGTTGCACATGCATAGCGCAGGAATAAAAACAAAGATAAACAACATTTAATGTAATGCACCTTGCGCTACAATCAATGCGAAGGCTGAGCCTGTTTGTTGTTAGAAAGCAAAAATATTCGAGGCTCAATACTTAATAATGCACAGATAAAGTCATCTTCCACATTAAGCCTGCTTCTAGATTTCGCTTTCATGGCAACAAGAGCCCCGGTTCTCGAGGCTTATCTTGCAAAATGTACTCAATTTCAATAATACAAGGCCGTGGCCCGTCAAATTTTTCCGTGGCCCACTAGTGTGTCATGGCTCACAGGTTGAGAAATCCTGCTGTAGTGTAAGTACAAACTGACAACCTGTCTTTATTGTGATAATCTTAAATTTGACATTTTTGATACTGACACTTCCCTACAAAAATTATTTCTAGTTTTCTGATTTCTACCCTTGTTGTTCCATTGGCACTAAACTTGCCTAAGCCATCACCACGAAGTGATTAAAGCAAGGTGCCAAACAGTCGTTGCCTGGCCATTAGAATTTGAATGCTTGTAGTAGGCTACAGTAATTTGAACTAAATTTTAGTTTGCTAAGATGAAAGTGAGTCATTCGATGTGCGGCCCTTATTAAGATTGTGACATAGTTTTTGTCTCGTAATGATTTTTGGTTGGACATAGCTGGTCTGGTTACTTAGTAACAAAAACAAGAGCTTTAGTTAAAAACGGGTAGACACGTCGGCAACTGGCAACAGACGAGTTAGCTTCACATGACGAGGAGAGGTGTTGGTGTACTTATATATATTCAAAGAGGATATATAAATATAAGTACTGCAGTGCAAGTAGGCTATGTATAACATTAGTACAGTAGTTGATGTTGATTAAGTCAATCTCAGAGGAATAAGGTAATATAACCCAAGTCCAAAACACCTTTCCACAACGCTGGTACTGTAACTTGCATGTCAACAGATATCTACCAAATACTGGTATAAAAACTTAACGAAACCAGTGCGCTTCCGTTTACCGTTGACGTTTGGTCTAATAGACAGATGCGCAGCTATGTTGGCCTCACGGTTCGTTTCAAACAGGAAACTGCGCAAATTGCATACTAGCTTGCAGACGATTAAAAAGCCATCACACAGCTGAAAACATCGTAACCCACATTGAAAAATATCGTCAGAAATTTTGCAATTACTAACAAACGACTTTTCGGTGTTGCTGGACGAATAATTGAGCTTGATAGATGTCGTTTGACTGATAAAAGATTTGAAACGTTGATGTTTATTAATTGCAACAAACATTTTATGCCTTGATTATTTTTGTTTAATCAACATTTAAAGTGCTTGTTGACTGCACACATCTCAGAAAAAGTTAATGTAGTTTTTATCTTTTTTGGCGCTCAATCCTTAGTGATTCGTATTTTCGTTTCTTGTATTCGTTCATATCGTATGTTGTGTGAAAATATATTACGTCAAACCATACAAGTGGGTTTTGTTTTCTTTCTGAAAACGTTTCAGAAAATGTAATCGCGATTGAAATCGTGATTATATTCAATGTAATCGTAATCAAATACATTGTAATTTTGTTTATCGTAATCGTAATCGAGCATGTGGCAAGTAATCGTAATCGATTACATTTATGATGCTATCGCCCCATGTTTGTTAGCTAGATTGGTTGTTAGAATTGTGGGCAACACAAGGTTGTTGTAGGTGCGATGCCAGGTTGATTTGTTGCTTCGAATTGCGTGCCGTCTCTCAGTCATCCCTCAATGACGTTCTGCAATGACCACTATAACAGAGGGTTGGGATGCAGTTAACTTTTAGTGACGATAGCCAATTGATTAAAGTCGTTAGTTCGACTTGAATAGTTTAGTTTGCTTGTTCAGAACACGGTTTTATGCTCTCTTAAGTCCATACGGACTTTTAAGCGCTGAAAGTTAACATAACATAAATATGTAGAAAGTTAACTAACATAAAAATATCTTTGTACGTCATACTGCTCATTGTTTCTTGTTACACTGTTTGTGGAAAGAAATCCTTTCTCAGCACAGAATCAGACACTAAGATCTTACAGAGCATATATTTCGCCTACAAAGTAGGCATCATCAGCTCTTATTCAAATTGTTTCTTGTTATTGGTACGTTTCATGTTATCTGTGGTTAAAAACATTGCCCTGAGGAAGCCTACTTGAATAGGTGGGTGAAACGTCGGCAAAATAAAAAAATAATCGCCAGAAGATCGAATTTCACTGATAAATATGTAGTTCAACATATACCTGTGATGGAAATGTGCTGTTGATTTAAAGCGAATTTTGCGCAGAAATGCTGAAGGAATGGCGTCTAGCGAGTCTTCTTTTGTTTCAGCTGTGTTCATTTAGTATTCTGTAGTTGATTTGAACATTGCTTAGCTTTGCTTTTTGTCGCGTTACACAACAGCACGTCTTCACGACAGGCTGGTCTGATGCGCGTCCGTTGTTTCTCGCCTTGAGACGTCCACTACTCGAGATCTCAAACAGTAGATGAACCAATCCGAGAGAGATACATCATAAATCAACCACGTCTGGTTGTGGATAGCTCTGCATGCTTCGCTATTCTGCGTTCTTGTTCAAGTACTTTAATGTATAAAACAGTGGTTTATACCAGAAATCCTTGTTTTGTCATCGACCCACTCTTTCAACGCGTGCATAAAAAATTTAAGCGAGTTTATTTTTAGATCAGGCGCAGTCATGCTTTGCTGAATATTCTCTACTGCAATTAACGAACTGCAAGTAGTTTCAACCGTTTGTCGCTGTAAGGAGATCGCCTGCTATGTTTGTTGAAGCAGTCCTTAACGTCGGTATTTAGTGCATTCCGTAGGCGCATACAAAGTGATTGCATGGCAAAACCTGCATTTGAAAAAAGCAATTGCGTCTAGTGATTCAAACTAACTCACTGAAACAAACATCCTGCACAGCCAATCCATGTTGCGCTTCATTGAGCCTAATCCAGGGATAGGAAATTTTTCAGCAAAAAGGTCACATTCAAAGGTTTGCAAGTTTAACTTGAGCTGTCACATAGCCTAACGTATCAGGTATAAACATAATTGATATTCAGAATTCCCAGAATGGAAGTTTGTTTTTGTTTCGTTTCTTTGCTAAGATTAAGTTTTCTCAAAAATTGGTTGCTGTTACAAAGGTCACACTTTTGCCAGGTCAGCTGTTTTGATTTGCACCTCTGGCTGTGATAAATAGTTTCGTCAGTTAGCATACTTGGTTTGAAAATTACGTTTTAAGTTGTACGTTTCGAACAAAGCAATTGCTTCATGACAGTTCAAACCAATGATGGAGCCTCAAGACTCGTCTCAATCCACGTTTTGTTGAGTCTTGGTCGCCGCCTGAAAGGATACAGGTTCTTGTTGCAAGACCCTCATTTCGAGATTAGCTGTGCTTTAATTGGTCATGACATTTTCCTGAAAGCACATTTTTGCTATACCTGTAAAAGTGATTGTTTGAATGAAAAGCTCAAGTAGTTCAAGTAGCTTAACTTGCTCACTGTTGGGTTGACCCTAGAGCAGAAAGAAAATAGCAAAGCTGGATGAAATTCAATCAAAGTGGAGATCAAATGCAGATGACGTTTAATATTAGCCATGTGCGGAAACTTCGGAAGAAATCAACTAAAATCTTGTGCCAGGCCTGGTTGCACAAAAAAGAAGTCTCCAGGCAGTATCATGTGTGCAAGATAACGCAAAAAAACACTAAAATTAGTTTTTGAAACTGTAGAAATAGAGGCTGTTCTCAGCGTCAGCGACAAATTACCAGATCTCGGGTCTTGGTCTTGAAGTTTGAGTTTTTGGTAGCGTCCCAGGTTTTTGGCAATTCCTCATTCTCCAAAGATGCTCAGTCTTCAAGCTTGAAAAAATGTTCAGATTTGTAGGTTAAGTTCTAGAATGTACATCAGCAAATGAAACGTAAGGTTTAACTCCAACGTCAATTAAAAATAACTCTGAATTCACTGCTTATTAAAAATACGCTATTATTCTTCAATTTTTTTGCTGTGGTGATAGTTTCTAAAAAATGATTTTGAGTAACTTCTTGTCAGATGTGAACGAACTGGTCATATAAAAACTTATATGTTCACCATCGAAGTAACACTTCACGAGGTACGACGGTAAAACGACGACTCCACTGTGTTTTCACTTCATTCGCCAGCAAACTAATTCAATCAGACTAGTTGAACATACAAACCAAACGTACCCAGCAATATTGAACCACCAAAAGAGATAAAAAAACAAATACACAAAACCATCAAGCCAAATAATTGGAAAGAATCAGGCACAAAGCTCACTCAAAAACAAAGTATGCAGGACAAACATATGGTGACAAAATATATTTACAGAAACAATATATATAGGGCGGAGAATAATACAATTAAAAAGAAAGTATATAAAAAGGTTGTTTCATACTACATACACAATACACATCAACGCAACACAGATGATGGAGGGCAAGCAATGGGTGAAGAGTTGAGGCATGTACAAATGAGCAGTTGAGGCAAGCATATAGGTGAAAGAAGCGAACAGCAATAAGGGTCGTGAGGCAGAGAGCAATGCAATTAGAAGCATATCATCTCATTAGAACAAGTATCAAGGGTAGAAAACAATGTTTATACATATAAATCATGAAGAAATTTACCCACGGACCATAATCGGGTGAGTTCCATGGATGAGTTATGTCTAACCAGATGCATGTTGTCACCAAATGATGTTGAAGAGACAAGGGTATGGACAGATTACAAAAATATTAGCAGCAAACGTAATCCAATAAGTGTTGGGTACATGAAAAACAGAATGTGCTTATTACGTGAGAGAAGTATTTAGTTCTTGAAAAAAAGGTAAAGTTTCACAAAAAGTCACGACTTATGTGAACTAACCACTTATTTCACAGATACAGCCGAACTGGTGTCATGTCATTGACACCGCACCCCAGCTTTACATTTAATCAGACAGTCAAACGACGCTTCAGTGGGCAATAGATACCAGGTCTGATATGTTATCTCTGTCTCCACATAACGTGAGTATATGACATTGTATCAACAGACTTAAAAAAAAATCATTTCTCTTTGGCTGGCCATAGTTGGCCCACACCTGGCCAAATCGCATCGTTCTACTAGATTTCATCAACTGGAATATCAAACTCGCAGACCTGAAGAATGCGGCCGTGCAGAAAAGCTTAATTCGAGTTGTATTGCTACTAATTTAATTTGTTTGTTTGTGAGCAGACACGAAGTCGATAGTATAAGCACACACACTCTGCATAACGCAGGTCGATGAAAACAGACAAAACAGAACGTTTTACAAGGCATTGGAGCCGACGGAATCAGAGTTACAGACACTTTTTGCAACTACGTTGAAGGCAGAACCACAGAGTTCAGACACATTCTTAACACTATTGTTAGCCAACACGTAACACTTGTTACAGAGACTCGGGTGTCAAAATATTGGCCTTGCTCTCTAAATCGCACTCCTTCGCCTTGGAGCTGACGGAAACGCTAAGAACAACTCGTCTCAGAAGTTGACGAGTGTTTTATCTCTTTCGGCATTAAATCGTCAGAATAAATATTTAGTTGAGGTGCAGGTATGCATGTAAAAGGGTTATATTTGCAGTTTTCAGCAGCCATTTGTAAGATACAATCCCTCAAAATTAGTGCACACCGCTCAAAACGAATAATATCTTTTGGCTGCATCGCCAAGATTTGTAATCGGCCGAATGAAGAAGTAACCTCCAATAGTTGAAAGCTGGTGAAAATGGCGTAGATTTTGATGGATTGGAGTGTAAGGAGACGACTGACACAAGCCCCGAAACGAGCGCTTACTTTTGCTTGTTCGCAATCCCGATCAAAGTCTAATCGAATCTACTTGATTAGATTACTTTAGGAGATTGAAGCCGATAGGCCAAGTGGAGATTTGACCTAACAGACATGTGGATCTACACTCTCTCTACATATTGCCAAAGGCTTTCTATCGCGCTGTTTTATAATATGCTCCATAACCAAAGAGATGCTTGAAATGAGAAACAAGAGCGATGCACACGTGCCGCAGTTGATATCCAGCAACTGGCCGTGAAGTAGTTGAAGACTCCAAATCCTTTGCTCGAAAATTTATTGTTGCCGACAGAAGCAATGCGTATTCTGCCAAACATTTGGATTTTACTAGTCACTTGCAACCAGGGCCGGCGCTAGGAATTGCGGGGCCCAATTACAAAACTGATGATGGGACCCCCACTCTATTAAGTGTAGCAGCGGGTGGCTGCTACATGCGACGCGCTAAGCATAACATCCCTAGTAGCACGAAAGCTGCTGGGAGCTTCCTTTAGCCTAGTGCGTAAGTGCGCAGGCAAGCCGCTTCTTCATAAGTTAAAGTTTGTATAGGATTTTATTTTGTGTAGTATGTTCGTCTTTAAATAAGAAAATGAAATGCTTGATATACACAAATTTTGAAAACTTTATTTATTTTTTTAATAGCAAGTATAACAATTCCAGACTTAATGCCTATACACAGGTCTTCATTGAACTCTGTACGCTTCGTCCCGATCATCCAAAGCTTGATCTTCTGTGTCATATGAAAACATTCTCTTTTAAGTGGTTGTTCGTTGTAGTTTTTTCCTAAAAATGTCCAAACCATAATGGTGATTTAACAGCTTCAGCCAATTCACTTGCACCTACTGAAACATCATTTGAACCTTGACGATTTCTTCATGCTACTTGTCAATTGTCTGTCCGCTACAAAATCTTTGGTAACCCCTAGAAACTCCACGTGGCTTCCAAATGATTCTTTGAATTTTCATGCTTACAAAATTTTGTATGAAGATTACGCCAGTTTTTGAATCCACTTGTTGATAATGCACTGGTTGTGTTCTTGCTAAAAAGTTTGCAATAAAAACTATAAATTTAATCAGAAGAATGAGAGTACATTATCCAAGCAAGGTCTTTCAATACTTCATATATTTGGAAGATTCCTCTAACAGTGAAACTTTGAAATCACAATCTTTTTATTTTTTCTCGAAAGTTGTTCATTGGAATATTTAGAAGATCTTTTATTGTTAAATAATTATCTTTTAAATCAGGGGCCGCAAATAGTGGGTCGCGACCCAAATTTGGGTCGCGAGACCTTCCACTCTGGGTCGCGAAATAATTTAAATTTACATTTTACATTTGCCATTCTCATTAGACAGAATAAATGCAATCATTTACTCTTTTTATGCTAAGTTTCATACAATTTTTTGCTAGAAAATTGCTATGGTCAATAGTAGTTTTAAAATAGATGTTCAACTATAAAGTATTTTCCATAAAATAAAATGTTAACGAAATGTTTGGGTTGCGGCGTATTTAGAACTATTTTTAGGGTCGCGCCAAAAAGTATTTGCGGACCCAGTCTTAAATTTTTTTTATGTGTGCTGGTCAACTAATTGGGTCATCATACATGTTAAATTACAACGATACTCACGAAAGATCTATCACTGCGCGATGTTTGGGATTGTATTTTATTCGGCCTGGTAAGTAAGATTTCTGCTGTGGCACTGCTTTTGATGCATTGGGATCAGCTTCAATTTGGATTGTATTTTGAAATAAAATTGTTGGATCGGATTTGGTCTGGAAAAACATAAATCCGTTTCATCTCTGCCAGCGTCCACCGAGATAGAAACAAAATAACGCACGGCTAGCGGCCTAGTATACGTCTCTTAGAATACCGCAACTATGTCGCTGCTGGCGCGGGGCCCCTCGAGGTGCGGGGCCCAATTTGATGAAATCGGTCACATAGGCTTTAAACCGGCCCTGCTTGCAGCATTGATGTTGCTATCAACATAGGCTTTGCTGTTTTGAGTAAAAAAGCAATGAAATCAAAATGCTTTTGCATGCAATTCTAGCTGACATATCTGTCAACTGTATTTCCTGGGACGGCAGGTTGTTAGTTGACATGTGTCTTTCACATAAAAAAAATTCCCGCAAATCTGTCAAAATGCAGTGAATGCTACTCCCCAATCTCACTTCCAATGCCGGTTTGGCGCGACGACACTCATAGTGACAAATGAACGAGACGAACGCGCAAGCTGCGGAAAAAAAGCGGTGGAGGCGACGCAGGACTTGCGAGAGAAGGGCGTCACAAAAAACGCTCCAAAACGTGCTTCAGGTAGCAGCTAACAGCGGTCAATTGCTTTCTCGTAATGAGCTAAGAGGTTGTTCACAGACCAGCCTGACCAGGAGGGAGCTACGTTGTAAGCCACTGAAGCGTGTTTAGTGTGAGTAGTGGCAGCTGTAGCGTCAATAACTAGCGACCTACGGAAATGACCGATATGATGCTCCCGGTTGAAGAGCTCAGCTCAAGCAATCCACTGGTGCACGGCAACTCTACAAAGGAACTTCTGTTCTTGCCAGAAAAAGTGAGTGCTGCCTATTCCAAGTTGGTCATTGATCATTTCATACAAAAAGAGCTGCTAAACTTGATCGAACGTCCTTCACAACAGTATTTACAATAGTCTGTCAGAGGCACGCTTGGCATGACACAAGCGGTAGCGTACATAATACTGCATGCAGACAGCGACCGACACTAATAGTTTTTAAACCTTTTTCGTACAGTGATGCCCCAAATTGAAAACATACAACACACGTGTCCCTGGTTTGTGTGCTTTTTTACCTGTCTTCTAGGCTTATTTCAATCGACTCCATGTTTCCACGTCGCCAGATCTTTGTAGATTCTACAAAATGCTGACGCATTGAGCAGTCCAGTGAAGTCCTTAAAATCTCTTGCAGAAAACCCGTAAAGTTGTTTCCTGGTTGGCTGCTTTTGAACTTTAAACCACTGCAAAGCATCGCTGTACCGCCCACCAGGCCTTCAAGTGTGCGCGAGATGCCGGCCAGCAAGGTTGTAGCTCCAGACTTTTAACAACGTTTTAGGTTACATTTGGCAGTCTTTTCGTTTTTTTAACGCAAAGCGTTTCATGCATATAAGGAGCAGAAGTGCTACTGATAAAATTTTCTGTTTTGTCTGTTTTCATCGACCTGCGTTACGGAGAGTGTGCGTGTTTATACTGTGGACGTCGTGTCTGCTCACAAACAATTAAATTAAAGTAAATCGCGAATCAACGTTTCTTTTCATTCCACCGTTGTCGCTAAGTTAGCTAGTTGTACCACCGTATGCCAGTCGCCTGTCACCAACTTTTAATTGTGAGCGCTTGTTTTGGTGACAAGAGTTACATCTATTTGTATTAAGTGATTGTAGTGCATTTGTTGTGGTTACAGAATCGAGAAAATAATGTATGTAAAGTTAACGTAAGATCTGTAAACGTGTCTTCGCTTTTGCTATTGTCTAGTAGAGTTAGACTCTAGGCCTTGACTGCCGTCGAAAACAAATGTCACTGTTTCCCTAAACGAACGATGCATTAACAGACGTAGGGACATACAGGAAAGATGCAAGTATTTTTGCGAACACCACCGCCACGACCCATCCAAGTGGTTTTTCTTGAATGCACATAGCGGTTTTAATTCAAAATTTGCGTTGGCCGGAATACGGCTTGAATGCAATTCCCTAGGAAAGAGTGCGAAGCTCTGGCAAGGGAGTTTACGTTACTGAGAGTTAAGCTTGTATAGCGTGCTAGGCTGATTCGAGACGCATGAACGGTTCATGAAAACAAACAGGGCTTCTGTTGCAAGTTTCAACAAAGTCCTGGGGTAAATCAACTGGAAAAGGGAAGTCGTCCCCAGATCTGCACTGTCGATAAAACCAAAGCATCGGTTGTCTTTTAGAGCTAATTACTGCCATTTAGTTGGCAGTAAAACACTAAATTCAGCAGCGTGTAGTGTAAGATATCGGTATTTGAAAAGTAGATTGCAGTATGAAACTGAAAAAAATTCGAGGTTAACGTTCATTAGCGACGTTCATTATCTCACGAAATCAACAAATCATACAAGGTATCCCCAACTATGAGTCCTACTGATAGCACAAAGTGTTGAGGTGGTAAGAACGCTGTTCAGTCTACCTACATCCTTTGATTCTGATGCGTCCAGATCCTTTTTCACAAACCTTTCATTAAATTTTACGTAAAGACAGAAAGTACTTTACTGAACACCCAAGTGTTTGTATTTGATGAGCGTCTGGTTTGAAAACATAACTGTTGAAATGGAAAATATGCATTTTTTATCAAGGTCGCCTGATTTTTTTATCCCAATCGGGCAACGTCTGCAAGGCATGCTACTCCGCATTATATTTTACACGTGGAGCAACACCCCAAGAAGACTTGAAAAACATTGGCAAAATCCATTTTGTGTAATGTGTTTTGATACAAGAGGCTGTGGCCAACACTTGTGGTCAGTAACACTTGTTGAATCGTTCACTAAATACGATAAATCTGCTTGCTGCTAAGCCAAAGAGCTGAAGAAGTACGCTTCCTGCTTGCGTCGGAAAAACGCGAAAGAGTGATCCTTTGACCATTTCTTTAAATTTTTCCAGTTGATGAGCAGGTGCATCATTCAATAAAAATGAGTGTGAAGACAAATACAAAAGCAGCTCAGGTATGCGCTATCACGAAGTCAGTTTCTGTTCAAGGAGTACACAGCGAAACTAAGATTAGCTGCCCAAAAGATTTTGTTTTAGCTTCTTGATTTATGCCTTGTGTCTGTTCTTCGAATTTTAATTCTGATAAAAATTTTCCTGGCAATATTCTTCATGAACCTATAGTACACAAAAGTTGTTTGCTGTTTGCTAACATTGTAATACTGCAGATACATATACAGTAGAACTCGTCTAATTCGTCATCGTATAATTCGTCAATTCGCTTAATTCGTCACTCTTTCGTCAGTCCCGACAGAATACTTATCTTTTGCGTGCATTTCTGTTCGTCTAATTCGCCATCGTCTAATTCGTCGATTTGCTTAATTCGTCACCTGTTTCTATTCCTCAGAAGCGTTTTGTTCGTCTAATTCGTCATTTGCAGTTTCGCTTTAGATGTCTGAGCAGCTAGTACGTGTGGGAATTGAAACGAATTAATGATCTTTATCTGAGAAATGTCGCACCTTGCAATTTGTTTATCGAATTTACACAAGAGGTGCGAAGCGCGACCCGACTCCCCATTGAGAGAACGCGGAAAAAGTTTATCAAAGATTTGAAAGGTGCTTAATTAAATGGAGGGGTCCAGATAGAGCAGAGGAATTAATTGTTGTATTCAATCATAACGTTACAAACTTGTATTTTACTGCAAATAAGAGCACTATGTATGTATACAAGTTACTATGATAAAGTATACGAGCTTCTGTAAAAAAGTTTTCACCTGTTTGCGTAAGTCGTCACTTCGCCTAATTCGTCACTTTTTTCTAATCTCCTTGAGGTGACGAATTAAGCAAATTCTACTGTACTACATTCCTATTTCAAAGTACTGATAAAACAGTAGGGATGCCATTGAAATATTTCAAAGAATAAAGATAGACTAATTTATGGGAACTGTTTCAAATTGTTGTTAATACTGACGAAGATCATGACACCCTAAAACACTTCAGCAAAAACCTGCCTCAGTTTGCTAGATATTTATCGTAAGTGTAACATCATCAAAAACGTTGTGAAGACCTTAATGTCCTGTGACTTCCCAATGAGAAAGAAAGGGTACGCGACTTTTCGGTCTGGCCGATTCGGTCTGAGCCGTTTCGGTCTGAGCCGTTTGGTCACGGGACGTTTCGGTCTTGGTCGTTCCGGTCTCGAGACATTTCGGTCAGGCCATAAAACCTTGCAGAAATCTTATATGTTCTCTTTTTATGCAAACGTACTTAAATCAACGAAAGGTTTTATTTAAAAAAACTACGAACATGATCCAATATCCAACAGTTAATCAGCATGAACATATGATTTTCGTTATCATCAGCAGGCAAATTAAATAATTATCGACATTTTCAATTCAATACAAACAAATACCTAAAACTCATAATTACAATTAAGATTTAATCGCGATCATGACTCCTCAAAAGGGAGTTGGTGTAACACTAGCTAGCGTGCCATTTCGCCTGCCTATATAATCATTTAAATAAACAAATGCAATCAGTTGTTTATGTACAGAAATGTCGTGACCGAAATGTCCCCAGACCGAAACGGCCAGATCGAAACAGCCCAGACCAAAACGGCTCATACCGACACGGCTCGGACCGAAACGGCCAGACCGAAAAGTCCTGTTCCGAGAAAGGAATACCTTTCGACAATATGCGCAACACTTCTTCAAATGTTAAAAACTTCACAACTTCTGTTAATAGCAGATGTCTCTGACAAGTTCATTTTCTTTGTTTTCAACAACAACACAGTGCTTTGTGTTGATTTGAAGTCTTATGCGGGTTTTTGATGTTTGTCTGTGTCGCCCTATGTTACGCAAAAGCTAAACACTGGCAGGGCGGCAGAGAAGAATGCTCCAGTCCAGCTATGTCCAAACCGAGGGCCGTATGCGGCCCAGTCGTAGGTTTTGTACGGCCCAGAGGTTTTCCTTGTTGTGTATGTACAAATATAATGACAACCTGGCCTTATTTTGATAATCTTAAATTTGACATTTGTTTGTACAGTGGGCCACTTTATCACGTCTGTACTGCGTACTGGCAGATTTCCATTGTGTCCACTGACACCTCTCTGCAAAACTGATTTTTATTTTTCTGATTTCTATCTCTGTTGTTCTATTGGCACTGAACTGTTTTCTACACTTGCTGTTCCCTAGGCACTAAACGTACATATGACATCACTGTTAGGGAGTGATTAAATGTGCTAGCAGTAATTTTCATTGCAGTCAGGATTCAGACGCTCTCAGCAGCAAAACGGAGTACAAAGTATCTCAAAGTGCGATCCTGATTAAGATGGTAACATAGTTTTAGCCCAGTCAGGCAATCGGTAGGTCATAGTTACTGTAGTCAGTAAGCTTTTTTCGCATTTATTCAAAACCACTTTGAATTCTGTGTAAAGCACACAGCGTTTCACAGTATACATAATTCTAGGGCCAAGAAAAGTGAAATCCCTGTACTGAAAGTGAGCAACTACCAACAGTCTTCATTTTTGCGACACACATAAAGGACTTGCGGCTAACGATCCTGTAAGTCAAACATGAACAGCGTTTCCCCGAATCAGTGTTGTGTGTAACGTCCTTAATGCTATTGATTGCTGCCAAAGCTTTGGTCAAGTGCTCGTCGTAAGGGTGCTTTGAGAGGTTCTTGGAGATTATTTTACAGTACTTTGTAGATATCCACTTCATGAAAAAGAAAGCATGGATCTGGATCATGACAAATGCCTCTTTCTTCGTCTGTGTAACAGAAAAGAGATTTGTTTCTATGGTAAAGACAGCTGTTGCTTTTTTACTCAAAATTAGTTGCAAAAATCCCACTGTAAAACAAAACTTCGCCCTTTTTTGTGCGTCGTTATTTTGCAATGCTGCTTACTGCGTTCCGACCAAATCATCGTAAATATTAAGAGCTAAATAAGGAGAAATACTGACTACAACCTGAAATATTCTATTTGCAAAAATGTGCAAGCGTTCAAGTGTGGTTCACAAAGATCAAGTTTGTGCCTTACAGAAAAAAGGCGACCAAACCCAAGGAACTTACCTTCTGCAACACAAAGCATTAACAATGGAAGTAAAATCATGTTAACATGTAAAAACACGGCGAATGCATTGGTTTGCAAAGCCGTTAGCTATACAGTTCAGTAAGCTCGAAAGCTTGTCTACTTGTAGTGGGAGTTGTTTGGTAAATTTACCATCGTGTTTTTGTCAACTTGGTGCACAAGTTTTTTGATTTAGTTAAACTATCACGAAGAGCAACATTAATTTCAGTTCGCACACGCCCAATGTAACGCATGTTCGTCTATTTTCTTTATCTTTACCAGCTCATGGTCAGACTTACAACAGAAGTGGTATTCTCGACATGCGGTAAAAGACAAATGAATCAATCGATCTGTAATGAGCTGTTTACTGATCTTTAAGGTAGAAGTTAGGGTAAAACCATTCTCGACGATTTTAGTTTAACAGATGCTACCAAACGCAACGGATTGTTTCGGTTGTAGTTGGACCAGGTGGATCAAGATCAATTGAGAGATAAACGCTGTGATATCTTTAGTGGTTCAGCCGTCTTTTGAAGCAAAGATCACTGTCTGAACATGTCACTGACGTTACTCAATCTTTGAGAGCAGTTGCATATCATTTGTATTGTTTTTCGCGATATATTGTATGTAGATTCAAGTAGATTCAAGTAATGGCGTCTACAAGGAAAAGTAAGATAAAAGATAAGGCCTTTCGTAAAAGTGAACTTGATTTAACCAATTTTTTGATTGCTGCAAACTGCCCCTTGCTTCTCCACGTTTCCATAAATAAAAAGAGAAGCTTCAGTGAGCTATTTACAGTGATAGAAACTATCAACCAAACAAACAACAAGAAAAATATAAACGACGATTTGCGCTTTCACATCCACGTTGCAGCATGCGGCGGTGACAATGATCTCAATAGTGATTGGAGCAATTGGATGCCGCGCAACAAGTCTTCCAACGCATCTAGGTGTGCTTCTTCAAGATCACGGGATCTAAAGCAGTAGTGTTACAATCTCGGTTTCAGATAAAACGAAACCGATAGAAAACTGTGGTGAAAAACTAGCGGTTATAATTAACCATAGAATCAAACAGGGAAACATGTTAATGAGGTCTGGTGGTTTTTGTTTCTAAAAGGTTAATTTATTGTATCAAAATAATCACTCCACATTCTCATCTTCTGAAGACTGTCCTACTTTTAATTGAGTGTGAAGAGTTAAAAACATTCTTGTATCTCCCAAATTTTGATCTGAACTCTGGCTTCCAGAAGTAAGTTTTAATTATTAGTCAGGAGAAACCAGCACAAACCTTTATGGCAAAGGCTTACCTTTCTGGTAACAATGTTAAAGCTTGTCTCATAAGAATCTTACAACGATCGTACGAAGGCTCTTTGGTGTTTGTTGGAGTTCTTGCGATAATTTTGATATAGCAAGTTGATTTAAAACGCGCCAAAAGGAAAATGAATGCCACTTAATCTGTATCTATGAGCTAGACGGCCAATCCAACCTTCAGATTCTGTGAAAGCTTTATCTTGGATTGCGTCCCAAAAAAACATGTCGAGATAATTTTCGGAGCGAGTTATCGCACTTAAAAACCTAGAAGGAACACAAGTTGATGGTTCAAAAATTTAATGAATGTGATGGGCGCCCGCAGACCACTCGTGACCTGGGTTTATTTTTTCGCCAAGACATTTCGATCATTTGTCCCATAATAGTATTAAAACTCGCCGTAACAGTATGCACTAGTCTACCTTTACCGACATCATGACCGAATTGACTCGATATTTTTCGGACATTTCAAAAAAATTCGGTCTATGACTGAAAAATGACCGCGGAAACTAAACCCAGCTAGTGACACTCCGAAAGCAGTACAAAAGTGAGTATAAACAAAACTGAATTAAACTAAGCGTAGCAGTTGTCATGACGACAGAACTCTTGCTTTGAATATGACAAATTGCATCTTTTTGCATTTGAGTGAGCAGCAAGTTACAACATGCGCTTCTTAGCAATGATACTCTTGACAAACGCACTTAACACTTATTAAATATACCATTACGGGTGACTACCTCTGCGTATATCTGTGTTAGGAAAAGGTCGATAAGAATTTTATTATTTGGCTTGTATCAAGACACCGCGATTGCTTGTTTGCGTAATCTTAGCGTTGAGTCACGCCTTTGACGTTTTGAAAGACGAAACGTTTGCTATAAGTTCGTAAGCCTCTGTATACTAGAGTTTGCTGACATCGATATCTTCATAGATACCTATACGCACTTTTCGGCTCAGCACACCGATCTTTCTATAACAGATTGCCGGTAAATAATCCGATGCGGATATGTGTATACTCCAACGGTTGATGGAGTCAGACATCTGTAATACTTTTTCAAATCATTGGATAAAATTTCAGATAGGTGTTAAGATTACAGTACCTACGTTCCGTTTAGCGTTGTTCCACAGAAACTTGTGTACACAACTAAACGAACCCTGCACTAATGAGACATCATGAGTGAAGTACGTCGTTGTGCAAACAACCGCAGTATTATAGGATGGATGGGAGTTTTTGTGTAACTTGCTAATGGCCTTCAGTTTTAACTACGAGTTTGGGGAAAGAAACACTTTATTCAGCTTTGACAGCGTCTCAAAGTTCCGCACTCTTATCCACCAAGTCAGAAAAAGTAAAGTCTTGAAGATTCAAGAACACTGCATACACAATTCAGTAAGGATTTGCTCGTAACAAACGTGGAGTCCGCATGAGGTGTAACAACAGACTCGAATCGAAGACTTTTGTGAAGAACTGAAATTTAGAAGAAACTATAAAATGTACCTGTAGCAACGTGAAAACAAGTGTTTAATGGTGAACAATCACAACTCAAATGCCAGCGGTGTTGAATTTTGAGCTAAAATCCATCAGTAACGTTGAGCCTCACAGAAAATCTGGGTAACATTTTGGCTCATCGAGAACGCAACTTCTGGAAAGAAGCCATCAAGACATTGGACAGTTGCGTATTTTTGCGTCATAAGACAAACAAACAATCCTGCGCCGAAAATGATCTCTTCAACAAAACGCTGCACACCTCGCAAAGCTCTTCTACCTTGTTTGCAAAGTATAAGCTGCAATGATTGCAGTAACTCGGCAGTGGATCCATACACCTGGTTCTGTTTTCTGAAATAAAATCTTAAAAACTTCCGTATCTTGCAAATTTCATTGCCTTTTAATGTCATGTGACGTATTTGTCGTCATATAATATTTGTGCATTTTAAAGCTATGCTCCAGGACAACCCTGGCGCAGTTTATTTTTTATAGAAAGCACAGGGGTGTAGTGGGGCGGGAACGCGTGAGGACGGCGTTCCCACACTTTTTCACATTTTGCTTTAAAATGAGTTTGAAGCTGTTTTAAAATGGCGATTTTTGCATGCGTTCCCACACCTTTTTTGTTAGCACTACATCCCTGAGAAAGCGCCGTCTTCAAACGCAGTACATATTCGCATCCAATATATTTTTTCCTGTCACCTGTCGGAGTCTCAATGTCCACTACAGCAGAAAGTCGCTTCTTCATGTCATGCGTGTGTGCTGAAGAGATTATTTCTGATTTTGTGACCTGTAGTCGCCTGACGATCGTTCTATTCCTCCTCCGCAATCAGGCCTTGGCGGAATTTATGATGGTGTTGCCAATGAGACCAAAATATCTACGGTAAAATCAATAACGTGACAAGATTAACCTTAAAAAACATGACCGAACTCGATATCGGGAGCAAAAGTAGAACGCCTACTAGACTACGACCGATATTAAAATGCGTAAGATTTAAAATGCAGTGGAAGTGTTTTGCTAAACTCGAACGTCGCGAAAGTTTGATTGAAGCAACAGCTGTACTGCTGTTTTGCACCTTAAATGGCACCACACGCTTAAGAGTCGCAGGAACAGAGCGACAGCGAATCATTTCTTATGTATTAAAACTCAACAAAAAAGAAATGGCAATTATCTGACAGAACCCTCTGTGTTCGTGGTGAGAAAAGACATTCCTTATCCGGTAGTATATAAATGCGTAGGTTTGCCGATTACAATCACGAGGAATTCACCGATTCTTAAAGGTTGTACAGGTTCAGCTCATTCTTTAACAAAATCCTGGCTGGTCCCGCGATACATAGCCCAGAAATACGAATGTCATTAACGCGCAAAGGTTTCTGCTTACGCATGCAGTTGTTATCTGTTCACGTACTATGGGAAACTTCGACCAATCACTACTTGCAGTCGTGCTTGCTCTGTGAAGAGGTTTGAAGGGCAGTTTTCGACAAACTTTGTCAAACTGGTTTTATAACGATTCGGAAATTCGTTGTTTCGAGACTGATCAGCCAGACCTGCTTTGCAACATACTCGAAAAAACCGTGCGCTTCGCGCAAATATTGCAACTCCATCACTTTAGCACCTACTGTATCTATGCATGGCTTCAAGATTTGTTGCAATTGCACCGATTCTTTTTTGATAAATACTAAAAGCAACACGCTGACTATAGTCTCTATGAATTGCTTGCGACAAAACGAGAAGCTATGGTGAAATGCTGATATAAACAATATTCTGAACTGCATGGCGTTCAGAACTAAATAGAAGGCAGTCCACAGCTAAATCAGCTGCACACCAACGTTAGGTAAGTGTGACGTCAGCAGTAGTAGGGACAAACTGTCAACTATCTTCTGAGAAAACGATCAATGCTAAAGGATTTTTTCAAATGACAGTCATGCATTGTATCAATGATCGCACGCCTCATATATCGTGTGAATTAAAAGAAGCTGCAGCAAAAAGGCACGCGCCGCGAGAATCCTCCCTGGGAGATGTAGCGCAATACGCGTGCATAACGATCGGTATGTTGTAAAATTCCTACATTTTTGTATTTTAGCGGGAGGAAGCTCAATTTAAAACATTTTTCTGATTAATCTGAATCTATGAAGCCTTCCACTTGCACGACAGAACGTTGACAGCAAAAAAGTATTCCTTAAAACAGATTACCGCGACCTATGACGTCTGGTACGTACTGCGAGCCAAACGTTGCGAAACAACGTAAGGCATTCAAGCATTTTACATGCGCGATAAACAGCAAGCTGCGCTTGTCCAAGTACTTACATATGTTTGACTGGTTCTTTTCATTTGCGAAACGAATCGTGGAGTATGTCTCGGTACGGTTTATTGCGTTAGTTACTTTGTTGTTCATCTCTGTTCAAAGGCAAAAAAATTACCGGTTTGATTTGTTGTTCTCCAGGAAAAAGTCTTCATACCCATAATCACCTTTTGCTTGTGCGTTCTCGGCAATGGTCTTGCAATCCTCACGCTTGTATTGTACAAGTGCCGCCGCAATCCAGAAGCTTCGGGCAAGTTCTCCTACGCCTCGTGCTCCGCCAACGTTCCACCTGGTGCTCTAATAGGTATGACAATACCGGGGAGTAAGCCACGCTTTGCTGCGTTTGGTGTAAACTCATGTCATTTACAACCCAAGCCTGAAGTCACGCACTTTTCCTGGTTCACTTTTATTGACAAACATCAAAGCAGCCTGCGCGGGCAGCTTACAGTCGATAAAAGTAATTTGTTCCGTTGTTCACGTTGGTTGCGGACGGATCACTGCTGCTGAATCCGCTGGAGTCCGTACAAGCTAGAATTATTTCAAAAATCATTCGCACTGAGCTTAATACTTAATGTTGTTTGCCAGAACGGTAATTTTAGTACTGCCCAAACGAAGTGCAGTTGTAACTGGCTATGAAAGGAAACGGTAACGGCGAATATCTGACGAGATTTCAGGCGATAACACGAAGTTCCTAAATAACCTTCAAGAACTTGTTTCGCTCATGTTTAACCAGATGAGTTACGTTAGCCCCTACGCTCTTCAGTAGTTAACAAACCCGTGTACGGTTGTCAGAAACCAGAAGCAATTTTTAATGCATTGTCATTGTATGTCAACCGACCAAACCCATCATTCCACTGAAAACTTTATAAAGCTTGTATAAAAACCCCACTGTGATGTAACAAACGTGATGAACAATGAATGAATCTAAAAATAACGGCAAGGATTTTCCGTGGGCACATTTCTGCGACTCTTAGATCGTGATTATCTCCCGCATATATCTGATTCTGCTGGTGCGCATTCAATTTATTCTTGCATAGAACCGCACCGTTTGTCGACGTGTACTCAATCGCCGAAGATGCGCAGACGCAAGGTCCAAAAATTTGGAGCCTTCCACACCTTGGTGCTGACTCTGGCGATTTTGGATCTCCTTGGCACAATTGCAGTCAGTCCTATAACGTTTCTACTTTATTCGAAGGAAAAGCACATTGTGGTAAGCTCAAATATCATTAAAGCCTAGCGTATGATATTGTTGCAGCGTAGGAATTCGCGAGCATTTCGCGGAGGCACCAAAACCTGGACTTGAATAGTGCTGTGGTTTCAAACAACGCAAATAACATGTGGTATTATTTTTCAGTTCTTCGCTTGAGAACGTTCAGGTCATAGGTCATTGAGTTTTCCGAGCATATCGACACTGTTAGTTGTCTAATTTTAAGCCGCTGAGGTCTCAAAAGGAGTCCTGTCATAGTTTAACAACATGACAATTAGTTCGTGACAGTAATTTATCTACTGCATTTGCAAGCTGATACATGCTGACACACGCAACGACGTTTGCCCTTTTATTTGACAATTCATGGTGAGATTGTGTCAGATTGAAGTCCTCGACTTTTGCCCTTCGGAGTTTGTGACTCATCAAACCAAGCTGCTCCGTATTTAATCGATTTTTGCGCATGCGTGTGTTGCACGAAAAGACGCGACGTACCTGCATATTAGTGCATGTTTTTCTCTTACCAGCGATATAGCTAGCGTTTGCCCATAATAAGTAAGCAACTGTTTTCACTGCTCCCTGTTACGTTGCGGCAGTGCTCGCTAGTATCAGCAAAACGAATTGAGGTACTGCGGCAGGAGTCAAAACCAAGCACAATGACTTTGGACACTGACCGCATGCACAGATGCGTTTCTCCCGCAAAACGCAAACAGCTCCAACCACTATTGTATCCCCACACTGTGCCGGGGGTGTTATCAGTGCAGCGCAAACAGGTGCACCGTGATAGACATCACAACGGCCTCGGCACGCTGGCCTCGGTTGCAATGCATTGTTTACTTGTGTGTGCGTGAACTACGTCACGGAAGAGAGGCAACGAAAATGTTGATCGTTGTTTTTAATGACCACTATAATATGACGGTTCAGTCCAGACGTTGGTTTCTAATGAACACTCTACGTTAAATTGTTCTGGTTTATATCCAGTTACATCGAGTCCGGGATCAACCATATCACTGCACATGGCCGAAAAAGCTTGTTTTAGTTGCGACTGTTATAACGACTTGCTATGAATGAAAATCGCATTTGAGGATCGGGTTGCTTAACCGTTTGCTTAAGCACGATGGGAGTTTAGTGAACCGTGCAGCAGGTCTTTGATCCCATTAGAATGCTTTTTAACTGTGGCCCTGTGGTTTTGGTCCAATCAATTCTCTGTGAACTAAGGCATTGCAGTATATCAG